>JAERMT010000295.1_pt1 | contig 30750 bp, 20 predicted proteins | sample 9267081 | NCBI WGS metagenome assembly JAERMT01 (sample SAMN17071939, study PRJNA684904) | human gut metagenome | isolation source: diarrhea sample from child under the age of five | host: Homo sapiens | place: South Africa: Mafikeng, Mafikeng Provincial Hospital | collected 2019-09
GGGAATCTCAAATCTCCACGTGGATATTTTTTATTTTCCACGTGGGCGTCAATCATTTCCTCCGAAGTTTTATTTGATTCCTCCGAAGAATTTTTTCTTCCCCACGTGGAAAATAAAAATTCTCCACCTGGGGGTTTCGAAATATCCACGTGGAGAATCCGTTTTCCCCGACATTGTGCCGTGTCGATAGGTAGTCGGGGCTAAAGCTTAGCCGTTGTCAAGTTTTAGAAAAAACAGAAAAAAAAGAAGCTCCACACAGGCTGTGCGGAGCTTCTCTCTAAAGTTAGTGCGTCTCCGTAGAGACTACGGAGTTAGTCTGAGACGGTCATTAGTAGATGACGTCCATATCTACGCGGCGGGCATCGGTGCGCTTGGCAGGAGTCGTGTCGACACCGTTGTCGTAGCGCTTGATGGCAGCTGCTGGTACACCAGCCTCCTGAAGAGCCTTGATGACACTAGCGGCACGCTTGGCAGCAAGCTTGTTGTTGAAGTCTACTGGTCCATCGATGCTAGCGTAGCCGTACACGAGGACGAGGGCGCGTGGATCGTTGATGACAAAGTCAGCGACGTTGCGTACTGCTTCGAGTCCCTCAGCGTTGAGGACATCTGAATTGACCTTAAAGAAGACACTACGGCTGAGCTGTACGTTGTTGCGTGAGCGGTCCTGGTGGATTACTCGGCGGTTATCGTAGTTGTAGACAGGAGCCTGTGCGGGAGCCTTCTCTAGCTCGTTCAGCTGATTACGTAGAGCAGCCAGCTGCTGAGCTATCTGGTCATCGTCACGCTGAGGATCCTGCTGAGCAGCCTTGAGGCGAGCCAGCTCCTCTTCGAGAGCCTTGACCTTTTCCGCATCGCTCATACCTTGAGCACCCTGAGCTACGACAAGATTACTACCAGCAGGGTAGTAGAGCTGTCCTCCGACGCTGATAGGCTGTCCAGGCTGTGCGTAGACTGGAGTGGCCTTCATAGCGTTGAGGTTGTGATACTGTAGGAGTAGATAGAGTAGATCCCTGTCCTTATTGTCAGTGATTGTTATGTCACGTTGCTGAGGACAAGCATTATTCATCTCATCTTCCTCGGCTGCGGTGACTATAGCATTGATGAGCGTGGCTAGCTCTTGCTTAGTCATTACCACCTCTTTCTCACGTCTGTCACGCTCGCCCCTCTCGATGCGCTCCGTACGGTGGCGCTTCTGGCGAGGTGCCTGACGCTTGTCTTGCTGTGCCTCCACGGGTGTGGAGACAGCAGCAGACAGAAGGATCACGCACAGCCCGACTATTATTGATTTCTTAGTCATACTGTTGTTGTGATAAGTGATTAGAAGTAGAAGCGGTATCCGAGAGATACGCTATGATTGCGTAGTGAGTGACGTAGACCGTAGTCTAGGAATACAGCGCTATTGAGCTGTGGAAGCTTGTATGATGTACCAACGAGGAAGTTGACACCAAGCTTCGTGTCTGTAAAGCCACCTACACCGGCACCTAGATAAGGAACGAAGTCGCCTAGCTCCTTGAAGTTGAAGTTGTAAACGACGTTTCCAGAGATACCGAGCGTAGTCTTCTTACCAAAGCCTACGAAGAGCTCAGGTACGAAGTCAAGGTTCGTGTTGCTGATAGGCATGTATGCGCGTGCGCCTACTGCGAATGTGCCGTAAAGGTTCTCCTCCTGGGGCTTTACGAGGTTGGTACCTACGAGTAGACCTACAGAGTTGAAGCGGATGAGACTATTGGATGTCTTATCTACAGGGGTAGCGTCAGCACCCATAGCCATCGAGCTAGAGGTAGTCCCAGCTGGGGTCGTGTATGCAGGGTGTGTAGGAGGTGTCGTTACAACAGTCGTCGTAGAGGCAGGCTGCTGTGAACGCATCTGATTGCTCTGCTCGACCTTTCTGTCCAGCGCGTCGAGACGGTTGAGGATCTCCTCGTTCTGCTCGGTCAGCTCAGAGGTTGTAGTAGTCGTAGTAGCGCTCTGTGCCTTTACCTGCTGATTAGCGAGCATCTGCTGCTGAGCGATGTACTGGGGAGAGTTGCCGATGAGGGCATGTACTAGCTCGCGCTCTAGTGGGGTGAGAGCGTCATCGTTAGGCTGGCGGTTGACGTTGCCCTTCTTGCAAGAATGACCCTTCTTGTTGGTGCGGTTGCGATCGATGATGCGCTGTGCCATCTCCTCAATCTCAGATGGAGTCATGCGTACATACTCATCGTCGCGGTTCTCACCATAGTAGTGGTACTCACGATACTCGTTGATACGCTCCTGAGTAGTCTTGTCCTCCTCAGTGTCAAACTGGTAGTGACGAGCGGGCTTGCCTAGATTAAAGCGTACACCGACCTGGTATGCTACGTTCTTAGCGACGATCTCAGACTTCTTTGTGACAGAAGCTGTCTTGACGCCAGGAGCAGGGTGTGCGATAAAGTTGGCGCTACCGAATAGGCTGATGTAGCGGAAGAGGGGTACCTCTAGACCGACACCTGCCATACCGAAGACAACGTCGTGTAGGTTAGCCTTGTCTAGCTCGGTAGCCTCCTGAGAGAGCTTAGCGTCTAGATAACCAGCACCGAGGTTGACGTAGGGCGTCACACCACGAGGTAGGTTGAGGCGGCCAGTGAAGTAACCACCATACATAGCGCGCTCCTTGTCAAAGTCGAAGTCAAGCTTCTTGCCGGGCTTGCCAGCCTGGTAGTAGAAACCACGGACGCCAAAGGTGTTGTTGAAGTCTAGACCTACCTGACCACCATAGAACCAAGAGTCGCGGCTGTTCCAGTATGAGTTCTCATTGAAGTCCATATATAGGAGAGAGGGCTCAACGGTGAAGACCATTCCGCGGAAACCATTGGAGAAGAAGTCTCTGTAAGCACGGCTTACCTCGTTGCTGCCCATTGGGTTGTAGCCACCGAGGTAGAAGGATAGACCAGCCTGTGCTGAGAAGTTGTTCATCAGAGCTAGACCGTGCTTGTCGACCTTGTCACTAGCCTTGGCTAGGTTGACGTATGGGTTGAGTAGGTCTGTGCGGAAGCCTAGGTATTTACCTGATAGGTTAAGGGCTACGCGACGAGATAGGTTGACCTTGAAGCCCAGTGCACCTGAGAAGTATAGGTGATCGGTCTTCATCATCTCTATCTTATCGTCAGCGATAGGTAGCTCGTACTTCATGTTTTGTACACCACCACCGACGAGTAGATAAGGAGCTAGGATGTAGCCATCGAGGAGGTTGAACTTGAGCTCAGCACCGTAACGCTCGATGTCAATCCGGCGCTCGGTCATCTTATCCTGGAAGACTGGGTCTATATTCCACTCGCTTCCGTTGAGCTTAGACTTGATACCGAAAGAGCGGTCATAGACACCGCGTAGCTCTACGATGGGACCGAAGCCGAAGCCTGCGCGTACGCCCCAGAGCATAGCGTTGTCGATGTTGAGAGCATCGTCAAGGAATTCATACTGAAAGCCACCACCGACCGTGATGCTGGCATCCTTGACCTGTGCCTTAGCTCCGCTGAAGCTCAGGAGAGCTACAAGAGCCGTACATAGTAGTAGGATTTTTTTATTCATAGTCGAACTATTTATTGGTTGATAATGTTCTGTGATTACTGTTTAGTAAGCGAAGCGGGTCAGCTCTCTTCAAGTGTCGCGGAGCTATCCATCAGGCACCGGAAGCGGGAGCTACTACCCCATACTTGACACCAAAGGTATGAAAAAGTATTGACACGGCACAAACTTTTGTCTTGCAATCTGCATTTACGTGCATTTTACTACAGGACGACAGATAGATTCAGGCGTTGCGCTCGCCTTGCACCGCTGGTCGCTACGACCTATTCTTGCAGTAGGGTCTGCCGATGCTCCTAGAGGAGCGGAGTACTACCTCCTGAGAAGTCAAATGACTATTCTGGAAGCAGGATAGCACAATTCGGGAAGAAGGCTCTCCTACCTCCGCAAGGGTTGGTCTTTCTCTCCCGTGACACCTAGCTCGTAGTAGGGACAGAGGTGATGGACTATCAGAAGGTGCCCGAGATTGAGTAGCCGACCAGCAGATGCTTTGCCGTGAAATGAGTACATTTGCAACGCAAGTGGACGAGACGAGACCGATGATAGACGAGCAGACCAAGCAACTAATCATAGATACGGCACGCATCGAGGATGTGGTGTCTGACTTCGTGCAGCTACGGCGCAAGGGGTCCGGCTTCGTGGGGTTGTGCCCATTTCATAAGGATCGTCACCCCTCCTTTATTGTCACCCCTTCGAAGAATATCTGCAAGTGCTTCGCTTGTGGTGCCGGCGGGACGGCGGTCTCTTTCATTATGAAGATACAAAACTGCTCCTTTGTTGACGCACTCCGCTATCTAGCTCAGAAATACGGCATCCCGGTGCCAGAGAAGGAGATGACCGAGGAGGAGCAGCAACGACATAATGAGCGTGAGGCGCTCTACCTCGCCAACGAGGTGGCGGCGAAGTTCTTCACCGAGCAGCTCCTCAGTAGCGAAGAGGGGCTGGACATTGCTCTGCCTTACTTCACACGGCGAGGCGTAAGGTCGGAGGCAATCCAGACCTTCGGGCTGGGATACTCACCGAGCGATAGACGCGCCTTGGCGAAGTTTGTCGAGACGCATGGCTACAACGTGGAGAGCTTTGCAGAGACGGGACTGCTCTACGCTCCAAGTGAGGGGCGTCCGAGTGCCGACCGCTATCACGAGCGTGTCATATTCCCTATATACAACGTCGGGGGGCGGGTCGTCGGCTTCGGCGGGCGCACGATGCGTCAGGCAGATAAGGTCGCCAAGTATATCAACTCGCCCGAGAGTATCATCTACGACAAGAGCCGTGAGCTGTACGGACTCTATCAGGCGAAGCGCGCTATCTCACGTCTGGACCAGAGCATCATCGTCGAGGGTTACCTGGATGTGATTGCGATGCATCAGGTGGGGATAGAAAATGTGGTGGCGACCTCTGGTACGGCACTCACGGAGAGTCAGATACAACTCTTGCGACGCTTCTCGCGGAATGTGTTGGTGCTCTTCGACGGAGATGAGGCTGGTGTCAAGGCTGCTCTACGTTCGGTCGATATGCTCCTGGCAGAGGGGATGCAGATTAAGCTCCTAGTCCTGCCCGATGGTGAGGATCCCGACGAATTTGTCTCTAAGCGTAGCCGCACGGAGGTGGAGGAGTACTTTGCCGCTCACGAGCAGGACTTCCTCGCCTTCAAGTCACAGCTCTACGCCCCGCAGATGGCGCGTGATCCGCAGCTCAAGACGCAGCTGATGAGAGATATACTGCAAAGCATTGCTACAATCCCAGACAGCCTCGAGCGAGTCGTCTACATACAGCAGATGTCTCAGATGTATGGCGTAGCGGAAGAGCTACTCCTGCAGCAGATTAAGCAGGAGCGCTTTAGCCGTGGGCGGGTCTATCAGTACGCACCGCCCGCAGCCCCGACACCCGAGGAGAGCACTCCTGAGGAGACGCCACAGGAAGTGTCGCCCCTAGATGCACCGATGAGCAATGAGGCACTGGACTTGCTGCGCCTAGTGGTGCGCTACGGCGAGCGGATGCTTCAGATACCTGTGCAGGAGGATACGGCAGATGAGGAGGCGGAGCCTACAGTGATACAGGTCTCTGTGGCAAACTTTGTCTATCAGGAGCTCAAGCAGGATGACATACTCATAGAGCACCCTCTGGTCAAGCGCATACTGAATGACAGCAACAAACTGATGCTCGACCAGCTCAGTGCATCGGGGGATAAGCCGATGCGTACTTGTGGCTCCTATCTGTGCAACTCGGAGATACCGCAGGTTGCGGCCTTGGCGGTGGATCTCTACGCCACCCCCTACAAACTCTCTCGTAAGGCTCGCGAAGAGCTCCAGATGCCTGAAGGTGATGATGAGATACTTCCGGACGAGTGGGTGCAAGAAATGGCATTTAAAGTGCTATATACCTACAAGCTTGCCTACGCCGAGGAGCGCTGCCTGGCGATATCTCAGCAGATACAGACGCTACAACAAGAACATCCAGAGGCAGAGTACGAGAGTTACAAGCCTCTTCTCGTAGAACTATCCACCTGGCAAGAGATACGCAGGATGCTAGGACAGTTTAGCGGTCAGCGAGTGGTCATTTCGTAAGCTGAGGAGTGGGTGTGAAGTAGTGACCGTTAACCCTTTTGCCAATCTAAAGAAGAAAGCGCAGTCATGCAGTTTGCCGATATACATGGTTACCAAGCTATCAAGCAGCAGTTCGCACATCTAGCCCGCTCGGGTCAGATGCCACATGCTGTGCTACTGGAGATACAGGAGGGCTACCCTGGACTGCACCTAGCGTGGGCGTGGGCGCAGTACATACAGTGTCAGGCTCCTACGGACGAGGACTCCTGTGGCGTGTGCGCCTCCTGCAAGAAGGTCGCCGCCATTGCTCACCCTGACGTTATCTTCGTCTACCCTGTGATTAAAGCAGCTCAGGACGAAACGCCCACAGAGCGTTACTTTGAGGAGTGGCGCACCTTCCTCGAGCGCTCCCCCTACATCACCGACCAAGACTGGCTCGAAGTGCTAGAGGCGGGCAATAGTCAGCCAGTCATCTATGTAAATGAAATTAATAGTCTCCTCTCACGTCTCTCAATCACTACGACCGAAGGTGGATGGCGCACCATCATCATCTACCAGCCCGAGCGTATGAATGATGCGGCTGCCAATAAGCTCCTCAAGTCGCTTGAGGAGCCTCCCGAAGAGACGCTCTTCATCCTGGTGTCGGCTCACTCGGAGCGTCTCCTCGATACTATTCTGAGCCGTGTGCAGCGCTTCGAGCTTCCCCCGATGACGGAGGAGGAGATAAGGGAGGCGCTGACCGCAATGCATCCCGACCTAGCATCAGATGTACTCGAGACGATTATCCCTCTCGTGGACGGCAATCTGAGCGATGCTCTAAGGCTACTCTACTCTTCAGCCTCGCAAGACAAACTACAAGAGCTGGCGCAGCAATGGTACGATGCGACGCTGCGGGCGGACATCTTACGTCTGAAGCTACTCAGCGAAGAGGTGGACAAGATGGGTCGTGAGGGGGCGGTAGCTTTTCTGAAGCTACTGACGCAGCAGGTGGGCAGGCAGTGGCACAGGGCGCTCCGTGGGGAAGCACGCGTGGGTGAGCTACGGGTCAATAACAAAGCTATGGGTGCTTGCTACCGCCTTCTAGAGGAGGCGATACGGGAGATACGAGGCAATGTGCTGACGAAGATGGTGCTCTTCGACACGTTCCTACGGATGCTACTAGCTTTGCGCCAATAGCGGACTGAAGATGTCTGAGCAGACGTTACGTCATCAGGGACTGGATCTCTTACGACTGCTCTCGGTCGTGATGGTGATTGGTATTCACACGGCGGGAGGGTTCTTCATCGAAGACTCGACGCTCTCTGAGCGCTGCCAAGCTGCCCCGTGGTATGTGCTCTCAGTGGGGGCGGTGCCGCTCTTTGTGATGCTGAGTGGAGCCTTTATGCTCTCACCAGAGAGACCGATCGGGAGCTGGACGAACTTCTACAAGCATAGGGTAGGGCGCAAGATACTCTTGCCACTACTTGTCTGGTCGGTGGGCTATTATCTCTGGCACTGTGTGAAGGAGCAGGCGTGGCTTTCCTTCCAGTGGTATCACTTGTGGTACTTAGTGATGCTGGCGGGTCTCTATGTTGTGACCCCGATGCTACGCTGGCTCTGTGAGCGCATCGAGCATAGCTGTAACCCTACCTATGGAGGCCATCGGGGACTACTCCTCTTGACACTCGGGAGTTATCTCGTGGCTCTCGCTGTAGACATCTATTACCGCTCGTATGGTGTACAGCAAATTTGCCTGCTCTGGTGGGTGCAGTACTTACCTTACTACCTAGCGGGTTCGCTGATGGCTCGCACGGCTAGTCGACTACCTAGCAGAGGCTGGCTCTTGACGCTCTTCATCGGGAGTATGCTACTGCACAGCGCGCTACTTATTTGGGTGCCTTACCAGTTGTTAGGGCGGGTGGGTGTCAACTTCCTTCCGCTAGTAGTTATCAAGGTTGTCTCGCTCTTCGCTCTCTGCTACCGCTGGAGACCGATGGCACGTCCGCTCCTCTCGGTAGCTACGCTCTACCCTTATGTGATGGGAGTCTACTTGGTTCACCTTGCGGTGCTGCAGGTGGTCTTCAAGCTATTTGAACTTTTCCTCCCCACCCTGAGCGCGTACCCAGTGGTGAGCGTCCCGCTACGTGTCCTCCTCATTGCACTCATCTCTTTAGGAGTCACAGCTCTAATCCGCAAGGTGCCTCGGCTCCGAGAGCTTGTCTAGAGAGACGTGCGGATACTCCTCCCGAGCAACGTTTCTTCCTTCATAGGGATGCATGTCGAGACGGATGCCCAGCAAACTTTGTCTTCTCTAGATCATATCGGTGACTTCCCAGGCGAAAGCTCTCAGCCCTTGCTTAGGATTGTCTAAATCTATCTGATGCAGTGCCGCAAGGAGTCGCTCGGCTCGCTCTGCCTCCGTGATAACCATCATAGCGCCATTGGTCGTCGGCCAAGCGTGGCTCCCAAGATGCGGATCGCCCGTTGCGGAGCCACGTCCGTAGACTTCGCTCCACTCGGTATAGCCCTTGGCATTGTGCTGCTCGAGGGTGCGTACGATGAGCCCGTGGAGGGCGCTGTTGTAGACGATGAATATTGCCTTGTGTCTATTCATAGCTTAGTGGTGGTTTTTGAGACTTTTCTTACGCCGACGCCTTATCTGACGGCGAGAGACCAGCGCATAGACGCAGGGTATCAAGAGGAGCGTGACCAGCGTCGAGATGGTCAGACCGAAGGCTACCGTGACACCCATCGGCTGCCACATCTCGCTACCCTGTCCGATGCCGATAGCCATCGGGACCATACCGAAGACGGTCGTGAGCGTCGTCATCAGCACAGGACGCAGACGCGACGCTCCCGCATGGAGCAGCGCTGTGCGTACGGACATACCGCGCTCACGATTGAGTATGGTGTAGTCGATTAATACGATACCATTCTTCACCACAATACCGACGAGCATGATTGCTCCGATGAAGGCAATGATACTCAGGGGGACGCCCGTCACGAGCAAGCCGATGATAACGCCCGTAAAGGCAAAGGGTACGGAGAACATAATGACAAACGGGGAGGCCAAGCTCTCAAACTCCGCTGCCATCACAATGAAGACTAGGAAAATGATGAGGAGCAGGAGCGTACCTAAGTCTGCAAAAGCCTCTTGCTGCTGCTCGAAAGCTCCTGTTATCTCGTAGCTCACACCCTCGGGCATATCGATCCCGTCGAGGGTCTTCTGAGCAGTGCGGACGAGGTCTGAGAGGGCAGCCTTGGGTGCTGGCGTGAGCGCAATGGTGACGACACGAGAGCGGTCTTTCTGGTAAATGGCGGGAGGCGCAAAGTGCTCCACGACCTTGCCCAGTTCGCCTAGTCGTACACTCGTTCCCTGCGGAGTGCGTACGAGTGTCTGAGCGACATCGTCTAGCGAGCGTCTGAACTCAGGTGCCAAGCGCACACGAATCTCATACTCCTGCCCATCCTCACGATAGAAGGAGGCGGTGGCTCCGTAGATGCTGTTGCGCAGATAGCTCGCTGCCATACTATTGGTCAGCCCATGCTCCGCAAGTCGCTGCTGGTCGAAGATGACCTGGTACTCAGGCATAAACTCGTCTCGATTGCTCAGAGCCTGAGCGCAAGCGGGAGACTTACTCATCTCCGCCATAAACGCTTTGGATATTTGGTCTGTGACGGCAAAGTCGTGCCCGTAGATATCGACATTGACAGTGTTTTGCTGTCCTCCGCCACCTGACTGAGCAGAGACATTGTACTGCTTGATACCAGGCGTGGCGCTGAGGTCACGACGCATCTCGGCAGCAATCTCTTGCGAGGAGCGCTTTCGCTCGGAGGCATCGACCAGCTTGATATTGAAAGAAAGGATATTGTCTCCATTGTCCTGCGCCAGCGTCGAGGCACCAGACTGAAAAGCATCAGCCTGACCCGTGGAGAACTGCAGCATCTCTATCTCGGGATACTTCTTGCGCCACTCCTCGGTGAGACGATGCCCCTCAGCGAGCGGACGGTCTATGGTAGTGCCTACGGGGTAGTTGACCTTTGCAGAAATATAGCCACCATCGCCTTGTGGCATAAACTCCGTCTTGATCAGCGAGCCGAGCGTGAGCGATAGTGCGAAGATGCCTAGGGACAAGCCTACCGTGAGCCACTTGTGTCGTAGCACCCAAGCAAGCGTCCTTTGGTAAAGGACTGTGAGTCGCTGGATGAAGTCGTTGAAGGGGCGTAGGATCTTTTGGGATACCTTTCCCTCCTTGCGCTGGCGATTAGCTCGTAGCATGTGAGCGCAGAGCGTAGGTGTCAGGGCGAGTGCACAGATGGTCGAGACGATCATCACGATACTGACGATCCAGCCGAGCTGACGGAAGAGTAGTCCCGCCATACCCTGCATCATCACCATCGGGAGGAAGACCGCCAGCATCGTCAGTGTAGAGGCGATGACTGAGAGTGCCACCTCGTTGGTCGCATGGACGGCAGCCTGCTTGGGATAGCTTCCCCGCTCGATGTGGTTGGTAATGTTTTCTAGTACCACGATCGCATCGTCCACTACCATACCGATGGCTATAGAGAGCGAGCTGAGCGAGATGATGTTGAGCGTATTGCCCGTCAGCAGTAGGTATATGAAGGCGGAGAGTAGCGATATTGGGATCGTCAGAACGATGATAAAGGTGGCGCGCCAACGGCCTAAGAAGAGCAGCACGATGAGCATCACGACGCAGAAGGTAATGCCGATCGTCGAGCTAAGACTATTGATCGAGCGCACGATGAAGTCGCTCTGGTCCAGGATAACTTCAATCTCGATGTCCGATGGCAGGTTCTTAACGATTTGCGGAAGTGCCTTGAGGACACGCTTATTCACCTGTACCGTGTTGGCACCCGACTGCTTCATCAGCATGAGCATAGCACCCCTCTGGTTGTCCACGTAGGAGAGCGTCTGCTGCTCAGGGTCGCCATCTACGACGCTCGCCACGTCTCGCAGATAGATGGTTCGTCCGCCGAAGCTCGTTATGGGTAGCTCCTCTAGCTGCTTCGGATCGACGATCTCACCGATAGCTCTGAGGGATATCTTGCTCGTCTCTAGGTTCATCGACCCAGCCGAGATATTGCGATTTGCCACCGCTATGAGGTTGCTCACATCACCGACCGTGATACCATAGGTCTCGAGCTTGTGTGGGTCGCAGTAGACGTTGACTTGTCGCTGTCTAGCACCCAGCACATTGACACCGCCCACACCATCTATTCGTCCTAGCGGTGTCACCACTTGGTCACTCAGGATCTTGTAGAGCGACTTGGAGCTAGCGTCCGACTTGACCGAGAGCATCAAGATTGGTATATCATCCATACCAAACTTGATAATGTTTGGCGTGCCAGCTCCGTCGGGGAGTGCCTCCGTGATAGCACTGATCTTGTCGCGGGTATCGTTGATCGCATTCTCTATGTCCAGTCCCTCTCTAAGCTCCAGCGTGACGACAGAGACATTCTCCTTGCTTTGCGAGGTAATGTGCTTGACCCCGTTAATACCGTTGAGGACGTTTTGGATGGGCTTGGTAATGTTGTTTTCCACCTCTTCAGGAGCGGCTCCCGAGTAAGAAGTGACGACCATGACCCGATTGATCTGCATCTCGGGCAGAAGGTCTATCGGCAGGCGTGTCAGGGCAAAAAGACCCAAGACGACCACCCCGACGAAGATCATGATCGTGGTGACAGGACGACGTACGGCTGATTGATAAAGACTCATAAGCTAAAGGCGAGGATCTGTGTGTGGGGAGAGATTACTTCTGAGCCTGCGAAATCTGTACAGGCATCTGATCGGACAGGATGCTGGCTCCAGTGGTGACTACGACATCACCTGAAGAGACGCCCTCGCTGATCGCTGTGTACTTGCCGACGGTACGCTCTACGACGACTACCTGCCGATGAGCGATGCCGTCGCGTACGATGTAGACGCACTGCTCAGCACTGCCTATCTGCTTGACGATGCTCTCTGTGGGGACGACCGTGTACTCCTTGTCGCCTAGGTTGATCGAAACGCGAGCGTACTGTCCCGGCACCAGCTTGCGCTCGGGATTGGTTGCCTCGACTTCCATCGTAAAGGTGTGGGTCTGTGGATTGATTGTTGGATACTTCAGCGAAATCTTTCCAGTAAAAGTCTCGTCAGGCAGGGACTCCGAAGTAATCGTCACAGGCATCCCTTTGGTCATCTGCCCGTAGTAACGCTCCGAGGGATTGACCCGTAGCACCACTGGGTTGACCTGCTCCACGACGAGCAGAGGCATCTGTGGCGACATCATATCACCCGCATCGTAGTTGCGCGCTGTGACCACCCCTGAGATAGGGCTACGGAGCTGCGTATTCTCCCTTATATTATTGTAGCTCGTCTGAGCCAGTGTGAGGGCTCGTTGCGTCGCCTCCCAGTCCGACTGCGAGATACCGCCTATCTTGTAGAGCTCATCTATACGAGCCAGTGCGCTCTTGCGCTCTTCGAGCTGCAGACGCGCCTGCTCCAGCTGGCTGTGGTCCATCTCGGCGAGGAGCTGCCCACGAGAGACCTGCTGCCCCACCTCTACATAGATGCGCTTGATGCGGGAGGCCATCTGCGGAGCTATCTTGTTAGTCACCTTAGCCTCGACCGTGCTGGTGTACTCTTGTAGGTCTGGGAGTGTCTGCACTGAGACGGTCGCCACCTCCACATGCTTGATGTCTGTCGAGTCGATCGTGTGCGAAAAGGTCGTCTTGCCATCCTTGCTCGCAGAGCTACAACTGGTGAGAGATAGAAGAACTAAGCTCAGTGCTATCGGAGCAAGTGTACGTATAGAGAGAAACATAGGATATTGTTTTTGGCTTAATTAGGATATATGGCGTTAGAAGTATCGTGTCATTCGTTTGATCGAGTTGAGACGCTCCTCGTAATCATTGCTTGGATCGGAGGAGAGCGGTGTCTCGGGGGCTATGAGCTGCTCTATCTCCACGCCCGCTATGAGGTAGTCGTAGAGTGCCTGCGTCTGGTTGAGACGAGCCTGTAGGAGTGCCAGCTCGGCATCGTTGACCTCTAGGAGCGTCCCCATCCCCTTGTCGTACATACGCTGTGCGATGGTGTACCCCCGCTCGGCTGTCGCTTGTATCTGTGTCGCTGAGCTGTACTGCTCCTGTGCCTTACGTGCTTTGTCTCGCTGGCTCTGCATGCCGAGCGTGAGTGACCGCTCAGCATCTTGTCGCTGGAGCTTCAAGAGCAATGCTCTCCCCTTGGCTTGTCGCGTCGTGTAGTAGTTCTTGAGTCCAGTGAATATGGGAAACTGAAACTGCAGGCTAACGACGGAGAAGGGAACCCACAGACGACTCTTAGAGAGGTCAAAGTCGTTTGACGAGAAGTTGTAATTGTAGTTTGCACCCAACGAAATCGAAGGCACCCAGCTCAGCTTAGAGAGCTTGATACTCTCGTCCGCTATCTGTTGTTGTAGCTCTAGTGCTCGCAAGGTTGGATTGGTCGTAAGCCATAGCGAGTCGGTCGTCGGGACCTGTGCGATGAGTTGCTGGCTCTCGGCTTGGTAGTCCTCGAGGTGCCCCACCAGTCGCAGACCTGTGTGAGGGTCTAGTCCTAGGAGTACCGCCAACTGCATATAGGCTAGGTCAACGCCCTGCTCTGCCTGCAGTACCGAGGGCTTGATATTGGCATACTGTACCTCAGCACGCATCTTGTCGTACTCCGCCACGAGCCCCGCTTCGTAGCGCTGGGTGACGCGCTCGAGGTTTAGCTCCGCATTGCGCATGCTCTGCTGCAATGTCTCGCAAGACTCCTGAGCAAGGAGCACCGTGTAGAAGGCTTTCTTGATTTGTCCGACCAACTCTTGACGAGACTGCGAGGCCTGCTGTAGTGCCAGGTCAACCTGCGTGCGATTGATCTGCAGTGCCTTCCAGAGCGTTGCATTGACGAGTGGCATACCAGCCTGTAGACCTACCTGTATATTGTGTGTACGTCCCACCTCGATACCATCTTCCATACCTGGCATAGCGCCCATACCGGGCATGCCGTCGAAGTAGATGCGCTGTTTCTTCAGCGTGTAGCCGTAGTTGCCCGAGAGTGACAGCTGCGGGTAGAGAGCGCTCTGCGCCTCCCGCTCGGCATACATTTGGTTGACCAGAGCGACGTCCTTGCCCAGAACCATCGGGCTCTGCTCCAGCCCGAGAGCGATGCTCTCGTCTAGTGTCAGCACGAGCGTATCTGGTTGTTGCGCCGAGAGTGGCAGGGCAAGCAGTGATAGGAGCGGTATCATCATATATCGCCAGTAGCGGGCGAGGGAAGTATGTGGTCTCATAGGCAATAAGTCGTAGCGTAGTAAGCTCCTCTAGTTGGTGAAGTAAGAAAAAAACAAGAGGATATCCCCTTAGAGTAGTATAGGACGGTTTCGTTTAATTACTCCACACACTTATATCAAAACAGCACTATGTCGGGAAAAACGAATCTCCACGTGGATATTTCGAAATATCCAGGTGGAGAATTTTTATTTCCCACGTGGGGAAGAAAAAATTCTTCGGAGGAATCAAATGAAACTTCGGAGGAAATGAATCACGCCCACGTGGAAAATAAAAAATATCCACGTGGAGATTTCAGATTTCCCACGTGGATATTCGAGAAAGGAGGGTAATTAGAGATTAGAAATTAGAGGTTAGAAGTTAGAGATTAGGGGGCAGAGGTGACACTTTATATTATAATGAATTCATCTCCTCCCGCTATCTTCGCTTACGACGGTGGCATTGAGGGCAGACGCCCCAGTAAATCAGCATCGGTGTCGTGTCGCTGTAGCGTGGTGGCGTGACCATCTCCAGTTCGCTCATCGTGGGCCCATTGCGATAGAGCAGGGCAGCACCGCAGTGGCGACAGAGAGCTAACGTTTTGCCACGGCACAGGGCGGTGCGCACGAGCGTGCCTGCCAGCCCCATCGGTAGGGGGAGTAGGATGCCCACCTTGACAAAGAGCTCGATGCCACTGTAGACGGACGAACTGCTGATTGAGACCCCCCGCTCCTTAGCGAGGGCTATCAAGTCGTCGGCGGTGAATATTCCTCCCTGCTCTCCGACCAAGCTCAGTAAATCTTCGCGCACCTGGCTGCGGTTCATCCCATGTAGCTCGAGATAGGACTGGAGCTGGAGCTGCTCCTTGGTCTGGAGCGCGTCGGAGAGTGGTGACATAAAGTCTGGAGGTCTCTAGAGATGGAACTCTTGACGTATGCGCTCCACGTAGTCTAGCTTCTCCCAGGGGAAGAGCTCGACCTCCATCTCTATGGTACCTCTGTGGAAGGTCTCGAAGCTCTTCTTGACCCAACGCACATCACGCCCGAAGTGACCATAAGCTGCGGTCTCCTCATAGATAGGCTTGCGTAGGTCAAAGCGCTGCTCGATAGCATAGGGTCTCAGGTCAAAGATTCGCAGGATGTGCTGGGCTATTTCGCCATCGCTCATATCAAGCTTCTTACCCGAAGTGTGCACATAGATGCTCACAGGCTCTGCTACTCCAATCGCGTAGGAGAGCTGCACCAGCATCTCGGAGCAAACGCCCGCAGCGACCATGTTTTTGGCTATATGACGTGCTGCATAGGCACCTGAGCGGTCTACCTTAGAGCTGTCCTTGCCCGAGAAGGCGCCACCACCATGGGAGGCGCGACCACCGTAGGTGTCCACGATGATTTTTCGCCCTGTGAGACCCGTATCTCCGTGAGGACCACCGATGACAAACTTGCCCGTGGGGTTGACCAGCAGGCGATACTCTTGCACCGCAAAAAGATCGGCGTACTGCGGGTAGTACTTCTCCACACGCGGGAGTAGGTAGCGACGTATGTCCTCTGCGATTTGCTCTTGCATCTTCAGGTCGGCAGCATGCTGCGCCTCGTAAGAGCTATCGGCAGGCTTGATGAACTCATCGTGCTGCGTACTCAAGACGATCGTATCGATACGCACAGGATGGTTGTCCTCATCATACTCTACCGTCACCTGACTCTTAGCATCAGGTCTTAGGTAAGGCATCAGCTCCGGCTCCTTCTTGCGTATCTCAGCTAGCTCGAAGAGCAGCGCGTTAGAGAGGTCGAGAGGTAGCGGCATATAGTTGGCCGTCTCGGTCGTTGCATAGCCAAACATCATGCCCTGGTCACCAGCTCCCTGCTCCTCAGGGTTGGCACGATCCACACCACGGTTGATATCGTTACTCTGATCGTGGATAGCACTCAGGATGCCACAACTGCGAGCGTCAAAGCCATACTCAGGCTTGTTGTACCCGATACGATCTACCACACGTCTCACGGTCGCATCTAGGTCTACATAAGCATTGCTACGCACCTCGCCAGAGACGATGACCTGTCCCGTGGTGACGAGCGTCTCACAGGCGACACGCGAAGCGGGATCACCAGCTAGTAGCTGGTCTAGGATGGCGTCGGATATTTGGTCTGCCACTTTATCTGGATGTCCTTCAGACACCGACTCGGATGTAAAGAAGTAATTCATACTACTGATATACTGATTGATGTAAATATATTGAGTCGAGGCTATTGGCCCATGCCAAAGCCTCTGGTTACAACAAGAAAGCACCCCACCAGTCTGACGGATCAGCTCGTGGGGTGCTTTGATATCTCTATGCTTGCTTAGAAAAGGTCCTCCTGCTGCGATCTCTGCTAGAGAGTGGTGCGAAGGTAAGTTTTTAGCATTTTTCTAAGTGGTTGCAAGCTTATCAAATCCATCCACTACGATCCCAAGACTGCATTAGAGCTTCTTGTCATCTCGTGGATGCAAAGGTAAGACAAACTTTCCAATCCTGCAAGAGGGGGGCGTTTACGTACCGGGGCAAGCTACACTCGAAATTGCATTTCGGAGTTGACCATACGGTTTCCCTGACATATTCTCCATAAAAGAGGCTCATTTGGAGATGAATAGCCCCCTAAAAACAACTAGAGACCGCAGCTAACAAGCGACAGTCTCTAGAGGGATAGGATCGAAAGATACAGGCTACACAGCCGATTATTGCTGTTCCGTTAGCGTCATCGAGCGAAAGTCGTCTATCGCCTTCACGAATTCCGCGAGGGATACGCCATCCCACCTGGCAGTCTCTGCTAGATCCTGATACTTAGGGAGGATTACGATGTGATTGTTTTCAAGCGTGAGTGCAGAGGCTAGGTTTGTAGCCTCTTTTTCGCTGTACTCTTTTTGGCCAGTGAGGGCTCGCACCACCTCGACAGCCTTACGTGTCGTAGCATCCGCCTGATCGAGGATAGCCTCCTGCTCAGATAGGTGCATGACGGTCTCTATGACCTTTGCGATCTCTTGCTGAGATTTGTCCAGCGTCACCGGCTGCTGTCCCTTTGCCACGAGTGGTAGCAGGAATAGGAGCAAAGCGCATAACCATGTCGTATGTCTCATAATTATAAAGCTTAGAAGTTAGTATTGTTGGTTTGTCTTGTATGCCTGTATCTTCGCGCTTGTTAGATCTCTTGTTGAAGTCTCCAGCTGATTCAACGAATTGTACCAGAGGATGACACAACTACTATGTCGCAAAGATAGTTTTCTTTGCAAACAACAAAACGCTAAGACACGGCTGATACATTATAATATAATGAACTCATCTAACACGCTATTCCTAGCAGGTCGTTAAGCGGAGCTATTATAATGCATCAGCTATAGTCTGCGCGTACATTTAATTCATTAGCTATTCGATGTTTAACGATTTTCCCCTAGAAGAGAGAGGCTTCTACATCGTGTCAGATTCTCTTAAAAACAAGTACATTTGCAGTGAATATAAGAATGCCCATAGTGCTTATCTCACGTATTCGCTCCGTATAATCTCTTGCCATTTTACTCGTGAAGAGACCGAAGTCTCTATTTTGGTTTGTTGTCGTCTTCTTCGTTCTCATCCTTTTAGGGTATGGGATCGTTCGTTATGTTCAACTTCTTGAGAACTCTTTTGAGGCAAGTATTTCTCCTATAGATCCAGTCTATAGGATGGCTAATCATCCTGTCTGTTTGCCAGATAGTATGGTTTCAGAGAGAGAAAGAGAGCTGTTTTATACAGCAAAGATATATGGACTAATTGAGTACAAATCGACATCTTATAAAGAGAACTATGCTCGTGAACTGCTCTATCCTATATTGCAGGAGGTGGTTGAGGAGAATGTCTCTATCAAAAGTTTTAATGACAAACTACAGCAAGCATTAAGTACAGAGCTGGCACGCATAGGAGGGGAGACAAATGCTGATAGTCTCTTTGCGATAAGTGAAGAAGGATGGGTGCGAGAGTCTTCTGACCTGACTCAAGAAAGCAAGATGCTCCTCGGTCGGCTCGCTCACGCTTACACTCAGATAGATAAGACTAGTGCGAGCTTTGCCACTGACAACAAACCTGATGGACTCATAAGGAGGAGAGACTCTTATCGAGATCTTGATTGGCGCAATCCACTTAATCGCCTTATCGGGCTCTTTGATTTCTACTCCTTTGTCTATTACTTCTATCCAAACAGGCAGTTGTTAGAACAGCCTTGGGACTTGTCTTTGCAACAGGCTATCCCTATGTTTTTGCACGTTGAGAACGAAGTTGATTACCACAAGGCAATCCGCTATATCACAGCAAGACTGAATGACTCTCATGCGTCTCACTCGACAGCAATGGATACGCTTCTATTCGGAGAGCGCAGGGCTGGGTTTAGGATGAGATCTCTATCGGGGAGATGGTTTGTGTACAGTAAGAGATCAGCCAACTATCCCACCAATGTAAAAATAGGGGATGAAGTCCTATCGGTAAACTCCATCCCCATAAAACACCTAAGTGATAGTCTTGCTCTTTTTGTCTCTGCGAGCAATGCTTCAACTCGAGATAAATTTCTCAACAATGCAATTTTGTCAACTCCTAAAGAGAGCTTCGTCTTGAAGATTCGACGAAACAAGGATACCTTGGAAGTCAAAGAAAAAAGCGAACATATGGATTACTTCAACTCTCTAAAGCTAGAGGAAGAAGGTAAAATGAAGCCTCAGTGGCTTAATGATTCCGTCGCTTACTGGCACTTGGCATCAGCAAAGCAAGACAATGTGGAGAGCTTTTATCGTCAAGTTTGCAATGCCCAATACATTATCCTTGACCTAAGATGCTATCCATATCCATCCTCCTTTTGGAAGTTGTCAAAGTGCTTTATTCCCCAAACAGAAAACTTCTCGTACATAGTCTACCCTGACAGTCAGCGCCCAGGAGAGTTTAAGTATGTGCCCGGGCCTCAGCATCTAGGCAGTGAACTCTATTACAAGGGTAATGTTATTCTGATCGTAGACAACCAAACCGAGAGCTTCTCAGAGTATCTCTGTATGATGCTACAAAAGAACCCCAAAGCCATTACTGTAGGGACTCCTTCTTCTGGAGCAGATGGAAACGTACATCTGTACGAATTCCCAGGAGGAGTCATGACTTTCTTGACAGGCTTAGGGGTCTTGGACTCAAACCTCTTTCCAATGAATGGGAGAGGTGTCAAGATCGACGTTCCAGTTCTTTTTGAGACAGATACTATTCTGACCAATGTAGACCCATATCTATCAAAAGCTATTGAGCAAACTCTTTGTGCAGTGCTATGATGCGCTGATTAGAGCTGCCTCTGAAGGGGAGCTGTGGGTCATACAAGCTCTGCACGAAGCGGCCGTCGACGAGTACATCTATATAGTCTAGCAGTGGGGCGCGTGTGGGGTCTTGCTCTATCTGCTCGAGCGTGTAGCCCGTGTAGCACCAGATCTCTTGCCCCGTGTCGCTCTTGAGACGCTGGAGCAACGTGAGTAGCTCCTCAGGACTAAACATCGGGTCCCCTCCACTTAGTGTGATGCCGTCGAGGAGGGGATTGTCGTTGATGTCGTCGATGATCTGCTGCAGGTAAGCCTCCGTCAGGGGCGTCCCTACGAGCGGATTGTGACTCTCAGGGTTGTGACACCCCGGGCAGTGATGGGAGCAGCCCGCTAAGTAGATCGAGCAGCGTATCCCATCACCGTCGAGGATGGTCTCGGGTATGACCTTGAGGACGTTCATTTAAGCAGTGAGAGGCGAAGGGTCGAGCGGACTAGTGATGCTTGACGCGATCAGCCTCCTCGGCACGCTTGGCAGAGTTCCACGAGGCGAGGTCGCCCGTCAGGTAGCCCGTGATGCGACGCATACGTAGTATATCCTCGCCACCACATATCGGGCACTTAGCATAGATGACCCCCTTGTAGTGACACTCGCGACAAGTATCTATCGGGTGATTGATCGAGCCGTAGCCAATGTGGTTGTCCTGCATTAGCTTGACAATCTTGGCAATTGCCTTGACATTCTTCTTAGCCTCGCCATCGAGCTCTATATAGGTGATGTGTCCTCCTAGCGTGAGTGCGTGGAAAGGTGCTTCTAGTTGTATCTTGTCCGCGATACGTATCTCCTCCTTGACATCAATGTGGAAGGAGTTGACGTAGTAAGCTCTGTCATTGACCCCCTCGATAATCCCGTAGCGCTTACGGTCGAGGCGTGTGAAGCGACCTGAGAGCCCCTCAGCAGGGGTAGCTAGTACCGAGTAGTTGAGATGGTAGCGCTCCTTAAACTCCTGTGCTACCTCCCCAATGATCTCGACACAGTGGTAGAGCGTGTGCCAAGCATCCTCATTGGTGCCGTGCCCCTCACCGTAGATAGCGCACATAGCGTTGTGCCCACCGATGAAGCCGATGCCAAGTGTACCGCTGTCTATCACGTGACCGACGGGGTCGTTGGGACGCAGGGCACCACCGCCCTTCCAGACATCATTGCCCATCATGAAGGGAAACTGACGCGCCAAGGCCGTCGCCTGAAATTCGTAACGGGTGTGTAGCTGCTCACCCACGAGGCGAGCCATCTCACGTATCGAGGTATAGAGCTTATTGATCGCTATACTACGCATCTTGCCGAGGTCCTCCTTCGTGCCCATCTGCTCTTTAGCATAGCGCATCGCCTCGATCGCTAGACGAGGGAGGTTGATGGTCGTAAAGGAGAGATTGCCACGACCTATTGAGGTGCGAGGGCCATTGATATTCTCAAAGACACGCGTACGGCATCCCATCGTTGCTAGCTCATGTCGGTAGCGTAGCGGATCATTGGCATCCCACTCATCACTATGATTGAAGGGCGTATCAAGGAAAACAAAGTTGGGGAAAAGCGCCTTTGCCGTCGTCTCGCAAGCCTTCAGGAAGAGGTCAAAGTTTGGCGTCTCAAACTCTATCTCTCCAGCCACGGCACTGTCGAAGTCTTTCATCGCACGGTCAAAGTCCGCCTCGGAGTAGTTGACCCCCTCCTTGACCTTGAAGATTTGTATCGGGAAGACTGGCACTTCGCCACCTACGCCTAGCCCTTCGGTCGTCGCTTTCATCAGCTCCTCGATGACCATACGCCCCTCGGCCGAGGTGTCGGTGCCGTAGTTGATCGAGCTAAAGACAACCTGATTGCCACCTCGCGAGTGCATCGTGTTGAGGTTGTGTATGAAGCCCTCCATCGCTTGGTGCGTGTCACGACGTGTGCGCTCTATCGCTTGGTTGATTAGGTAGACCACCTCTTTGCGAGGTATCTCCTTATTGACCCGCTGGCCTAGAGCTTGGCACAGATTCGTCACCGCTGTCGAGGTCGGCACGATGCTCTCGAGATGCTGCTCCGCCAACTCTCGTATCTCTCGTACCGTGGGCAGGTCTGTAGCACCCTGACAGTGGAGGAATAGGCGTGTCGTGTCGGCCACATGCTTGAGAAAAGTCTTGTAGACCCCAGGCGCCATGAAGAAGTCAAAGGCTGGTATCGCCTGTCCTCCGTGCTGCTCGTTTTGGTTCGTCTGGAAGACGATCGTCGCCAGTGTCGCATAGCTCTGTATGCTCTGAGGCGTGCGGATGCTACCATTCTTCGTATGGAAGCCTCGCTCGTAGAGATCCGCTAGGTCGTACTGGATGCAAGTAGTCGTCTTCGTGGGGTAGTAGTCGAGGTCGTGGATGTGTATGTCCCCGCGACGGTGCGCCTCTGCGTACTGCGTGGGGAGCAGGTAGCGGTAGGTGTAGTCCTTAGAGACCTCCGAGGCGAAGGTCATCATCTGCCCAGCAGGCGTGTGACTACTCATATTAGCGTTGCTCAGGTTCACATCGTTACTGTCGATGGTCACGATGCCGTCGAGGTTGCGCTTGAGCTCGCTCTTCTTCTGACGCTCCGTGTTGCGCCACTCGCGATAGAGTATGTAGCGCTTAGCCACCTCAGGCTGCACCTTCATGAGCTCGCTCTCGACGAGGTCCTGAACCTCCTCGACAGAGATGACCTCCTGCTCGATGCGCGCTAGCACACCCATGGTAACGGTTTTCGCCTCTTGGAGACACTCAGTCTGACCTGTAGCGATGTAGGCTTTGAGAACGGCGTTCTCAATCTTCGACGGGGTAAACGGCTCTTGCAGCCCATCCCGCTTGATGATTTGCTTGATAGTTGTTGTCATACTTCAATTCCCGAAAGTAATGTAGGTTGCTCCCGCTTCGTCCATCTCTCGTGCGACTGCCGCTCTTCTAGCGACACTCCTCGTCTTATCCCTTACGATCTCTGTATGCTAGGGTCGGTCTTCTGACTTATCTCGTCGGGACTATGCTCTGTGTAGCGTAGTCCTGCTCGGAGTAATCTCCTTCCCATCTTATGAAGCTAAGACAGTGGATATGTGATCCTCCTCCAAGGCGAGAATTACAGCAGCGGGTTCTGTACTGGACTTGCACCAGTTTCCCAGTGACTAGGCGATATGCGCTAGTACACCCTATTATATATAGATCGCAGATTGACGAAAGAAGGGGTTGCGTAGGGCATCCTTGTTTGTTGCGAGTGCAATATTACAGCTTTCCTACGAGATAGCCAAATAAAACAACTTCGAAAACGATAGTTGTTGAAAAGTTGTCTAAAAGTAAATCGCAATGACTTGTAGAATAGTTGTTTGCGAAAAACGAGCTTTTCGGAAGTTTTCCAATTAGAATCTTTGGTATCTCTGTTTTGTCTACTGAGTTGTCGGTATTGGATAGCTTTTCCTTGGTGAAATGGGTGGCAAAAGCAAATCCAAAGCGCAACCTTTTTGTAGTGTCAAAAGTTTGTTGTACTTTTGCATCGTCAAGAGAGACGCCGAAATAGCTCAGTTGGTAGAGCAACTCATTCGTAATGAGTAGGTCGCCGGTTCGAGTCCGGCTTTCGGCTCTTCTCACTCTTTCGCAAGGGCGTCGTCTATGGTGGTCTACTCGACCCTGTAGAGGGTGCCTTTTTTTCTTATACATTACACTAATATAGGTACAGCAATGAAATCAGATATTCAGATAGCTCGTGAGTGCCAGCTCAAGCCCATTGAGGAAATCGCTCACCAGCTCCACATTACAGACAGTGAACTAGAGCCTTACGGCCACTACATTGGCAAGGTCTCTCACGAGCGGATGGACCCGGACAAGATAGCTCAGAGCAACCTTATCCTCGTGACCGCTATCACACCAACCAAGGCTGGTGTAGGTAAGACCACTGTCTCCATAGGTCTGGCTCTCGGACTGAACAAAATCGGCAAGAGTGCCGCCGTCGCACTCCGTGAGCCGTCTCTCGGCCCTTGTTTCGGTATGAAGGGTGGTGCCGCAGGTGGTGGATACGCTCAGGTACTCCCTATGGAGAGCATCAACCTCCACTTCACAGGAGACTTTCACGCAATCACCTCTGCGCACAACATGATTACGGCTCTCCTCGACAACTATATCTATCAGAATAGAAATAGTTGCGAAGGACTCTCCGAGGTGCTCTGGAAGCGTGTCCTCGATGTCAACGACCGCTCACTGCGTAACTGCATCACTGGTCTAGGTGGCGTAGGTAATGGCGTCCCCACGGAGACCGGCTTCGATATCACCCCCGCCAGTGAGATCATGGCGATCCTCTGCCTCGCATCAGACCTAGACGACCTGCGTCGTCGTATCGACAATATCCTCCTCGGCTACACCAAGACTAAGGAGCCATTTCATGTCAAGGATCTAGGCATCGGAGGTGCTATTACGATTCTTCTAAAGGATGCGATCAAGCCGAACCTCGTACAGACCACTGAGGGGACACCTGCCTTCATCCATGGTGGACCTTTCGCTAACATCGCTCACGGATGCAACTCAATCATTGCGACCAAGATGGCTATGTCCTGCTGCGACTACACAATCACGGAGGCTGGCTTCGGCGCGGATCTCGGTGCAGAGAAGTTCCTAGACATCAAGTGTCGTGTAGCAGGCTTTGCGCCTAAGCTGACGGTCATCGTTGCTACCCTCGCGGGTCTCAAGATGCACGGCGATGTCAATGAGAAGCAAATCTACGAGAAGGACATAGAGGGGGTGCGTAAGGGACTTGCTAACCTGGACCGCCACGTGCATAATCTGCACAACTTCGGGCAGACGGTGGTCGTCGCTTTCAACCGCTACGCTACGGACACGGATGAGGAGATAGATATCGTCCGCAATCACTGCGAGCAGGTCCTAGGCTGTGGCTTTGCGATCAACAATGCTTACAGCGAGGGTGGCGAGGGTGCTACCGAACTGGCTAAGCTGGTCGTCAAGACAATCGAGGAGCATCCCTCGGAGCCTATCGATCACGTCTACGAGCTCAGCGAGCCTGTCAAGACGAAGGTGGAGCATATCGCTAAGCGCATCTACGGCGCTGCCAACGTCACCTACAGTAGCAAGGCAGAGAAGAAGCTCGCTCGCATCCACGAACTCAACATGGAGCGCTACCCAATCTGCATTGCCAAGACGCAGTACTCTTTCTCGGCAGATCCCAAGGGTTATGGCGATATGCGCGACTTTGACATGAAGGTCGAGGATATCGTCCTCAACAGTGGTGCTGAGATGATTGTCGTCATCATGGGTAGCATCATGCGTATGCCGGGGCTTCCCAAGGAGCCTCAAGCCGTCCATATGGACATCGTCGACGGACAGATTGAGGGGCTGAGCTAGCCTTCGGAATCCCCTTCCTACAAACGCAACACAGGTAGTGACGCTGTCGGAGTACAGCTGTCACTACCTGTCTTTAATTATAAGTGCGTGGTGCTGGCTACTGCTTAGCCAATGCCAAGAGATGCTCCATCACTTGCTGATGGTGCGCTGACTGTCTAGCTTTTGTGGCGTCCTCTAGTGCTCGACTGAGAGACGAGGTGGTTAGATAGGGTAGTCGTATATTCATAAGCGTTTAGTCCTATAGTTGGATGCTACCGACTGATGAACTGGTCGAAGAGACATCCTACACGGATTAAACGCTTAGACGGGTGCAATATTGCGCTCTCGTACCATTTTACGCAGATTAATCAGCGCATAGCGCATACGCCCTAGGGCTGTGCTGATGCTTACTTCGGTACGCTCGGCTATTTCCTTGAAAGGTATCTCCTCGTAGATGCGCATCTTGAGAACCTCGCGTTGGGTCTCGGGGAGCGCTTCTACGCAAAGAGAAATCTGGTGATAGAGAGCCTCCTGGTCGTCAAAGAACTCCGCCGGAAGGTCATCAGCGGGTGTCAAGTCTAGGATTTGCTGATTGGCATCGTAGTTTGTCACATAAAGCGATCGTTTCTCGCTCCTAAAGTGGTCCATCATTAGGTTGTGAGTCAAGCGTAGAAGCCAAGACTTGAACTTTCCATGGGCTTTGTACTTGCCTGCTTGCAGAGTGCGCATCACCTTGATGAAGACCTCTTGGAAGAGATCGTCGGCTAAATCACTGTCCGATACAGTCAGGAAGATATAGTTATGTATATCGGTTTCGTACCGATGGAGGAGCTCAGCAAATGCCCCATCACAGCCCTCTCGATATTGGCGGACGAGCTCGTCGTCACTGCACATACGGAGTGTAGTCATATTTGTGTAGAGAGTATCCTTTACGTTTACAAAAGGTAGCTGTCTATCCTATAGGCTGTGATCTTTAGTTGTCTGATTAACGGTACTGCAAAGTAAGTGAATATTCTCGAGATACGCAATAGACTCACGGAGGAAAGCACACGCACCGCCCCACTCTTTGTCTCAAACGCACGACTTCGTTGAGACTGTTGACTTTTGAAACAGTCTCTCGTGGTGGAGAGCTGGTCGTCGCTTCTGCCAGAGGCAAAGCAAAAGAGGAGACAGATGCCCGCCGTGGGGACCTGTCTCCTCTTCAGCTGTCTGCTCAGCTACGAGCAGACCGCGTCTTAAAAATTAGTTGCCGTGAGCAGCTTGGATTGCTTCGTACTTGGCATTGTCTCCTAGAGCGTAGTAGATGTTACCGAGTAGATAGTAAGAAGCGTCAGGGTTGATGCCGTAAGCTTTCTCGAGATAGGGGAGAGCCTTGTTGAGAAGTTCCGTGCGCTTCTTCTGAGCGACCGCCACTCCGCCCTCCTCCTTGTCGGAGAGCTCTACAGCTTCATTGTAATAGATACGACCGATGTTGCAGAGAGACTCGACATAGTTTGGGTCTACCTCTAGGGCTTTTCCAAACCACTTGAGTGCTTCCTCCTCATTGCTCTCCTCGTAGAGCTTACCCATCACGTCATAGAGCTGAGGGTTCTCGGGGTTGAGCTCGATAGCCTGCAGGAGGAAAGTGCGTGCCTCGTCATACTTGTTCTGTACAATGTAGGTATTGATTAGGTTGACAGAGTAGTATGGCTCCTTGGGGAAGAGGTTCAGCCCCTCGCGCATCGTCGAGATATAGTTGGTCGTATCTCCCTCCTCGATGTAGGTCTGAGCTAGAATCTGATACACTTCGTTCTGACGGTAGCCGGTGCCCTTTAGTTCCTCGCCGTACTGGATAGCGAGCTGCTTGTCGCCAGCCTGGTACGCAGTGATGATGGCAAAAAAGTCAACCATCAGCGAGTTTGAGTCGGTCTGTGCGAACTTCTCGCCCTCGAAGAGGGGAGAGCGCTTGATCTCTCTGAAGGACTGGAATGCCTTGAGTGCGCTCTTGAAGTCCTTTTGCTCCATATAGTACCCACCAGCATTGATGTAGTACAGGATGTTCTCCTCGTAAGCCTTAGAGATTTTCTTCTCAAACTTGGGGCGCACCTTTCCCTTGTCGTTGGGCTGGTGGTCTACCTCGTAGGTCTTCTTGTAGTACTCGTGCATAGCAAGGAGTGCCTTGTACATACTTGGTAGATCCTGAGGCTGGTTCTTAAGGCTCTTCTGGTTTTCGCCTGTGAATGCACGCTCCTCAATCAGTCCTGCGGTGTACCAAGTCTTGGCATCGTCCTTGGTCTCAGGGTTTTCAAGTGCCTGCTGGATTAGGTTACGAGCTCCAGGATAGTCAGGCTTGCTCGCATCGGATAGGCGGTCAGCACCTCTTACGTTGGAGGTCTGTGCGCATCCAAGTGTCAGTGCACTCATCAGCACGAGTAGCACTAGGGTTACTTTGCGTGTTGTCTTCATATTCTAAGTAGGTGTTACTAGTTTATTGTCTTACTCCTTATAGATTGTCTTACGGGTCAGGACTAATCCTCGTGGCTCTCCTCGTCCTCATCTGCAGGAGTCTCCTCAAAGTCGTTGAGGTCCTCCTCCTGAGGGACGAACTCTGAGGGGTCGTCCAGGTCTGCCTCGTCAAGAAGCTCTGGTTCCTCCTCCTCAGCCACTACATTACATATAGATGCGATTTCGTCCGAACGTTTATTCAGGTCTATCATCTTGACCCCCTGAGTAGCGCGTCCCATGACACGTACCTGCTCCATAGAGAGGCGTATAGCGACGCCACTCTTGTTGATAATCATGATGTTGTCGTCATCCTCTACGGCACGTATATCGATGAGCTGACCCGTCTTGTCAGTCACGTTGATCGTCTTGACACCCTTGGCACCACGCTTCGTGATGCGGTAGTCATCGATGAGCGAACGCTTGCCATAGCCCTTCTCGCTGATGACGAGGATCGTCTCGTCGCTATTCTTCAGGCGATGTACGACCATACCGATGACCTTGTCGTTGGGATCGTCATCGAGACGGATGCCACGAACGCCTGTCGCTGTGCGTCCCATAGGACGTACATCTTGCTCGTTAAAGCGGACACAGCGCCCATTGCGGTTGGCGAGGAATATCTCGCAGTTACCATTCGAGAGAGCCACCGAGACGACCTGATCATCGTCACGTAGGTTGATAGCGCGGACACCCGTCTTGCGTGGGTTAGCGTAGTGCGCTAGGAGCGTCTTCTTGATCAAGCCCTGCTCAGTAGCGAAGACAAGGTAGTGTGTATTGACAAACTCCTCGTCGGTCGTCAAGTTCTTAATACGTAGGAAAGCCGTGATGCGGTTCTCCTCGTCTAGGTCTAGGAGGTTTTGGATGTGGCGACCCTTAGAGCTCTTAGAGCCTTCGGGAATCTCAAAGACACGTAGCCAGTAGACACGTCCCGTAGCGGTAAAGAGCATCATCGTAGCGTGCATCGTCGCTGAGTAGATGTACTCGACAAAGTCTTCGTCACGACTGTCGGCACCCTTGACACCGACACCGCCACGCGTCTGTGTGCGGAACTCTGAGAGGGGTGTACGCTTGATATATCCTAGGTGAGAGATGGTGATCACCATATCCTCATCAGCGTAGAAGTCCTCAGGATTCAAGTCTTCCGAAGCATATATAATCTCCGAGCGACGCTCATCGCCATACTTGTCGATGATCTCACGGCACTCCTCCTGTATCTTCTCCATACGCATATTGATGTCGCTGAGGAAGAGGTTTAGGTAGTCGATACGCTCCTTGAGCTCATTGTACTCATGCTCCAACTTGTCAATATCGAGCTTCGTGAGCTGTCGGAGACGCATATCGACGATAGCACGGGCCTGTAGCTCCGAGAGGTTGAATGCCTCCATCAGTCGATTCATCGCCTCGCGCGTCTCCTCACTAGAGCGGATGATGCGTATGACCTCGTCAATGTTGTCTACCGCAATGATCAAGCCCTCCAAGATGTGGATACGCTCCTGCGCCTTGCGAAGCTCATACTGCGCACGACGTGTCACCACCTCGTGGCGGTGATCGACGAAGTGTCCGATGAGGTCCTTAAGGTTGAGCAGACGAGGACGACCATGGACTAGCGCAATGTTATTGACGCTGAAGTAGCTCTCCAGGTCGGAGTACTTATATAGGTAGTTGAGTACGACGCCAGCGTTGGCATCCTTCTTTATATCGATGACAATACGAATACCCTTATTGCTCGACTCATCAGAGATGTCGCTGATGCCGTCGATCTTCTTCTCGTTGACCAGCTGAGCAATCTTCGCGACCATATCGCTCTTACGTACTTGGTAGGGTATCTCACGTATGACGATGCGCTCATGGCCGTGGTACTCCTCTATGTCCGCCTTACCACGTATGACGATGCGTCCACGTCCCGTGCGAAAAGCCTCCTTGACCCCCTCGTAGCCGTAGATGACACCGCCCGTGGGAAAGTCTGGAGCCTTGACATACTGCATCAGCTCATCGACCGTAATCTCTCCGCGAGCATCGATGTAAGCGATACAAGCGTTCAGCGTCTCAGTAAGGTTGTGCGGAGCCATATTGGTCGCCATACCGACGGCGATACCAGCAGCACCATTGATTAGGAGGTTGGGGATGCGACAAGGAAGTACCGTAGGCTCCTGGAAGTCTCCGTCGAAGTTGTCCTGAAAGTCCACCGTCTCCATGTCAATGTCACGGAGCATCTCCTGTGCAAACTGGTTGAGTCTCGACTCGGTGTAACGCATCGCAGCGGGTGAGTCCCCGTCGATAGAGCCAAAGTTACCCTGTCCCTGTACGAGCGGGTAGCGCATGTTCCAACCCTGTGCGAGACGTACTAATGTGTTATATACGGAGCTGTCGCCATGGGGGTGATACTTACCTAATATATCACCGACGGCGCGTGCACACTTGCGGGTAGGATTATTGTAGGTATTGCCACTCTCATTCATCGAGTAGAGTACACGACGATGCACAGGCTTGAGACCGTCGCGTACATCGGGTAGAGCTCGGGACACGATGACGGACATCGAGTAGTCAATATATGAGGTCTTCATCTCCTCCTCAATGTCCACCGGTATAATCCTATCTATACTATCTTCCATAGAGTCCTATTTAAGTTTTGTTCGCTGGATAGCAGAGGTCGACAAGTACTATCTGGGACCAGCCAGTCACACCTTCCACTCTCCATCTGCCACCTGTCGCACATCGGGCGAATAGCTAGGAGAGACCTCTACTTTCAGATGGCTAAGTTACGAAAAATATCTCTATCTGAGGGCTGGACGCCCCTGGCTGAAGAAATGCAGCACTGGATCGCTACAGTAATTTAGACCCGACGACATATCGATACGGTCCTGTGTCGGGGGAAAACGGATTTCCACCAATAGTGTCCTAAACGTTTTTGGCGGGAGATGGGTGTGAGATAGTTGTCAAGCGGGTCAATCGCCCTTTGACATTTGCGGTAAAAACGGGGGTATCCCCCCTATGCTATTTCGGGCTCGTCTGGAGGCGGTGAAAACGGCTCGTTGATCCACTGAAAGAGGTCGATTTCGTTTGAGATATTGAAGTAGGAGAATCGTAATCAGAGCCGTCCAAATCTGAATCTCGACAGCGTTTTGAGAGGTGCTCAGGGAACTCCTATTGGCGTTCTGGTAACTGATGTTGGATTTGGAGGGAGCTCGTGATAGACCTAGGTGATTGAGATTGCCCGTAGCAGATTGTAGCCCCTCTGAGATTTGACGTAGCGACA
>JAERMT010000298.1_pt1 | contig 30650 bp, 25 predicted proteins | sample 9267081 | NCBI WGS metagenome assembly JAERMT01 (sample SAMN17071939, study PRJNA684904) | human gut metagenome | isolation source: diarrhea sample from child under the age of five | host: Homo sapiens | place: South Africa: Mafikeng, Mafikeng Provincial Hospital | collected 2019-09
CCTTGGGCTTATAGCCCTTGTGCAAACCACCCGTTGGACGGGTGGTCATGATTTAATAAAAATTTCAGGCAATTAAAACTCAATATACTTGGCCAGTCTCTGCCCAACAAATACGGCAAGGACACAGCTTGCAAGGTCCTTAATAAAGGCAAATGGGAATAGGCTGACCAAACATGCAAGGTAGGAAATCTTAGTTCCCAAGGCATAGTTAAGTATAAAGTAGGTATAAAGACTACCAAAACCGTATGTAAAGACCATACCTAGTAGACAGGCAAGGAACAACTTTAAAAATGATCCAGTTCCGAACTTCTCCCTAAAGTAGCCCACCAAATAGGCTGTAATTATAAAAGCTACCAGGTATCCGAATGTAGGTTTTAGTATATACTGGGGTCCACCACCTTCTGTAAATATAGGGAAACCAACCAAACCGATCAATACATATACAAGGGTAGATAATCCCCCCCTCTTAGCTCCCAGTAGGACACCAGCCAAGAGAACAAAGGTAAACTGAAAACTAAAAACAGTTACTGGGAAGGGTATCCTGATAAAGGCACCTATAGCTATTAGGGCAGTAAATAGGGAACAAAGAATCATAGTCTTTGTGCTTAAAAATTTCTTATTCATATAAATCCTCCTAAAAATATAGTAAACCAAATATTACAAAAGGTTTACTAACCTTATGTAAGATAGTTTACCACATTGAAAAGTAGTTGTAAACCATAAAAATATAAAAGTTTACTATACTTCTAATTAAACGAGAAAGCTAGAGATAGGATAAAAGTCAATAGACCTAATAACAAAAAACCTGGGCATAGGATAGAAGTTAACAGGCCTAATAAGGTCTAGCTATTTATACAAATATAGTTTACATAATACAGTCAATAAAATATAGTCTATAAAATATACCCATCAAAATATCACTTATTAGAAAAACTAAAATATCCTATGACCAATCAAAATATGGTATAATGTAGTTTAGCGTATTTTCAAAATACTAGGAAGGGAGGCCTATATGATAGAAGGTTTAAAAATGACAAAAAGGGATGCTGGCAAAGAAACCAGACCCATTACTATAAATACAGATTCAGGCATCATAGAAATAGGTGGCAAGTCACCTATAATAATAGCAGGACCATGCTCGGTTGAGTCTGAGGGCCAGATAGTGTCGATTGCAAAGTCCGTCAAGAAAGCCGGTGCCAACCTCCTGAGGGGTGGGGCCTACAAGCCTAGAACCTCTCCCTATGATTTTCAGGGTATGAGGGCAGATGGCCTGGACCTATTGAGGATAGCCAAAAGGGAAACGGGCCTACCTATAGTATCGGAAATTGTAGGTATCAGCCATCTAGACCAGTTTGCAGATGTAGATATACTCCAGGTCGGTGCAAGAAATATGCAAAACTTTGAGTTATTGAAGGAATTGGGTAAGATAGGCAAGCCAGTCCTACTTAAGAGGGGTTTTTCCTCTACTATAAAGGAATGGTTGATGAGCGCCGAATACCTAATGGACAATGGCAATGACCAAGTTATCCTATGTGAAAGGGGAATCAGGACCTTTTCTGATATTACAAGAAATACCTTGGACCTATCAGTGGTTCCTATCTTAAAGGAAGTCAGCCACCTACCTATTATAGTAGACCCAAGCCATGGAACAGGTCTGTCTAGCCTGGTAGGATCCATGTCCTTGGCAGCAATAGCAGCTGGGGCAGACGGCCTTATGATAGAGGTCCACAATGACCCGCCAAATGCCTTGTCAGATGGGGACCAGTCAATTCTACCTGGCCAATTTGCCCAGATAGTTGACAAGGTGATGAAAATTAAAGGGGCTCTAGGAGACTAGATATTATGAATAGTATAAATAGTATAGAAGGTATAAATCGCACAGAAAGAGTAAAAAGTATAAAAAATACAAATAGTATAGAAAATGTAAATAATATAAAAAATATAAACAGTATAGAAAGTATAAAAAAAATAAAAATAGATGCTAAAAGCAAGTCCTATGATCTACTGATAGGCAAGGGCCTGCTGGCAAATATAGGACAGATAATATTGGATAATATACCAAATAGCAAGGGGGCCAGCCTTTGTATAGTAACGGACAGGAATGTAGATTCCCTATACTCAGACCAGGTCATGGCGTCCCTGGCCAAAGCTGGTTACAGGCCATCAAAGTATGTAATAGAACCAGGTGAGGCCAGCAAGAACCTGGCCAACTACCAGGCTATCATAGACCACATGTCAGAGGCTGAAATGACCAGACAAGATATGGTCCTAGCCCTAGGTGGAGGCCTAGTAGGAGACCTGGCAGGTTTCTGTGCAGCAACCTACCAGAGGGGGATAGGCCTAGTCCAGGTCCCGACCAGCCTATTAGCCATGATAGACTCAAGTGTTGGTGGTAAGACTGCTATAAACACCGGTCATGGAAAAAATCAGATAGGTGCCTTTTACCAGCCAGACCTGGTAGTTTGTGATATAGATAGCCTAAAAAGCCTAGGAGACCTGGACTGGTCATCAGGCATGGGAGAAATGCTAAAGTATGCAGTATTAGACAAGTCATTAGATATAGAGAAGATAGCCTCCAGGTCAGACCTAGGGGCTTTAATAGAAAATATATACAAGGCCATATCCATCAAGGCCAAGTATGTCCTGGCAGATGAATTTGACAAGGGGCAGAGGCAGGCCCTAAACCTGGGTCACACCCTGGGTCACGCCATAGAAAAATTGAGCGACTACAAACTAAGGCATGGCCAGGCTGTAGCCATAGGTCTAAACCTCATATCGAGGTATGCAGTAGCCAGGGGTATGATGAAGTTTTCAGACCTTATCACTATAAGTATGGCCCTGGACAAGGCTGGCCTAGATATCAACTGTCCATACGATATGGACCAGTTAATAGACCTTATAAGGGTGGACAAGAAGAGGCAGGGTGACAAGATCAACCTGGTTATTCCTAGAACTCTCGGTGACTGCCAGATAGTAGAGACGGATCTTGATGACCTTGCCAGTTTTGATACAAGGTCAGTGAATACTAGATACATAAGGTCAGGCCTCCTGGGTGAAAAATTATCCCATAGCAAGTCGCCAGAACTCCATGCAAGGCTGGGGGACTACGACTACCAACTATATGAGATAACCAAGGATAAGATAGACTCCTATATGGAAAACTACCCACTGGACTGTTCGAATGTCACAATACCCTACAAGCAAACCCTTGTAAAATACTGTGATGACCTATCTCATAGGGCCCAGTCTATAGGGGCAGTCAATACCATAGTCAGGCTAGGAGACGGTAGCCTATATGGGGACAATACTGACTACTATGGTTTTTCCAAGATGGTAGAAGGCCTAGGCTTAGAAGTCAAGGATAAATACGTCCTAATCCTAGGTAGTGGTGGGGCATCCCTGACTGTGAAAGCCTACATGAAAGATATGGGGGCAGGGACTATAGTAACAGTATCCAGGAGGGGACAGGACAACTATGACAACCTGGACAAGCACCATGAAAAGGCTAATATAATAGTAAATACAACACCTGTAGGTATGTACCCTCACGTAGACAAGGCTCCCTTGGATCTGGCAGGCTTTAAAAGACTAGAGGCAGTACTTGACCTCATTTACAATCCAGAGGAAACCAAGTTAATCAGCCAGGCCAAGTCTTTGGGAATAAGGACAATAAACGGGATGACCATGCTTGAAGAACAGGCAAGACTAGCCTCATTTATCTTCAAGCAAAAAATATAGGTTTAATATAGACAAGGAAAAAGAAATGTTTGGTTATGTAAGAATAAATAAGATGGACCTGACCTTTCGTGAATATGAACACTACAAGGCCTACTACTGTGGTCTCTGTAAGTACCTAAAGAGGAACCATACGGAACTATCCAGGTTGACTATCAACTACGATATCACCTTTCTGATAGTCCTGCTTAGTTCAATATACCAGCCAAGTGCCCAGGTATTTCACGAAAAGTGTATAGTAGATCCAGTTAAAAAGAAAAAACACATCATCAACGACATCACAGAGTATGCAGCCAGTATGAATATACTCCTGGCCTACTACAAGCTGGAAGATGATGTAAATGACGAGGGTGGAATCAAGTCAAGGTTGGCAAGACAGGCATACAAGAAGTCTTTTAAGACAGCCTATGACAAGTACCCTAAGAAGGCAGACTTTATAAAGAAGTGTCTTGGAGAACTGAGGTCCTTAGAAGAAGACCAGTCAAGTTCAATAGACCAGACTTCTAACTGTTTTGCCAGACTCCTTGAAGAAATATTCGACTACAAGGATGATGAATACAGGGACAGGTTGAGGAAGGTTGGCTTTAATATAGGTAAGTACATATACATTATGGATGCCTACGAAGACCTGGATGAAGACCTGGAAAAGGGGCGGTATAACCCCTTTACCAGCTACAAGGATGATAGGGATGCCCTAAAGGACAGGGTAGACAAACTGATTGGCATGACCTTGGCCAGACTAGAAGAGGGCATTCTTGACCTGGATATCGAGGTCAACAAGTCAATAATAGACAACATCATATATTCAGGTGTCTACCTTCGCTACAAGGGTCTAATCAATGGGGTCAACAAGAAAAAACAAGAAGAAAATATGAAATAAAAGAAAGAAAATTTAAGACTGCAGAAAAATGTAAGTTATAAGTAAAAAGAAAATAAGAGATAATAGGAAAGTAAGGTAAACAAATTTGACGAATAAATCAAATAAGGAACATATAAAAGAAAACAAGATGGGGACTATGAGCATCAAGAGGCTAATACTGACCATGTCAGCACCGATAGTAGTTTCTATGATGGTCCAATCCCTATATAATGTGGTAGATAGTATCTTCGTAGCCCAAATTAGTGAAGAGGCCATCACAGCAGTATCCATGGCCTTCCCCTTCCAACAGCTAATGATGTCGGTAGGGATAGGTACAGCCATTGGGGTCAACTCCCTGCTGGCAAGGAATCTAGGAGCAAAGAAGTTTTCACAGGTAAACAAGATAGCCAACAATGGTTTATTGCTAGCATTTTTTAGCTTTATAACCTTCTTTTTAGTTGGCCTATTCCTGTCAGACAAGCTAATAGGTATCCAGACTGATAATCCAGATATACTTGCCCATGGGCCGGTCTACCTAAGGATATGTCTTATGGGGTCTTTTGGTATCTTTACCCACCTTATGTTTGAGAGATTGCTCCAGGCAACAGGCAAGACCATGTATACCATGATAGCACAGATTGTAGGGGCACTAATGAATATAATCCTAGACCCAATCATGATCTTTGGTTGGTTGGGACTACCAGCCATGGGTCTGGCAGGTGCAGCACTGGCAACTGTAATATCCCAGCACATAGGAGTCCTTGTAGCTGCCTACCTGTGTATAAGTAAGGAAGAGGATATAAAGATAGGTTTCAAGTATATGAAGCCGGAATCAAAGATAATAAGGAATATTTATGCAGTGGGTATACCATCTATAATAATGATATCCATATCATCTGTGACAATATTCTCCTTTAACCAGATATTGGCCAAGTTCTCAATAACAGCAGTTGCCCTTTTGGGTATCTACTTCAAGCTCCAGAGCTTTATATTTATGCCAGTCTTTGGACTAAATAATGGTATAATACCTATAGTAGGTTACAACTATGGTGCTAATGACAAGGAGAGGATGAAAGAGGCAATCTTCCTGGGTATGAGGTATGCCGTAATAATAATGTTGATTGGTACTATGATAATGATGGTATTCCCAGACCAACTCCTGGCCATGTTCAATGCATCCGATCAGATGTTGGGAATTGCTAGGGTTGCCTTTAGAATAATCAGTGCCAGCTTTGTATTTGCTGCCATATCCATAATATCTATAGGAGTATTCCAGGCCATAGGTAGGGGAACTCTTAGTATGGTAATATCCATAATCAGGCAGTTGGTAGTATTAATACCCCTGGCCTACCTATTCTCCTTGACTGGTAACCTAGACAGGGTATGGTGGAGTGTAATAATAGCTGAGCTGGTTGCCGTAAGCATATGTGTAAGTAATATAAGGAAGATTATAAAGTAGTAGAGTGAATAAAAGTGTTAAAGGAGGGCCCAATGAAAAAGTTAGGACTACTGCTGATACTAGTAGGAATTATGTTTGTATCAGTGCCAAAGATATCGGAATATATATTGATGAAAAGAAGCCAGGATGTAAATATCACCCAGGTGTCTGGTGAGGACCTGGAAAAAAATACTAAGGAAAAGACAAGCAATTATGACGCATCCAAGGTCGACCCGATAGATATTAATGGGGTAATCCTGAACAGGGACAAGGCAGACCTATCCAAGTTGGTAGGCCAACTGGTGATACCTTCAATCAATAAGAATATAGCTATATTTGAAGGCTTGGAAAACAACAATCTAATGTATGGGGCCTGTACTATGAAACCAGGTCAACGAATGGGCCAAGGCAATTATGCTGTAGCAGGCCACTATTGCAAAAACAATAAGGTCCTATTTGGTGGCCTAATGAAAATAAAAGAGGGCGACATCATCAAGTTGACCAACAAGAAAAACATCTATGAATACAAGGTAGTCAAGACTATGAAGGTAAAAGAAGACAGGACAGACCTTATAGGTGACGGTCTCCTAGGCCAGTATGAAGGCAGGGCCATAGTATCTCTCATGACATGCTACTATGATGAAGACGGCTATAGGTACTTTGTAATCGGTAGCTTCAGTAAACTTTATCCCTATTCACAGGAAAGAATGCTGGATGGCATTAGTCAATAATAACATATAATACTAATAACTAATAATACATGAATTTTATTATTAAAATAAAAGTTGACTTTTTGAAAAAAATATTGTATACTGGGTGTACATAAAAGTTGTAATTTAAATTTAGATGTCAATACCCCTACGGTCTAGTACCAATTGAGCTACTTTGAAAATAGCTCCTTATGTAGGGGTTTTCATATGGAGAAAATTATGGTAGTAAAAAATCTTACATTCCAAGAACAAATTGAGTTATTAAAATCAAGAGGTATTATCGTTAAAAATGTAGAAAAATCTTCTAAAAAAATTGAAAATATTAGTTATTATAAACTGAAAGAATATGCAATTCCATTCATATGTGCTTACATTGATGGAAGTCCAAAATATAAAGGACTTGAATTTGATGAATTACTTGAACGCTATTACCAGGATAAGAATTTAAGAATACATTTATTTCATGTAATAGAAAAAATAGAAGTTTCATTAAAGACTAGGCTAGCATATGATCTTGGAAATATGAATGCTTATGGATACTTGGAAACGGATAAGTGGATTAACAAGACAGAACGGAACGCATATAGGAAACATAAAAAAGATTTTGAGTATATTTTTGAAAAGCATTCAAAGTTTGAAAAATATGAGTTAAAAACAGATGTAATATTGGGAACTATATCTATGAAAACACCTAGTGTTTGGGTATTTGTTAATAGCTTAAATTTTAGTGAGTGTGTAAAAATATATAAGATAATGTCAAATAAGAGAAAAAAAGAAATCGCCAACTACTATGGTGTAACAACTAAAGAATTGATATCTTGGTTAGAGGCACTAAAACTTGTAAGGAACTTATGTGCACATAATGGTAAAATTATAGATTTAAAATTAAAGTCGAAACCTGTATTAATAGACTCTTGGAAAGAAATATACAATGAAAAATCATCTTCAGATTTAGCATTAATAATATGTATATTGAAAAATTTAGTAGATGTAATAAATTCTAAATACAAGTGGAAATATATACGAGCTAATATTTTGAGCCTGGTAGGAGGATCGGACGATAAGGCCCGTATTCTAGGATTTAATGACAAGGATTCAGTATATAAGCTTTTAGGAAAAAGAACATGTACGAAAAAATAATTACAGCTCTATAACTGGAGGGGATTTGTTATATAAAATAATACTATAACCCCTTGTCAATATATAAAAGCTGTTGTATAATGATACGGACAATGATGATTTTGTATACTAAAATAATGAAAAATTAGAGATAAATGTTATATTTTATGAATATTTTTGAATTTTTTTGCAAAAACATCTTGAAATTATTACAGTTTTGTAATAATATTAAAGTGTGAGAAATGTATGATTCTATGTATTTATGTTCGGAATCATATAGAATTATTAAAAAGAAATGTAATCAATAATATGTTTGGGAGGAATGATAACATGAAGAAACAAATAGCTGTTTTAATGGCTGCTGCTACTGCAGTTACAACTGTAGCTCCAGTAATAGCAAGTGCTGATGTAAATGAGCACAAGGATACTGCTATATCTACCGTTGTAGACAAGGCAAAGAAGGCTTTAGATGAAAAGTATAAGGACAAGAAGGTTGATGGTCTAGGAAATTCATATTCAAATGATGTGGATGAAGTTTTAAACTCTAGATATATTGTTCTTGTTAATAAGGCTGGTCAGGGCTTTAAAGCTGTAAAAGATAGTGTATACAAGGGTAAGAAATTCTCTTTTGTATATGATAGTAATAAAATCGATGAAACTTCAGCAAACTGGTATGTTGTTGACAGTGCAGCAAAGTTAGGAAAGCTTTTAGAAGCGGATTCTGATGCCAAGGTTGCAATCTTTGACAAGGGTATAGAAAATGGTAATGCATATAAGACAACTACTAAGAAGCACTTTGTTGCAAAGACTGCAGATATTAAGGATGATAAGACTCAGGCTTCTCTTGAAAAACTGATAACTGACTTAGTTGCTTTGGCGAAGCCAGTTGCAGGTGATTCAAAGCCTACTTTTGTACAGCGTGTAAAGGTAGGAGACAAGACCCTAGTAGAAGACAAGGTAAAGACTGCTGAGGCTATTCCTGCAGATTATGATGCAGTTGAATTAAAGCTAGCAAGTGGTGAGACTTTCACTTACAAGGTTAGCTCAACTGTTGTAGACCTAGAAAAGCCTATGGATAAGAATGGTAATGTTATAACTGGTAACAACAACGACCAGAATGTTCTTGATACAGTTACTAAGTTTGCGGAAGTAGATAACGAAGACAACAAGTCTGTTAACGTTGATGTTCCTAGCGGTGATGTTGATGTTTATGTAGTAACTGACGCAGAAAAAGCTACTATTAAGTTAGAAAATGTATTTACTAAGGATGGCGGATACACTGAAAAGGGCGCTGACTTTGTAAATAACCTAATAAACTTTAACAAGCTTGCAAATCCTACTGATAAGGCTAGGTTTAACTTTGGTGGATACAACTATGAAACTACTAAGGATCAGGTAGAAAAGGCTGTTAAGGCTGGTAAGATAGCAAAGACTGCAGATGGTTATGAATTAACATTAGGTGTTATAGAAGTAAAGGATGTTAATGACAATGGTATAACTAAGAAGATTCAGTTTGTAATCAAGGGAAAGACTCAGGCTGATCTAAATACTGTTTTGGTTGATTTAGGTAAGAAGATTGATGTTGTTGCAGGACACTTCACTAAGCTGTCTGGTGTAAATAGATATGCAACTGCAATTGAGGTTTCTAAAGATCAGTTTGAAAAGGGCCAGGCGGATTCAGTTGTTATAGTAGGTGGAGAAGCTAAGTTTGACGGTTTATCTGCAGCCCCTCTTGCAGCTTCACAGAATGCACCTCTATTATTAGCTAATCCAAAAACTGGTTTAAGCAAGGATACTCTAGATGAAATAGGTAGAGTAGCTAAGAATCTGTCTAAGAAGACTGTTTACATAGTTGGTGGAGAAAATTCTGTACCTGCAAGTGTTGAAAAGCAGTTAAAGGATAAGTTTGGTGTAACTGTAGTTAGAGTAGCTGGTCTTGATAGGACTGCTACATCTCTAGAAGTTGCTAAGAGGCTTAAGTACAATGGTCATAATGCAAATGATGTGTTCTTTGTAGGAGCTAATGGTGCTGCCGATGCTATGTCAGTTTCTGCGGTAGCTGCAAGAAAAGATGCTGCTGGTAAGGTATCTCCAATAATTGTAATGAAGAAGGATGGCTTTGATAGAACTACTAGAGAGTTCTTAAACGGTACAAATAAAGCATATATTGTGGGTGGAACAGATTCTGTATCTAGCCTAGGTTACAAGGCTGTTAAGAACATAGCAAGTGTTACTACTTTAGAGAGACTATCTGGTGCTGATAGATATGCTACAAATGTTGAAGTAGTGAATAAATTCTACAAACATAAGGATAATCCAGCTGGTATTGATGCTAAGGGTGTGGTATTTGCTTCTGGTGTAAACCAGTACCTAGTAGATGCCCAGACTTCTGGTGCTTATGCAGCCGGTAAGGATGCTCCAATAGTATTGGCTGGTTCTAAGATGACTTCTGACCAGAGTGATTTATTCAAGAAGGATGCTGCTCTAGATGGAAAGAAGGGTGTCGTTCAGGTTGGAGGAATTGTATCTGCTGACTTTATGAAGCAGGTAGTTGAAAAGCTAGGTCTTTAATAACTAGAGATAATTAAAGAATAATACTAATTTATTAGTAATATAGATATGGATAGAGGTTTTCCTCTATCCATATTTTTTTATATTGTCCTAGGACAATGTAAAAAAATATGTTAAAATATATCTAAAAATGTGTTAGATAAATTTGAAGGGGGAGGTTCCATGCAAAATACAGACTCAATTATAAAAAAACTATATATCAAGTCCTATGAGTCGGACCAGGCTGGCCATGTGGACCTATCTTTGCCTAAGAACAGGCTCATAAGTATAGGGGTCAAGATTCTGGACAATTCTCCTAAGGGCTCCCTTTCATATGATCTGGATAGGCTGTATGATGAGCTGGTATATTTCAACCACTACAGTCAAAAGGGGGAAACCTGTCCCCTTAATTTCTTCCTGCCCATGATACTGGCCAACAGGTCTTATGAGACCTATGAGGCTAGCCTACTAGACCTGGCTGACAAGATACAAACCTATTATAGCTCTTTAGACAGGATAGATGACTATATCATACAAGTCCAGGCCTATGATAGGCTTATAAGGGATTATATTAGGTCAGGAGGCCAAAGTATGGAGGGAGATAAGCTTATATCTATACTAAGAGATATGAAGGATGGTTTAGTGGCCTACAACCTTCCTAAAAAGACTAAGAAAGAAACTATTAACTTTCAACTTAAAAAGCTTAAATATATAGGTAAAATCCATAGGCTTATAGACTCTATGGAGGGGATATCAACCTATAATGTTGTTAAATCGACTAATAAGGCTGATAAGTCAACCAGTAATGTTGGAATATCTATTGATGATATCGGTATGTCCACCTATAATACTGGTACTCATGACCTGGATATATTTGACAGGATAGCCTACCTGCAAGGGGGTCAGGTGGATGGAGACAGTCTGACAAGGGTCCTTGCTCATATATTGGGATATGAAATAGACAAGGTAGGAGTAGATGATGGAGCTTTCCTAGATTCAAGGTCAAGTTTAGAAGCAGATGCTAATACTTTTACAGACTCAAAGTCAGGATTAGAAGTAGGTGCTAAAGACTTTATAGATGCAAAATTAGGTTCAGAAGTAGATTCTAAGACCTTTGTAGTCTCCATGGCAGACTATTTGATTGACCTAAGAAATAGGAATAAAATTACCAAGAAGTATGGTGCCAGGTCTTCACCCAAGCATTTTCTAAATGAAGATGTTGGCTACCAAGGCCAGGAGCCTATACTTAATAGGTACAAGATACTTGAAAAGGTAAGAGAGGGAAATACCTACAGGATTAGGTTGGCCACAAAGTCGGGCCTATATGATATGATATATAATATTAAGACTTGAGGAAATTAGGCTTGAAGAGATAGCAAATATATAAAACAAATAAAATATATAAAGAATAGAGTAAGTTGGAAGGGAGCGACTATGAAAAATAGATTGGATAAGTATGTATTAGACAAGGCTGAGGAATTGGTCTTTATAACTATAGACAAGTCAGAAGACTTGGGCCTGATAGGCTATGAGGTACCCAAGGAGGGGATAAAGATACCTATTAAGTCAAATGTCCTGGTCAAGTCTATCAAGGATAATAAGGCCCAGGAAGAGATTAATATGATGTCTATGATTGATGCCATGATCTACCTGGAGGGGATAGACCCTGATTTTATCTACAATGTGGAATATGATGATTTAATTGAGACCTTTGCCAGAAAGAGCAATTTAGACTATATGGACTATATGGGCTATATGTCCAACCAGGCCTATAGCAAGGGGGAAATAAGGGATGCCCTGGTATATATTAGGGCCTATCTTAGGATGGAACCGGATGATATCATGGGCCTATACCAGTATGCCATTATATGCCAGGAATTGAGTCTGAGATACCAGAAGGACGAAGATGTCAAGGCCATGAACGACTTTCTACTAGAGGCCTTGGCCAGTCTGGAGAAAATTATAGGTCTTGATGATTCTTTTGCCCTGGCTTACTACCAGTTGGGCTTCCACTATTCCAACCAGAGCCAGTTTGTTAAGGCTAAGTTGACTTGGGATAGGGCCTTGGACCTGGGTCTAGATGATGAAACTAGGACAGATATCATGGAAAATTTAGCCAAGATCGACCACAAGGTTAGGTATGAGTATGCATACAACCTTGTATTCCAGGGCAAGGCTGAAGAGGGGCTACAAGACCTATTAGACCTCGAAAGCCAGTATCCGGACTGGTGGAACCTCTTATTTATTATCAGTCTGGCCTACAAGTCACTGGGAGACCTAGGCCAGGCCAAATCTTACCTGGAAAAAATCCTGATTACTAGACCGACTCAGGTTGATACCCTGGTAGAGATGGCCCTATGCCTGGCCCAGGAGGCCAATATGACGGGGGCTATTGACTACCTAACTAGGGCAGCCAAGTTGAAAAAAGATGACCCAGAGATCCTATGTAACCTGGGTATGGCCTATCTCCATAATGGGGAAGAGGATGAGGCCAGGTATTATATAGGCAGGGCCTATGAGATAGACCCGACAGATGAGGTTACCCAGGCCTGTATAAGGACCCTGGATGCCCAATAAAAGTAAACCTAATTAAGGCTCAAAAAATATGACAAGTTTCCCGGCTGAAAAGAAGCCTCTTGATTGCTAAAGAGAATAGCCGGATACCATATTTTTTGAGCCATAAATTTATGAAAATTATATTGACTTGTTACCCTAAATAACCTATACTATAGGTATGAAAAATATAAAAATGTTCGAAAATAAACGAACTATTAGGTTTTAAAAATGATATAAAGTATGGATAATACTCTTTATCAAGTTACTAGTATTGAATTTTCACGGAGGTGTATAGTAATGAGTTTTAAATCAGATATTGAAATTGCACAGGAAGCAGTAGCAGAGGATATCAGGGATATCGCTAAAAAGATTGGTTTAAGTGAGGATGATATTGAGCTTTATGGTAAGTATAAGGCCAAGATTGACTATAATGTATTGGATAGGACAGAGGACAGGAAGGGTAAGTTAATCCTGACAACTGCCATCAATCCTACCCCTGCTGGTGAGGGAAAAACGACTACTTCAATTGGTCTAGCAGATGCCTTGGCCAGATTGGGCAAGAATGTAATTACGGCCCTTAGAGAGCCATCTATGGGACCAGTATTTGGTATCAAGGGTGGGGCAGCCGGTGGTGGTTATGCCCAGGTAATACCTATGGAGGACATCAACCTGCATTTTACAGGTGATATGCATGCTATAGGGGCGGCCAACAACCTTTTGGCAGCCATGCTGGACAACCATGTTTACCAGGGCAATGACCTAAACATAAACCCTAAGAGGATTACCTGGAGAAGGTGTGTAGATATGAACGACAGGCAGTTGAGGAATGTCGTTGATGGTCTTGGTAAGAAGGTAGACGGTGTGACTAGGGAGGATGGATTTGACATCACGGTTGCATCTGAGATTATGGCTACTTTCTGCCTATCAAATAATATTGGAGAATTAAAGGAAAAATTGGGTGACATAGTAGTTGCCTATACATATGACGGTAAGCCGGTTACAGCTAGGGATTTGGGAGCTAATGGGGCTATGGCAGCAGTCTTGAAGGATGCCCTAAAGCCTAACCTTGTCCAGACCCTGGAGGGGACACCGGCCATTATCCACGGTGGGCCATTTGCCAATATAGCCCATGGTTGCAACTCTATAATTGCGACTAAGATGGCCCTGCATATGAGTGACTATGTGGTGACTGAGGCTGGTTTTGGGGCTGACCTGGGTGCCGAGAAATTCTTGGATATCAAGTGTAGGAAGGCTGGTATCAGGCCTGACGCAGTGGTTATAGTAGCTACTGTAAGAGCCCTAAAATACAATGGTGGAGTGCCAAAGGACCAGTTAAACGAAGAAAATCTGGAGGCCCTAGAGGCAGGCCTACCAAACCTACTAAAGCATATAGAAAATATTACCCAGGTATATAAGCTACCTGCAGTAGTTGCAATAAACAGGTTCCCTCTTGATACAGAGGCTGAGTTAAAGCTAGTTGAAGACAAGTGCAACCAGCTAGGTGTAAATGTAGCCTTATCAGAAGTTTGGGCCAAGGGCGGAGAAGGTGGCCTAGAGGTTGCCAAGGAAGTCATTAAGCTGATAGAGGAGTCAGACAACCAGTTCCAGTATTGCTATGATGAAGACATGTCTATCAAGGACAAGCTAAATGCCATAGCTACTAGGATTTACGGGGCTGATGGTGTAGACTATACAGCAGAGGCCAGCAAGCAGATCAAGGAACTTGAGGACCTGGGCTTTGGTAACTTGCCAGTTTGTGTGGCCAAGACCCAGTATTCCCTATCTGATGACCAGACTAAGCTAGGTAGACCATCAGGCTTTAGGATAAATGTAAGGGAGGCTAATGTATCGGCCGGTGCAGGCTTTATAGTTGTCTTGACTGGGGCTATCATGAAGATGCCAGGCCTACCAAAGCAGCCGGCAGCTCTTAGGATAGATGTTGACGAAAAGGGTACAATATCAGGCCTATTCTAATTGTTATCAATAATATTGAGACTGGGGTGAATGACTTTCATCTTAGTCTCTTTTTTGTTTTTTTATTTATATTTTTACTATTTTATGGTATGATATTAATATATACTATCATATTTTAATATTCATGCTTGGGTCTAAATATAGCTATAAATATTAGCTAGTCCAAGACTAAATCAATATTAAATAAATAGGATAGACTTAAAATTAATAAAAAAAATTTATTATAAGAAAGAATACGTTATTGGAGGGAATAATATGAAGTATAATAAGAAATTATTAGGAATAGTGTCGGCCTTTGCTATAGCTATACCAATGTCATTGGGTTCGGTACTTGCAAATGGTACGGTTGATTTTACCAAGACATCTTCTGTAGGAGACAAGGTTGCAGATGCAGAGATTACATTCTTTACAGCTGGCAAGAAGGCATTTTCCTTTAAGACAAATGCTGAGGGTAAGGCTGATTCAAAATCAGTCACTCCTGCAAACTCATATGATGTGACAAATATCGTGGATACTAACGGAAACCTGAACCTGAAAAATGGGGAATATTCATATATGGAGACTAAGGCTCCAAAGGGATATATGCTTAATGCCAAGATAGAGACTTTGAGTGTGACAGAAGGACTTACTTCTAATATAGAACTTAGAAATACAAAGTTTAAAGAGGGTATGGGTCAGTTAATCGTTAGGTCAATAGACAAGTCTACTAGGGCTCTTCTAGGAGGGGCTACTGTAGATATAAAGAATAACGACAAGCTTGTAGCAACTATTAATTTTGATAATAAGGGTAATGTGATGGATGCTTCATCAATCACTACTGAAGGTAGTAGCCTAGGAATAGAAATAATAGATGGAAGTATATCAATGAAGCCTGGAGAATACTCCCTAATTGAAAATAAGGCAAGTGATGGATATGCCTTAAATACAACTGTATACAAGGTAAAAGTTGGCGCAGGCTCAACATCTACTCTGGAAGTAACTCAGGAAAAGAAGTCTGGTGATAATAATCCAACTGAAAAGCAGACAGGGGTAAAGATAAGAATAATCAACACTAGCAATTCGGCTGTTTCTGACCAGGAAGTGTCTATATATGCAGTAGATAAGGACAAGAAGAGTAACCCTAGGTTGGTATTCAAGGGTAAGACTGGTGATGATGGTTATCTATCTTCAACAAAGGCTACAGAAGGGGCAGCCCTATTGAAGGATGGTGTGGTATCACTACAGCCAGGTAACTACTACTACAAGCTAACTGGTGGAACAAAGGAAAACCACTTTATTGTCGAGCAGGACAAGGTGACTCCTATAGTAAAGACTATAAATCTTGGAACAAACAATAAGACAAATAACCCATCTAATAGAAATACAGGATCTAATTCTAACTCTAAGTCATCTAGCCTGGCCAAGACTGGTATGGTAGGTGGACTGGCACCGGTAGTCGGTGGCGGACTTGCAATCTTAGCAGGTGGTTTTGCTGTAACTAGGAGAAAGAAATAGGTGCGAGTAGAACATTGGCCTATGTCAAATAAGTATAAAAGTAAATAAAGCAAGAGATATCATGCTCCCTGGTCCTATGCCAGGGGGCAATTTTTATGCCCAAAATACCTTCCATTTTTTGGAGTCAATTATAAGAATTTAGTCTTATATTAGCCCTTTTTTGGTAAAAGATTTGTAAACCAGCCCCTATAATTATAAGTGTAAGAGATAGCTACTCATTACAAGTCAAAAGTTCAACGTTGATAAAAAATATTTTTAAGGAGGAAATTATGGTAAAGGTAAAAGAAACAAAGGTGAGTTACAGGGCGAGATTAAAGGATGGTCAGGGCAAGGATGGCAAGGACAAGTTTGCATATGTGAACTTTGCAAACATCAGGACAGATGCCCCAGACCAGGACGTGCATGATGTGGTTAAGGCTATACTAGGCCTACAGGAAAAGGAAGTCGCTGCAATCTTCAAGTTGGAAAATAAAGAACTGGAAGACGCCCAGTAAGAGTGAGATCATAGGGATAATTTGAAAGGAGATAAGTAATGGAAGTAAGAAAGACGATAGCAATGAGGTTTAAAAAGGATGATGGTAAGACATTTAACCTGTCAGTGAGAAATCCTGGCCCTGGTGTAAATGAAGAGGCCATCAAGAAGGTAATGGACATGGTTATAGAAAAGAATGTCTTCAGAATTAAGGGTCACGGCTTGATTAAGGCTCTTGATGCCAAGATAGTTGAAACTAACACAGAGACATACGACCTTGTTCTATAAGAGGCAGTCATGGATAATCAGGCTCTAGTGGGCATAATACAGAATGTTGGCTTTCCAATAGCAATAAGCCTCTACTTGTTGGTGAGGATGGAAAAGAAGATAGACCTATTGTCAAACAGCATTTCTGAGTTGGCCAGGATACTTGATGAAAAATAATACCTAGGCTAAAGCCCCCTACTGGTTTTATTAGTAACTGGTAGGGGGATTTTTATACTTTAATGGTGGATAAATTATTTATTGATAAAAAACAAAATTTTCAAAATATTTTTATAAAATAGCTTTACAATTTAGATGTTTAGTGATATCATGAAATCGGATTAATAATTAAAATCAAATACAGTATAATATAATTTAGGAGGAGATTTTATGCTAATGAGGGAAAAAACTAGTAAAGAGGTATCAAACTATGCTTTATTTAATTCTATAGCAGATAGTTTATATACCGACCTAATTGACTCTTTTGAGGAGACAGACAACCTAATGGATGTATTTGCTGGTGTGTGTAGGGAGTTGACTTTTTTTGTGATGAAGGACTTCCTATATTCAGTCTTTGCAGGTACGGATACTGGTTACAAGCATTTTTCAAACAAGGATGCCAGGGTTTCTGTCAGGGATATTTTAAATGCTGAGGCCCTACTGTCGGGTGATTTTGATTGTTCAGACCATGCGAAGTCCTTAGCCAAGGAGTATTTTGATCCAAGTACCTTGTCACTCTTGTTTTCCCTAAGGATGACTGGGGATAGGATTGACGACAATATTGATCTTATGGAGTCTATCTTTGATGCAAGTAGGGGGGATAGGACCTATATAAAGACTTCTAAGGCCCATGCCAGGGACAAGGACATGGCTATTTGCAGGCTTCTAAGAACCTGTTATGCAATGTCAAGCAAGGAGATAGCCAAGCATATGGGGATTACGGAGGCAAAGGTATATAAGCTGAATGCAGGCTGGGATGATTCTAAGGATGGCCTATATGTGAGATTATACAAGTACCTTTATGCCAGGATTATGGCCATGAGGAACAGGCTACTTGATGACCAGGAGGGCAAGATCTTCCTTAGGGCAGCTAAAAATTCTAAGGACTATATTTCTATTGATACGAAGAACTCTTTTTTGGAGCCAGAAACTTTGGATGAAGAAGAGGTTGATGATATGATTTATGATTTTAAGAGAAAGAAGGAGATTGAAGATATGAATACAAGGATTGGAGTAGATATTAGTAAATACAATGGTAAGTGTGATATGGTGGCAGCCAGGGGGGCAGGTATAGACTTTGCAATTTTAAAGGCTGGTAGTGGTTATAGTGGTGAGGACCCAAACTGGGTTAGGAACTACAATGCCTGTAAGAAGGCTGGTCTAGGTGTTGGGGCCTACTGGTACTGCTATGCGACCAATGTTGATGAGGCTATAAGGGAGGCTGATATGTTTACCCATTCATTGGAGGGTATGCAATTTGACTATCCGGTATACTTGGACATGGAGGACAAGTGCCAGTCTAGGTTGGGAAATAGCTTGAGGACCAAGATTGCCTATGCCTTTATGAAACGGGTGGAATCTAGTGGCTATTATGTAGGCCTATACACGATGAAGTCCTGGTTAGACAATTCTTTTGATATGGACAAGTTAAAGGGCTTTGACATATGGGTGGCCAGGTGGTCCAGCAGGAGTCATGGCTACAATGGTCCTGGTTTGGTAGGCATGTGGCAGTATACAAATAAGGCCCATTTCAAGGGGATAGGGTCTACCAGTGAGGGTGGAAGTGATGCTAATGTGGCCTATATCGATTATCCGACAATTATCAAGAAGAAGGGGTTAAATAATTACGGTAAAAAGAAGTAGCTTATTTCACCTATAGTCGATTTTTTTATTATCTTTGTGATCTATACTTGTTATAGGTATTTTATGAATTCAGGAAAATATTAGGATTTACCAATATTATTCAAAATATATATAGGTAGATCCTTTTTTATTGGGTATAATATTTATGAAATTGATTATTAAAAGAGTGAGTAATGCTAGGAGGATATAGATGAGAGAATTTTTATTAAAACAGGGCCTTCCTGATAAACTTTTGGATGAGGTAGAGGCTTTTAGGGCCTATTATAAGTTGGATGACCAGTATATAGATAGGATACCCCAGCCTAGGTATAGCTATTATGGTGGCCAGGTTTGGGCAAAGTTGATTGCAGGTATACTGGCTGGATACAATGTCTTGTTATCAGGGCCTAAGGCCACTGGTAAGAATGTTTTGGCAGATAACCTGGCCAGGCTATTTTATAGGCCTATGTGGAATATGTCCATGAATATTAATTCGGATGCTGCCAGCCTTTTGGGGGCTGATACCTTTGTCAACAACGAGGTAGTCCTTAGGAAGGGACCTGTATATATGGCTGCTGAAGCTGGTGGTTTTGCAGTATTTGATGAGATTAATATGGCAAAAAATGAGTCTTTGGCTGTTATTTATTCTGCCTTGGACCACAGGCGTATTATAGATGTGCCCGGCTATGACAAGATAAGACTACATGAGGCCAGTAGGTTTATAGGTACTATGAACTACGGCTATATTGGTACTAAGGAATTGAATGAGGCCTTGGTATCTAGGTTCTTGGTGGTAGATATGCCTACTATCAGTGAAGACAACCTAAAGATGATCCTGTCTGAGGAATTTAAGTTGAGAGAGGACTACAGGGACCTCTTTGTTAAGCTCTTTATGGATCTACAGTTAAAGTCTCTAAATGCAGAGATTTCTTCTAAGCCTATAGACTTGAGAGGTCTGTTTGCTGCCATTGAAACTATGGCCCAGGGCTTGGACGTCAAGTCTGCCCTTGATATGGGACTAGTAAACAAGACCTTTGATGTTTATGAGAGGGAAATAGTAGGAGATGTAGTCGCATCCCTATTCCCAAGGAACTTAGATAGCAAGGATATTTTCCTTGGCTAGGTTATGCCGAGATGCATGGTGTGAAACTATCCTAATCTTAGGTAAAAACTAGCTTAATACAAAAACTGATGAATACAGTGTAAATACTATAAATATTTAAGTATAAGAAAGTTTATATAGAAATATAAATGAAGGAAGATAGATATGAAGTAAGAACGAGGGAAGATAGATATGAAAGAAGATAGATTAAGAAAAGAAAATACTGTCTGGACTGTTTCAGAGGACTATTCTTTCAAGCCCTTGCTGGACCTATTTGATTCCTATGGAGATAGGGATATGGATTACTACAAGATGTTGGTCCTTGGCTATGTATATAAGGTTATGGATATGGAGACCTTTATGGAGTTTTTGTATGTCCACTATGGAAAAACCCAGTTAGAGGATGAGTTTTTAAAGTTGTGTGAGGTATATTTTGATGACTGCCTGGCAAGTGACCTTATCAAGGCCAGGCCAGGGGCTGGTGGTTATAGGAAGGATTTTTTGGATAAGATTCTTGCCAAGGGCCTGGTAAAAGAAGACCAAGATGGTCAGACTACTAGGTCCTATGACAATGCCCAGGCCTTGGGCTATGTTTACTATGCCAGGTTGGCAGGCCTATTTGTAGACCCTGACAAGTTGGGTATTTCACCTGCCATTGTGGACCTGGTTGACTATATGCAGGCTAGGAATAGTGCCAGGACCAGTCAGGAGATAATAAAAAACCTCAATGCAGCCTTTTTAAAGTACTTCTTTGTAAATACCAGGTTGGACCTATCACAGGCCCATAAGTTTGATTATAATTCTGGTGACCAGGAGGATAAGTCTAGTGATGATAAAAAGGAAGTGGAGACAGCCAAGCAGTCGAGGTTGAAGCTGGCCATGAGGAAGAAATTTCTAAAGGCTGGCCAGGACATAGGTTCGGATATGACAATAGAATCGGCAGAATTTACCAAGGGGATAGATGTAGATGAATTAGTCCTTGATAGGAATGAAAGTCCCCTTAGTCCTAGCATGACCAGGTCTAATGATACTATAAGGAAGATAGTTAGTGATAGGTTTGGTAAGTCAATTTTACCAGACCATAGCCTAAACAGTTTGGAGGCTGACCTTTGTAGGGGTATCCACAAGGGGATTAAACTCCACTTTACCAGGGGGGACTTTGATATAGACAGGGATAATATATACTATGCCAAGTCTATCAAGGCCCAGGCTGATTTAAACCTGGAATACTATCGTGACAATGAATTAGTTTTTAGGAGGTCTATCAACGAGTTGAGGGAAATCCTAAAGAAAAAATTAGTATTTGATGATGAAGAGGATATAGAGTTTTCTAATTCAGGCAACCTGGTGGTTTCCAGGATATGGAAGAATAAGGTCTTCAATGAGGATAAGATTTTTGCCAGGATTGACAAGAGGGAGATGACTTCAATATCAGTGGATATTCTACTAGATGCATCTTCATCTCAGATGGAGCGTGAGGGTCAAGTGGCTGCCCAGGCATATATTATTGCCGAGGCCTTGACTTCTCTAAATATACCTACCAGGGTCCTGGCTTTTAGCAACCTGTTTAATTTTTTAGTGGTCAATGAATTTAGGGACTATAAGGACCCGAGGCCTAAGAATTCTAAGATATTTGACTATAAGGCATCCGGTAGTAATAGGGATGGTCTGGCCTTGAGTCTGGTTGCCAAGCTGATGGATGCAGGGGACTATGACAAGAAGATATTGATAGTCCTAAGTGATGGTAAGCCCAATGACAAGATAAATCTGGGTACTAAGGGTTTTTTTGAGGTTGACGGTCAGGACTATGTAGATGACCTTGCCATCAAGGATACTGCCCAGGAAGTCTTTAATATGAAGTTGAGGGGTAAGTATGTTCTGGGGATTTTTACTGGCCAGGAGGAAGACCTTGAGGTTGAAAAGAAAATCTTTGGTAGGGACTTTGCCTATGTGAAGAATTATGATAGGTTTTCAAAGATTATAGGTTTTTATATAGACGATATACTAGACTAGGTTTATACTACTAGTAAGAAGGTGTCTGAATATGTAGGGTAAGAAGCCTGTATTTTTAAATTAGGAGGAATATTATTTATTAAGGCTATAAATACTGCTACAAGCAAGTTCAAGAAGGCGGAAGAGGAAGCTGGTCCAGCAGTGGATCCACAGTTAGAATTGTTAAAAGAAATTAGAGATTTATTAGCTAAGAAGTAATACTCCTTTAGAAGGAGTAATACATACTAAAGAATGATATATACTAAGGCGTGATATATACTAGGTGAATACCTGGTATGGGGGGGCTTTTCAGGATAAGAAAATGCCTCTATTTGTTCTAGATAGGCTGGTTATTTTAATCCAGGTTCGACCTGGCTTGGAATGAACCAGCCTATCTTTTTAGGGTCCAAAAATAGATTTTTTAATTGTAATCATTTTTGGTACTATTGCCGGCTGGCCTAAATACATGCTATAATAAGGGATATTCATGCTTTATTGGGAGGTGTTAGCATTGAAGGTAAATGATAGAAGACAAGATGTTTTTGAACTTTTGAAGTCAAGTGAAAGACCGGTTTCTGCTGCCGATATGGCCCAAAAATTCGGTGTAACTAGACAGGTTATAGTAGCTGATATTGCCCTTTTGAGGGCTTCAGACATAGATATAGTATCAACTAATAGGGGGTATATTTTGAAGGCCAACCTTCCAAGTAAACCCAGGAGGGTCTTTAAGGTAAGTCATGATATGACTAGGACCTTGGACGAGTTAAATTCTATCGTTGATGCTGGAGGCAGGCTTTTAGATGTAATTGTAAACCATCCCGTTTATGGTGATTTAAAGGCTGACCTAGATATTTCTAATAGGAGGCAGGTATCTATCTTTATGGACAAGATGGACCTAGATGGTAATAGGCCCCTTAGCCTTTTGACTAATGACTATCTTCACTACCATACTGTCGAGGCAGATAGTGAAGATGACCTGGACTATATAGGAGAGGTCTTGGCCAAGGAGGGCTTTTTAGTAGAAGATAAATAGGAGGTGTCCTATGAACAAGAAAAAAATATATGATTTTCATACACATATTTCAAGTTTAGAGGTCCTTGAGGCCTATTATGACCAGGATGTAATTCCTGTGATTAACTGTCAGAGCCGTGATGAGTTTAAAGGTCTGATAGATAAGAGGGAAGTATTTTCAAAGGATAGGATTCACTTTATGGACGACCTATACTATAGTATGGGTATACATCCTTTTGATGCTGATATAGTTGACCAACAATTTGGGTCTTCTTATGAAGATCTGATTAAGGATGCCAACTTAATAGGTGAGATAGGTATGGATGCTTGTTGGTGTGATACTCCATTTGAGGACCAGGAGAGGGCCTTTGTGATGAGTTTGGACCTGGCAAAGAAGTACAATAAACCCATTATTCTTCATACCAAAATGATGGAGGCCAGGATTTATGAAATCTTGAAGGACTATGACCTGGATATGGTTATCCACTGGTATAGTTGCGACAAGTATGTTAGGGAGTTTATCGATTTGGGTTGTCATTTTACAGTAGGTCCAGCGATTTTTGTAGATGAAAATGTAAGGAATATGGTCAAGCTCTTGCCTCTTGACAGAATATTGGTCGAGACTGATGGGGTAGAGGCCATAGAGTGGCTTTTCAAGAAGAAGTTTGACCCAGGTAATTTGAGGAATATCTTGGAAGCTGTAATAAATGAGTTGGCAGACATCAAGCATGTATCTTTTGATGTCATGTCGGATTATTTGCTTGCAAATTCCGAGAGATTATTGAGAAAGGATTTTTATGAGTAATATAGGTTTAATAAAGAGTGTGATACCCTACTTTAAAAAGTATAAAAATATTTTGTTTATAGACCTCTTGTGTGCAGGTTTGACAACTGCATCAGAGATGGTCCTACCACTAATACTTAGGTATATGACAAATATAGGTATCGCTGATGCTGGCTCTTTAACTCTTCAATTGATAACCAGGATTGCTGTCCTTTTTATTATTATCAAGTGTGTGGAGCTAGTGGCTGTATATTATATGGCATCTATTGGTCATATAATGGGGGCCAAGATTGAGACGGATATGAGGTTTGATATGTACAAGCACCTACAGACCATGTCCGATAATTTCTATAATGAAACTAAGGTAGGTCAAATCATGTCGAGGATGACTAATGACCTATTTGATATAACTGAGTTTGCCCACCATTGTCCGGAGGAGTATTTTATAGGTTTTATCAAGATATGTATATCTTTTGTTATCCTGTTTAATATAAATATGCCTTTGACCCTGGCTGTATACCTTATGATACCTGTGATGTTTATTAGTTCTAGCAGGTTTAAGAATAGCATGAGAAGGGAACAGAAAAAGCAGAGGGTCCATGTGGGTGACCTTAACTCTAGTATAGAGGACAGTATCCTTGGTATCAAGGTGGTCAAGAGTTTTGCCAATGAGGATATAGAACTGAAAAAGTTTGAAAAAGATAATAGCAAGTTTCTATCTATAAAGAAGTTATTCTACAAGTCTATGGCAGGTTTTAATACTGTCAATAGGAGTATTGATGGCTTGATGTACTTTATAGTTATAGTCTTTGGTGGCTACCAGATGATGAAGGGTAGGTTGGTACCTGGTGATATGCTGGCCTATATAATGTATGTATCTACCCTTCTATTGACTGTTAAGAGGATAGTAGAATTTACTGAACAGTTTCAAAAGGGTATGACTGGTATAGAAAGGTTTAATGAAATTATGTCTCTTGAACCTGAGATAGTTGACTCACCTAATGCTATTGACCTGACTGACGTTAGGGGTGACATTGAATTTAAGAATGTGTCTTTTAAATATAATGAAAAACTGGATTATGTCTTGGATAATTTTAACCTGGATATCCATGCAGGCAAAAATATAGCCCTAGTGGGTCCATCAGGTGGTGGTAAGACTACCGTATGTGCCTTGATTCCTAGGTTTTATGATGTGACTAAGGGTGGTATTTACGTTGATGGAAAGAATATCAAGGACCTTAGCCTACATTCTCTGAGAAATAATATAGGTATAGTCCAGCAGGATGTCTACCTATTCTCTGGTACTATTATGGAGAATATAAGGTATGGTAAGCCAGATGCTACAAAAGAAGAGATAGTCGAGGCAGCCAAGTTAGCATCTGCCTATGATTTTATCATGGAATTAGAACATGGATTTGACACATATGTTGGTGAAAGGGGAGTCAAGTTATCAGGTGGTCAGAAGCAGAGGATATCTATAGCCAGGGTATTCTTGAAAAACCCACCAATCCTGATTTTGGACGAGGCTACTTCAGCCCTTGACAACAACAGTGAGGCAGTGATTCAGGAGTCACTAGAAGTTCTATCAAAGGGAAGGACTACTATTACAATTGCCCATAGGCTGACTACTATACAGAATGCAGACCTGATTGTCGTAATGACAGCTGATGGTATTATAGAAAAGGGTAACCACCAGGAATTAATGGAAAATAAAGCTTATTATTATAACTTATATACGAAGGCTGGTCAGTAGCCAACTTATAAGTTTCTAGCTAGAAGGGATTTAAATATGAGTGAATTTATTATTGCTTTGCACGCTCTTGTATTTTTAATGCATGCAGGAGAATCAAAGTCAAGCGAAGAGTTGTCTACAAATTTGTGTACCAACCCTGTAAGGATTAGGAAGGTAATGGCCAAGTGCAAAAAGTACGGCATTGTAACTACCAAGGCAGGTGTCAATGGTGGTTACATGGTGGCTGACAAGGGGAAAAATATCAATTTGAGACATATATATGATGCTGTATCTGTACCCATTATAGAGTCGAAGTGGCATTCTGGTGATTTGGACTCTGATTGTGCTATATGCAGTGGTATGGCCCAATATGTGGATGAGTTATTCTTCAAAATGAATGAAGAATGTGTAAAGATGCTTGAAACTATCAAACTTTGTGATGTAGAAGAAAGATTAGGACAAATAAAAGAATTAAGGTTATAGAATAGTGGTATTTGCATAAGTATGATATAATAGATTATATACTCTACGAAGGGAGATAAATCATGGCTTCAAAAAAAGACACGAAGTATACTTTTAAAGGCAACAATAAAAAAGTTGACAATAAGTATGCGAACATATATGAAGATTTGAGCAATAAAGATAAGCTGTACGAAGAAAACAGTCTAAAAAAATTCCATAAAGATGAAAATAATGAATATAATAATAAAATAGGTCAGCCTGTAGTTAGAGAACTTAGCCCGGAAGAGGCTGAAAAAAATGCAAAAATAAGAAAGCAAACTATGCTAAATGAAAAGCAGATAGCTATTCAGAAGTCTAGTCCAGTAGTTAACCATACTATGGCCCAGTCCTATGGCAGGATAGAGAGTCTGGAGAGGTTAAAGAGAGAGAAGGAAGCTTCCAGGTTGGGTCAGGATATTGATGATCCTGAATACATCAAGCAAAAGGCCAGGGAAAGGGCCAATATGGACAAGTCAGATGTGGAAATCTACAAGGAATATTCTGACTTTGACAGGTCAAGTGAATCTATAGACAGTAAGGACGATTCTGATAGGGGTGAACTCAGTGTTGCAGATATAGAAAAGGGCTTGAATGAAGATACAGAAAGTGATGACTTCAAGACCAAGAAGATAGAAGACCTAATTGAGGCTCTTAGCAAGCATGAAGATGAGAGGCCGACTGAGCGTCTTCCAAAGGTAAGGCAGACTAGGAGAAAACCTAGACTTGCCACACTAGAGGATGAAGTCAGGATAAAGGAGAATGAAATAGAAGAACTCCTTAGAAGGCGTAAACAGCAGGATAAGGAAGAAAAATCCAAGATGACCAGGGCTGAAAGAAAGCAGGCTAGAAAGAGGGCCAAAGAAAACAAGAGGGACACTACGACTAGCAATCCAAATAGTGCATATAGGTCTAGACTGGATGTTTATAAGAATAATGCCAAGAAAAATGCTGAGAGAATAAACTTTAAGAGACTTGGTGTCCTAATTATAGGTATAGTATTGATAGCAGTATTGGTAGCTACTGGTATAGATATGTTAAAGCATAAGATAGGCACTAATACACCTGCAAAGACGACTACTAAGGTAAATGACAAGAATAAGTCTACTGATAAGAAAAAGACTACAAAGACAACAACTCCTGCTAAGACTTTAACTAAGGAAGAAAAGATTAAGAAGTTGGAGGCTATCAAGGGTAAGTTAAACAGTCAGGAAACTGAAAGATTAGACTATATAATCAAGAATATAGATTCATATCCGGATAGTTTGATAGACCTAGTTGCTAGAAACTATGAAACTGTTGACTTTGTATATAGCTACAAGGATAGGGAAAAGTACAATAACAGGAAGTTGTCTTCAGATATAAACTCAAGTTATTATGTAGATGGCAATGTTCCACTATTCTTGCAGTGGGATAGAAGATGGGGCTATAGGCCATATGGTAAGGATATTATAGGTCTTACAGGTTGTGGACCAACATCATTAACTATGGTAATCAGACACTTTGATTCTGGTTCGACTGTCAACCCTTATGATATAGCAAAGTATAGCCAGGAAAATGGTTATGTATCATCTGACAACTCTACTAGTTGGAAGTTGTTTGAAGCAGGCTTGTCTAAGTTTGGCCTGGAATCTCAGGATGTAATCCCTGTAGAAGCAAAGATGAAGAAGGCCTTGGATGATAAAAAGATCCTAATCGTTAGCGTTAAGCCGGGTATATTTACTGAGAGAGGCCATATCATAGTCATCAAGGGTTATAATAAAAACGGTGACTTCTTGATAAATGACCCTAACAGTATAGTTAATACTAACAAGACATGGTCATTTGATGAATTGAAAAATGAGATTAGGAAGATCTGGGGTGTAGGCTCCAAGGGATCTACTACATCATCTAAGTCAAATGATAGGTCAAATTCAGACAATTCATCATCAGGCACAACTGGGTCTTCTAATACGGATAATAATTCATCATCAGGTTCTGATGGAGATGCAAGTATTATCCAGGATATAGACTAGTTAAGAAAGTAAAAAATATATAAACTATTATTGGTTATATAAAAATGGGAAAGATACCTTATATACTTATGGGTATCTTTCTTTTTTATAAAAACATCTTTTAAAAAGTGAAAATCCTAAATTATCTTAAATTATATTGGTTTATCTAAAATTAAAAAAATATTTTTTTGAAAGCGGTGAAAAAATAAAAATAAAAGTCTTTATATATTTATAAAAAAACCCTTGACAACTTAATAAAAATAAAATTATAATATTATCGATAAATAAAAAATAAAGAATAGTCTTTTTTAGCATTAATTTACAAAAGTAGAAAAATACTAAGAAAATACGGAAGGGAGCTTTTATGACAAAAAAAGGTAATTTTAAAGACATCATAACATTTGGTTTTGCCCTATTTGCCATGTTCTTTGGAGCAGGTAACTTGATATTCCCACCATATTTGGGAATTATATCGGGACCAAGTTGGTTTGTAGCATTTGCTGGTTTCACGATTGCAGATGCAGGTTTGGCTTTATTAGCAATTATAGCAATAGCCCTATGTGAGGGTGATATTATGAAGTTATTTGAAAAGATAGGTAAGGGTCCTGCAATTTTATTAAGTTTTGCGGATATCATGTGTGTTGGTCCCCTACTAGTAATACCTAGAACAGGTGCAACTACATATGAGATGGGTATAACGCCAATTCTTGGACAGAATACACCAATTCTTCTAGTTGTTGCTGTCTTCTTTGCATTGACATTTGTATTGACAGTTAGACCATCTAAGGTTATAGATATAGTAGGTCAGGTTTTGACACCATTCTTGATAATCGCCCTACTAGTAATCATAGTAAAGGGTGTAATATCACCATTGGGTCAACCAGTTGCAGAGCCTATGATAGCTAATATATTCCAGAGGGGTATAACTGATGGTTACCAGACTATGGACTGTTTCGTCCCACTAGCTGTTGGTGCAGTATTAATCCTGACTCTTAGAGAAAAGGGATATACTGAACCTAAGGACCAGGTAAGTCTACTTATAAAGGCTGGAATAGTTGCTTGTATAGGTCTAGGCGTAATCTACGGAGGATTAACTTACCTAGGCTCAACAGTATCAACTATGTATGGTGTTGATGCCCAGAAGTCTCAGGTTATAGTAAATATAACTCAGATGTTACTTGGTAACTCAGGTAAGACTGTATTGGCAGTAGCCGTATCATTGGCGTGTCTAACTACATCTATAGGTTTGACATCTGCAAGTGCAGAATACCTTTCAAGTCTTACAAAGAACAAGGTTAGTTATCCAGTATTCGTTGCAATAATATGTTTATTCTCAGCAGGAGCAGCTACAATAGGCGTTGCTGGTTTGGTAATGATTGCCAACCCGATACTTGCCATAGTATACCCTCCTACAATAGTTCTAATAGTATTAACTATTGCCAGAAGTAAGGTTAAGAACACTAATGTATATAGGTTTGCAGCATATTTGACATTAATTATTAGTATATTAACACTAGTTTCTACTAAGGTTCCTGCTCTTGACTTTATAAATAAGCTACCATTGGCTAATTTAGGATTCAACTGGGTAATACCAGCTATAATAGCAGGTCTAATAGGTTCTTTAGTTGGAAGGAAGAAGCTCGCCTAAGAAATTAAAAAAAGCTGATAAAATTTGCTTAAACAAAATCTGTTTGGGTAAACTAATAATGCACATAAAATAACTCAAGATAAACTAATAAAAGTAAAAAGGTAGCCAATTGAACTCGGCTACCTTTTTATTTGACCTTTTTAGTAAATGGTTGTATAATTAAAGTAAGTAATAAATAAGCGAAACTTATTATATTGCAATTAGCTGAAAGGGGTGTTTTTTTATGACAACTAAGAAAATATTGGTTCCTATAGATGGAACAGAGAGAAGTATGCACTCTTTAAATTTTATTAAAGAGAACTATTCACCTGATAAAGTAGAACTACATATTATAAATGTAAAGGAACTAGTTTTCATAGATGGAATTTCTATGAGTGATGAGATTAAGACTTCTGAAAAGAATGGTAGGGAACTACTAGATAAGGCTAGAGATGTAGTTAGTGAATTTAAGACAGAGGCATCTTTTACTTTTGGCTATGCAGGTGATGAGATCGTAAGACATGCTGAGGAACTTGGAATCGACATAATCGTAATGACTAAGTCAACTAAGAAGGGCTTGACTAGGATTATAGGTTCTTGTACAGCATATGTATTGAAGCATGCTAAGTGTACCCTAGTTATAATACCAGAGTAGGATATAATTGGATTACTAATATAAAATTTAATAGAGTGACCTAAACTCCCTTGGATATTTCTAGGGGAGTTTTTATATTTTATGCCTAGAAAGAGGATTTTATGGTTGATTTTCGGTTGTATAATATTTAGCGTTGGTGAGAGAAAAAATTCTCTCCCAACGCTAAATTTTTTGCAAAAAAATAGGAACACACATCAAATCTCGTGTATAATTTAAATCGCACAAAATAAAAAACAAGGAG
>JAERMT010000299.1_pt1 | contig 30590 bp, 22 predicted proteins | sample 9267081 | NCBI WGS metagenome assembly JAERMT01 (sample SAMN17071939, study PRJNA684904) | human gut metagenome | isolation source: diarrhea sample from child under the age of five | host: Homo sapiens | place: South Africa: Mafikeng, Mafikeng Provincial Hospital | collected 2019-09
GTCTAGACAATCTTGCGAGCAAGATTGTGAGACTGTTGACTTTTGCAACAGTCTCATACTAGAGCGATAGATTTACTCAGAGCTTTGAGAGGATATCATTTTAAACCAAGCGATATATGAAGCACTATTACTCCTTATTAACCTATGCTCTCTTCCTACTCTTAGGATGGGGGCTCGTGCCACTGTCGGCTCAGACCACAATCGAAGTCTCAGAGCCGGGATCGCTACAGCAGAAGCTGAGCGAGACGACCGACTTGTCCAGTCTGACCATCTCAGGCTCACTCAATGCGACTGACTTTGGAGCTTTGAGAAGCACCGCAGGCATCACCACACTCGACCTCTCCGATGTGCAGATTGTCGCTGGCGGTAGCTACAAGGGCAACCCCTACACCTCGGAGGAGGTCCAGACCGTGCCTGGTACGATGCCTGGCTACTTCCTCTTTGCAGGCGCACTAGCAGACAGCCTCACCTCCATCACGCTACCTAGCAGTGTGACACGCCTTGGTATCCGCTGCTTGCAAAACGGCACCAAGCTGACCGAGATACATCTCCCCGAGGGGCTTACCTATCTCGGCGAGATGGCCTTTGGTTGCTGTGAGAGCCTAACGGCTATCGAGCTACCCGAGAGCATTGACACCCTAGCAGGTGCAACGTTTGAAGGGTGTAAGGCACTAGAGTCAGTGGAGCTACCCGAGAGCGTTGTCTCGATGGGTGGGTCCGTCTTCTCAGGCTGCACAGCACTCTCCGAGGTGACGCTGCCCCCGACGCTTCGGGAGATTCCTTTTGCTACGTTCAAGGGCTGCACCTCACTTGAGGAGCTCGACATGCCGAAAGAGCTCAACAAGATTGGAGCCTTTGCCTTCGAGGGGTGCACTAGCCTCTACGAGATTCAGCTACCTATACTGATGCGTACCATCGAGCATGATGCCTTCAGCGGTTGCGAGGCACTCACCAAGGTTAGCATAGAGAGCATCGCTCTGGAGACCATCGGAGACAATGCCTTTAAAAACTGTAAGGCTCTGGAGAACATCATGATCCCCGCTGGTGTGACAAAGATAGGCGGACTCGCCTTCAGTGGCTGTGAGGCTCTCACCGAGGTCATCCTGCCAGCCAAGCTCAAGACTATTATGGGCGAAGCATTCGCCCGCACCGCTATCACCAGTCTGACGATACCTGACGTCTGCGAGGAGGTCTCCTATGGAGCCTTTGCCAATTGTCAGAGCCTTGAGGAGGTGACCCTGCCTCGCTCTCTGCAGAAGATGGGTGACAAGGCGTTCGGCGATTGCAAAGCTCTCAAGACGGTAATCGTAACCAATCCGACCCCCGTTGTATCAGACAAGGCGGAGGACCTCGCCGGTCTTGCCGACCTCTCTGCTATGAGTGACCTCACACTCATCGTGCCTGAGGGAAGCAAGGCTGCTTATGCAGCTGCCAAGCAGTGGAAAGAGTTTGCCAACGTCTCGGAGATGCTGACACTCACGGCTGAGGTCTCTGCAGAGAAGCCTCTAGAGAGTGCCATCACCGCCCTGACGACACCCGAGCTATACCGTGCGGTCAAGCTCACCGGAACCATCACCAGCGACGACCTCGAGGTGCTCGCACAGCTGCCCCGTATGCAGGAGCTAGACCTCAGCGAGGTGAGCTACGATGCTGAGGCAAATCCGCTAGAGGGCTTCAACTTCAGGGAGTACGCTCAGCTACGTAAGCTGACCTATCCTAAGAGTATGGAGAGCATCCCCGCCTCTAGTTGCTACAACTCCATGCTCCTCGAGGAGGTCGTGCTACCCGAGGGTCTCACAACCATTGAGGATGAGGCATTCAGCTACTGTACCGCTCTCCGTAATATCACACTACCCCAGACGGCACTGAACCTAGGGGAGAGCGCCTTCCATGGATGTGCTTCTCTGGAGGCTATCGTCTTCCCAGATAGCATCGAGCTGATACCAGACTACGGCTTTTTCGACTGCGTATCTCTGCGCGAGGTACGCTTCCCAGGGAAAGTTGCCGACATAGGAGAGCAAGCCTTTGTCAACTGCTCCCATATCAAGCAAATTTGGTTAGGAGAGCGTGTCAACGAAATCAAGGAGATGGCTTTCTTCGGTTGCGACTCGCTCGAGACCATTACTACACTGCGCCAAGAGCCACCCTACATAACGGATGAGGTCTTCACCACCGATCAGTACGAGAATGCGACAGTCGTCGTCGAGACTCAGGAGGTGCAAGAGGCTTACCAGGCAGCCGACGGATGGCGCAACTTCAAGCACTACAAGCTCGCCTCGACCGGTACTCCTATCGCTCCCGTGGCTAAGGAGGCACACACGGCAACCGTCTATGGAGCAGAGGGTATGCTCTACTTAGAGCTTCTAGCGCCCGAGAGCCTGGTCTCCGTCTATACCGCTACGGGACTACAGGTTCAGTCCCTCATCCTATCAGCAGGAAGGCATCAGCTCCCGCTCGCCCAGGGTCTATACATTGTAACAGTGGATCAAGTAAGCTATAAGATATATGTACGCTAAGCTCTCTCATTTATACACGACCATACTCGCTAGTCTCCTCCTCATCTGCTGGGGGAGCACTAGCAGCTCTCTACAGGCTCAGAGCGTCATCCCCGCATCGGAGCAAGCAGCTCTCCTCGAGCTATACGACCAGTGCGGTGGCAAGGGATGGGCTGATGGCTACAACTGGCGCGCCGCCTCAGGACCCGACAAGTACGAGGGTGTAATCATCGAAGGCGGACACGTGCAGGGTATCGTCCTCGATGAGGTCGGACTGACGGGGCAACTGCCAGAGAGCGTCCTCGCCGCCCTCCCTGAGCTGCGCTTCTTAAGCCTGTCAAACAACAAGCTCTCAGGAGCCATCCCCCAAGCTTTAGGCTCGCTGACCAAACTGGAGGGGCTCATGATCAGCCACAATCTATGGACAGGCCAACTGCCCAGCCTAGACAATCTAGTCAACCTCCGGATACTCCACCTAGCAAATCTCTGCCAGAAGGATGCCAATGGCGAAATAATCCTCGAGGTGACTGGTACGCTACCCGACATCTCCAGAATGCCCAATCTGGAGTACCTCGACGCTTCCTACTCTAACCTGAGCGGTCAACTCCCAGCTCAGATAGGCTTATGTAAGAAACTGCAAGTATTGGAGCTTACAGCCAATCAATTGACAGGCCCTATCCCAGCTTCAATCAATGAGTGCACCAGCCTCCAAATCCTCTCTGTCCAGGACAACAAGATGAGTGGCGAGATCCCAGACCTCAGTAACTTGCAGCTCCTTGGGAAGACGCTAGACTTAGGCATGGGAGCTACGGAGCCTGGGCGACTCTATCTCAACGGCAACGAGTTCACAGGTCCCTTTCCCGCAAGTGTCTTAGAGCTATACAACTTGGTTCGCTTCTCATGTGCCAATAACAAGTTGACCGGTCCTCTACCCACGGACCTGCGTGTGCTGGATGTCTGTGAGGCATTCTTTGCCGACCACAACCAGTTTACCGGTTCCCTACCTCAGTATCTCCCCACGAAGCTATGGTACCTGGACCTAGGACATAACCAGTTCACTGGCTCTATTCCTGCCACGTGGCAAGAGGCGACTGAGCTAGGAAAGATAACTCTAAGCCACAACAACCTCACCGGCTCCGTGCCAGCAATCTATAAGAAGCTCAAGAATCTGGATATGATTGACGTGCGTAGCTGTCGCTTTTCCTTTGCGGACTTTAAGGCTTGGGGAGGCTTTATCAAAAACAAGGAGTGTATGTTTCGCTTTGGTATGCAGCAAGCTTATAGCGATCTGCACCAAGAGAGCGTCGCTTCGGGAAGCGACGTCACCTTTGACGCAACCTATCCTGGTTCGCTCATCGGCGACGAGCACTACCGATGGTACAATATGACCACGCTACAGCCAGTCCCCAAAGCCAATGAGGCAAAGCTGACCCTACGAGGGGTCACCAAGGAGGACGCTTGTCGCTACGTCTGTCTCATCACCAGTGCTAAGATGGGTAGCACACAGCCACGCTCGGCACTACGTGCAGCCGAGGATGAGGTGGAGGCAGACAACCTGCAGCCGACTCTCCACTCAGGCTATTGGGAGCTAACGGTCGATGGCTACTTCAACGGGACCGACACGCCTGCCCCCAGCGTAGAAGACCTACGCGTCTACTACGACAGCGAGGCACAGCAGCTACACCTAGAGAGTGCCGTCTCAGTCACATCGCTGATGATCGTAGACCTCTCGGGTGCCGTCGTGGCACGTCTAGAGCCGTCTGGAGCTACCGCACTGGCACTACAACTGGCGACAGGCAAGTATGTCGTACTGCTCAATAGAGCAGACGGCAGCTACGCTACAGTACCTCTCCTCGTGCTATAGTACAAGCAGCACCTAGGGGAGGCTATCCTCTCTAGAAGTGGAGCTACATCTACTTGCTTGGGGTCGCGTGCCCTAAGCAGGTGAGAGTAGCTCCACTTTTGCTTGGCATCCTATCGTCGCAACGCTCAGAGGAGACTGTTGTATTTGATAGTTGAATCTACGAGGTGAAGGTTATGCGGCAGGTTTTTTGTAAGTTTGCAGAAGTTACCAAACAGATTAACTACAGATATATCTATGAACCTATTCCTATTACAAGCAGCGCAACCAGGAGCGCAGGGAGCTCAGCCTGGCATGTCCTCTTGGGGTACGCTCCTCTTTTTCGTTGTCATCATCCTAATCTTCTGGCTTTTCTTCATACGTCCTCAGACCAAACGCCAGAAGAAGCTACAACAGCAGCGCGATGCACTCGCCGTAGGTGACGCAGTCATTACGGCTGGTGGCCTGCAGGGCAAGATACGCAAGGTGGGTGAGAAGACCTTTGAGGTAGAGATAGCTCGCGATGTATGCGTCGAGATTGTCAAGAGCTCGGTCTATCCCCTCGGCACAGACCCCGACGCACGCTAGTTAAGACGCTACTGACCAACTGCTAGAGACGAGGAGTAGGGTGCGACTCAATCTCAATCCTCAGCCCCGCACGGACGGAGAGCCGGCGGTACGTAAGCGACGCTTCACCAACTTGAGGCGACTGCCAGCTATCGCTGTGTGGCTACTACTGGCCACGGTCTTGTGGTTTATGCAGTCGCTCTCCCACACGGCTACGACAATCGTTCACATCCCAATCGTCTATGAGGAGGTACCGGGCGAGATAGGGCTCGAGGGCGACCAGCCCACAGCTATCGATGTGAGTGTCTCGGCAAAGGGAGCACAGCTCCTATTTCGCTGGATGAAAGGAGTGCCACCCATACACCTCCCTATGCCTCAGCGCCTTCCGAAGGGCGGACGCATCCTTTTTAGCAACGCTTTCCTAACCCAAAAGGCGCGCGAGAGTCTGGGTAGTGCCATACAGATTCGCGAAGTCTATCCCGACCAAATCTCGCTGCGAGCTTTCCCGCTCCAGAAGAAGCGCGTGCCAATTGTCAATGAGGTGACGGCTTCGGCAAAGGACGGCTACATGGTCCTCCCGATTACGATGACACATGCCACCGTCGAGCTGTACGGTAGTCGCGAAGCGCTTGCCAATATAGAGGAGGTACACACCAAGGCTCTCAGCTACGAGGATCTGGCGCAGGACAAGGTGGTATGGGTGCCACTCGAGACAATCCCCAACGTCCGCATTCATCCCGACTCGGTGCAGCAGCAGATTGCTGTCGTCGAGCTGACGGAGCGACGCGTCGAACTACCAATCGTGGCGACCCATACGCCGACGGGCTTCGTCGCTAAGCTACTTCCAGCTCGTGTCACCATCACACTGACGATGCCTATCACGGACTACAACAAGCCCATCGGGGCGGGCATCTCTGTGGTGGCTGACCTAAGCACCATACAGGAGGCCCTGCTACGTGGCGAGGAGCAGCCTGAGATGCTGCCCGTCAAGATAGAAGGGCTCCCCGAATGGGTGGTACGCGCCACGGTCTCCCCCAAGGCAGTACAGTACATCCTGGAGCGTGCTGAGCCGTGACTCTCCGACGACACTTCACAGCTACAGGAGACCAGTCTAGCACCTCTTCGCCGATGCCTCGTATCTTAGGTTTGACCGGTGGCATAGGTGCTGGCAAGAGCTTCGTGGGACATTTGCTTGTCCAGGCGGGCTTTCCCCTCTTCGACAGTGATGCCGTAGCACGCTCCGCCTACACGGAGAGCGAGACCGTGCGAGAGCAGGTCACAGCGCTTCTCGGCTCGGAGTGCTACGATGCCGAGGGGCTTCCTAGATACAGTGAGATAGCACGTCGTGTCTTCGCCACATCAACGGCGGGAGACGCGCTCCTGCATCAACTCGAGCAGATTATTCATCCCTATGTTTCTGAGCAACTAGTGAGCTGGGCGCGGGAGCAACAAGCCCCCGAGGGGTGGCTTGTCCTAGAGAGTGCTATCCTATGGCAGTCAGGCTTCGACCAGTACTGCGACGCGGTGGCGGTCGTGACTGCTCCTGAAGCGGTGCGCATAGCTCGTGTGCAGCAGCGCGACCGAGCAACAAGAGAGCAGGTCAAGGCACGTATGAGCCGTCAGCAGGCGCTTGACCCAACAGCTTTGCGACAAGCTTATCCTGACAAGCCTATCTACACCATCTGCAACGACGGGACGCAGGAACCACAACTGCTCATCGCCGAACTGCTTCGTCAGCTCAAACAGTTATAGTCATCAGGCTAGTCGCTTATGGGTGCGGTCAATGAGGTCTCTACGCTAGTCCCCTTTTGGGTAGACCGAGGAGCCGAGGATATGATTCTCTTGCTCTTGCTCTGCCTGCTACTCCTACCCGCTCTTGTGGGTGTGCGGGTCGGGTCGCTCCTGCCCCGCTCAGCCGATGCACTACTATACAACAGAGGACACATATTCTTTCGCAAGCTAGTCCAGAGCATCTCTCTAGGCTCCTACGCTGTGCTGGGAGCCCTCCAGCGACATCTGCTCGTAGGCATCACCGGATGGCTCCTCCTACGCCACTTCGCTGGGCTAACCACGGGCGACCTCTGGGTAACGCTCTCGCAGATTGCGCTCATAGCTCTGGCGAGTCTACTATTAAGTCTGCTCTACCTAGGGAGCAATCGGCTACTCGCTCAGATATATCTGAGCTCCCCTCCCTATCTTCACTGGCTCCAACACTACTGCATCCTAGAGTGGTTGTGGCCCATACCACTCTACCTTGGCTCTCTGCTACTCCTCGTCGGCGTCTGGGAGACGGTCGCACTCTGGTGGGTCGTGGCGGTCGTCGTGATATGGCGCCTTGCGATTATCCTACCCACTATCAGCTGGCTACGCAATGCTGGAATGAGTTCTTTGCTGATTTCTTTGTACCTTTGCACCCAAGAATTAGCACCCTTTGCCTATTTAGTAGGCTTTGGTCTACTCTTCTTATGAGACTGCTGCGCGAGTAGCGCGGTCTCCTCGCAAGCGCATTGTACACTATATTAGCATCCCCGCCGGTTCAGTATGTCACGGATTAACAAAATACTCATCTCTCAGCCTGCGCCCCTTATGGCAAACCCCTACACTGAGGTCGCAGATAAGTACCATGTAGAGCTAGACTACAAGCAGTTCATCTGCGTCGAGACAGTGGAAGCTAAGGAGTTTCGTCAGCAGCGTGTGAATCCGCTAGACTATACTTCCATCATCTTCACCTCACGCACCGCCATCCTCCACTTCTTCACGCTTATGAAAGAGATGCGCATTGCGATGCCCGAGACGATGAAGTACTATTGCAGCTCGGAGATGTCCGCACCTTATTTGCAAAAGTTCGTCAATTATCGCAAACGCAAAGTCTTCTTCTCGCCGACGGGTCGCACAGAAGACCTCGTAAAAGTCATCCTTAAGCACAAGGATGAGAAGTATCTCCTGCCCGTTGCTGAGGAGCACAGTCAGAAACTATCGGATATGCTGACGGAGGCGGGCATTGACTATACGAAGTCTGTCATGTATCGCACGATACCTCGCCAGCTCGAGTTGCCCTCTCCCCTACCGTACGATATGATTATCTTCTTTAGTCCGGTAGGAATCACTTCGCTCTTTGAGAATGTGCCCAACTTTGAGCAGGGAGATCTCATCATCGCGACGGTAGGTCCCAAGACTGCTCAGAGAGCTGAGGAGCTAGGGCTCAAGGTCTCACTGAAGTCTTCAGGCAATCGACAAGACCCACCAATGCCTGAGTTGCTAAAATCCTTCCTCGCTGAGCAGGAACAGGCTTAAAAACGCTTATGGAGGACGAGCCTCTGTACTCCCAGATGCGTCACCGCCTCCCCAAGGGTGAGCGACTCTACCTGCGTGAGGAGATAGAGCGACTACACACTCGAGGAGGTTCTTTCGTTGTTTACCCCATCCGTATCGTATGGCTCGCGGAGCCACTGTGCGACACGACACAAGGAGAGCAGGCGCAGGTTGCGGTCATGACCTCGGTCGCTAAGCGACGCTTCAAGCACGCCGTAGAGCGCAATCGTATCAAGCGTATGACCCGCTCGGCTTATCGTCTCCAAAAAGCCCCCCTCTGGCAGCTAGCGACTGACCAGCAACTCACGATACGTGTCGCCTTTCAGTCTGTCGCTAAGGAGATGCCCACCTACCACTCCGTAGAGCGCGCCGTGGAGCGCGCCATAGCACGCATAGTCAAGGAAATAAAACGCTCTGGCAAGGCCCCGCATTCCGCTAAGGTTGAAGAGCCACAAAGCGCCACACCCGCGCCCACAGAGGAGCCACCCCACACCGCCCAAGCATCCGCGCCCCTCTCGGACGAACCAGAGAGTAGTTCTCTCGGGGTACGTCTCCTCAGCTTTCCCATTCAGCTCTACCGCCGGCTCATCTCGCCACTCCTTCCGCCCAGTTGTCGCTTCACACCCACCTGCTCGCAGTACGCTCTCGAGGCGCTACGCACCCATGGCGCACTCAAAGGGTCGTGGCTCACACTCTGGCGACTCCTCCGGTGCAACCCCTTTAACAAGCACGTGGGCTATGACCCTGTCCCCCCGAAGCTCTGCAAATGAGCCATCATCCGTCAAGCCACTAGATCCGACAATTAGTCAAGCTACTGTGAAGCTCTGGGACTGTCATACGCATAGCTCTGAGCCAGCCCCCGAAGCCATCCGGTCGTATAGCTACGACGACTGGTCAGAGCTTACCGCAAGCCCGTCGCCCGTTCAGCTCGCCTCGATAGGTCTTCACCCCTGGCACCTGCCAGAGTGTGCTTCGCCGAGTGCCGTCATCACGCAGATGGAGCAACTATTCGCTCGCCAGCCCCGTATCGTAGCCCTTGGAGAATGCGGTATCGACAAGCTTCGTAGCAACGCTTCACGCTCACAGCAGCTCACATGGTTGGAGAGCCAGATGCGCTTAGCTTGCCAGCTACGCCGCCCCATCGTACTACACGTGGTGCGTGCTTGGTCCGAGATGATAGCCATGCGTGAGCAGATGGCTCGTAGCTTTGACCAGCTCCCCCCGATGGTGCTGCACGCCTTTCGAGCAGGTCAAGGCGTCGCTCAGATGATGCTTCGTGCCGGCTTCGCACTCTCCTTCGGACACTATTATAATATAGAGTCGCTACGCCTAGCTCATGAGACAGGAAGGCTCCTCATCGAGACCGATGAAGTGCCCCGCGGTCTCACCTACCGAGAGGCGATAGAGGAGAATTATCGGCAGTTGGCCAGTGCATTAGCCCTCGCACCTGAGAGCTTAGCCCATCAAGTAGCCGAGACCCCCTTCTGGGTGGAAGTTCACCGACAGCGCCCCGCTAGTAGCTAGTTTGTCTGCCGAAAGCGTTACCTTAGTCTTTAGATTGACCTACCCCCATACGATGACCGACATAGACCCGCTAGCCCTCTCGCCAGAGTATCAGCAGCTCCGACAGCAGTACGAGACGCTCGTCAGCGAATACACGGCACTCGTTGCCCGCTACCAAGACATGGTGGCTCACGAGTCGCCGTACCTCTCAGCACTCTATATGCACTACTTCGGCGAGCTCCTATACAACCAGCTGAGACTGTCACTCTCCATCGCCTTACTCCGCTTGCGACGCACGCTCCTACAGGCTTACATCAATCGAGACGAAGCTCCCGACCTAGCAGCCGTCGACAAGCAGATGACCCAGATGCGTCAGGAGTATCATGCGATGCTAGAGGAAAAGCTGTCGCAACTCAATATCGCAAAGAAGTACTGGGACAAACCACACCTATCCGCAGAGGAGACGCGAAAAATCAAGGAAATCTACAAAACGCTGGTCAAGCGACTGCACCCAGATCTCAACCCACACTACACGGAGGAGGACAAGAAGCTCTTCCTCCTCACCGTCAAGGCTTACAAGCTCGCCGACCTACCGCAACTAGAAGGCATCCTAGCCTTCCTCAAGCGAGGAAAGCACGAGGAGCTCTTCCCTGAGCCTGACTCACTGCCACAGGAGATTGAGAAGCTACGAGCGAAGATGCAGGCTCTAGAAAGTAAGATTGCCAAGCGACAGGAGCGCTTCCCCTTTGATCAAAAAGAGCTACTACTCAACCCCGTATCGATACAAGACAAGCGGGCGGAGCTGCAAGGAGTCATCAAGGAGCTAGAAGCAAGCAAGAAGCAACTGCAGACCATCATCTCACTGATGGAGGAGTATAAGTCACACGAACTATGAATCACGATATCATACCAGTCAGTCCTGAGCTACTGGCACTCATTGGGACTGAAGGAATCAACGCACTGGGGCTGCCCAAGCGGGAGATATTCCTCCTAGACATCGTAGTGGCTGGGACCACCTTTTGCCCTGTCGTCGAGGAGCTTTACCCCATCCTACAGCCAGACACCGTGCTACGTATGGTGCGACAGCCACAGAACGAGTACGACGAGTACGCCATCGCCATCTATTACCTAGAGGACCGCATCGGCTACGTACCGCAAGAGCTCAACCTAGTCATCTCGCGGCTGATGGATGCGGGCAAGGAATTTTACGCACGAGTTGTCCAGGTCAAGAAGATTAACGAGTGGATTCGCATCTCGGCGAAGCTCTTCATGATTGAGTAAGCTGCGCCACCCCAGAGCTTTTCCTCCGCAAGAGGCAAATGACTTTTCTGGAAAGAAGAAGTCACTATGCCAGAAGAAGCTCCCAGTGTCTCGGGAGAGACGATAAAGCTTCTCTGGCGGGTGGATTCTTTTTCTGATAAAAAAGGAGGAGCTTCCCGAGTGGGGGGGCTCCTCCTTTCTGATTGATGTCGTAACTATTTATTGAGCTCGATGAGACGATCATTGAGCTCAGCTGTGCTTCGTAGGCGAGGTATCTTGTGCTGGCCACCGAGCTTGCCCTGCTCCTGAAGCCAGTCGTTGAAGAGCCCTCGACGAGCAACCACCAGACGAGGCATCAGGAGTGCCATGTCTGCATACCGCTTTGCCTCGTAGTCGCTGTTGAGCGAGCGGAGCTCTTGGTCGATGCGCTCGATAAAGTGGTCTGGATCGGCTGGCGGTGTCTCAAACTCTACGATCCACTCGTGATAGCCATTCGCCGTCTCTAAGCAGAAGCGTGGTGCCACCGTATAGTCAAGAACCGTGACGCCCATCTCGTGAGCGACACGCGAGACGGCGGTGGTCGTGTTGTGTACCATCAGCTCCTCGCCAAAGGCATTGATAAAGCTCTGCGTACGTCCCGTGATGATGAACTTGTAGGGGTGCAGCTCGGTGAACATGACCGTGTCGCCGATGATGTAGCGGTAAAGCCCTCCAAGGGTGGAGATGACGAGCGCATAGTTGACCCCTTTCTGTACGTCGGCTAGCGGTATGGCCTGACGGTCGGGCGCGTCAAACTGAGACATCGGGATGAACTCGTAGAGAATCCCGTAGTCCTGCATTAGAAGCATAGAGCTAGAGGTGGGGTCATCCTGAATGCCGAAGAAGCCCTCGCTCGCATTGTAGGTCTCACGGTATTGCATCCGCTCGGACGGAATAATCTGACGGTACCGCTCACGATAGGGGTCGAAACTGATTCCCCCGTGAAAGAAGACCTCCAGGTTAGGCCACACCTCTGAGAGATTCTCCCGTCCCGTATGCTCTAGGATTGCCATAATGGTCTCGAGCATCCAGCTCGGCACTCCCGAGAGACTACCCACGTCTGCTGGCGAAACCTCTAGGACTATCTGCTGCATCTTGGCGGTCCATTCGCTCATGAGGAGGGTCTTTTTCGAGGGTACTCGGTACATCTGCCCAAGGGCTGGCATATTTTCCACCAATATGGCGGAAAGGTCTCCCGTGTGGGTACCTGCGGCAAAAGCGGTCGGCTTGTGACTCCCCCCGATGACTAAGCTCTTGTGTGCGAAGAACTGGCTGTCGGGCCGTGTGTCTAGGTAAAGCCAGAGGGCGTCTTTAGCTCCCTGATAGTGGCAACTCTGTAAGTGCAGCCCCGGCACGGGAAGGTACTTACTGCGACCTCCCGAGGTACCACTAGAGGTGGCGAACCAGCGACAACTGCCTTTGATGAGTTGATTGCGCTCCCCCTGTAGCATACGTTCTACCCAGGGACGCAGCTCCTCGTACTCGACGATGGGGACGATGCGCTGGTAGTCGCTATAGGTGCGGATAGGCTCGCTCGTGAGGGACTGCTCGTAAGCGGTACCACGTAGCACACGCAGGATGCGCTTGAACTGGCGTGTCTGAATAGCTTCGCTCTGCTTGGCGTACCGCTCGATGCTCTTGAGTCGGAGGTACATAAGGCGATAGATGGTTGCGGTCTTTCTGTCCATAATATTGGGGATTACTTTACGGCTACCAGTCTTTGGTGGCGTAGCATAGGGGAGGTGAGGTAGACGAGGGTCGTGTATTGGTTTTCTGTCTGGTAGTAATCACCCTCGATAGCATTGCCGGCTAGGGGGGCGGGGGATGGCGCGGTGCTGTATCGGTAGCTGACGTACCCCCCCTTCACGAGGAGCGTCAACTCGAAGTAGCCTGTCTCGCGGTTGTAGCGTAGTGTGCGCTGCTCTCTGGAGAGTGCGTCGAAGGCGGCTCCCTCGATGAGCGGTGTACCATATCTTAGCGGGTCATCCAGTGCCAGTCGCCAGGTGACGAGATAGTAGTCTGTCATAGTCTCGTCGTAGTATGGGTCGTAGTCAGTCTGGCGCACTTTGCGGTAGCCGTTGGCATCGGGAGTGGTCAGGTAACTACCATTTGTCGGGCGGTCTGGGTAGAGGTAAGCCTCGGGGGGCGTCTTCTGACTGTTCAGCTGCTCCACACCCATATTGGACTGATAGGGAGAGAGTATCTCGAAGGCGCGCCACTCATTGCCCGCTGCAAAGGTGGCTCCATCGTGCCCCCTGAAGGTGAGCCGCCCAGGAGCGAGAGAGGTGGGGCGGGTGAGTCGCTGGTAGCGGGTGGAGGAGCCGTTCTGACCGACCACGACGAGTATCTCCGTGAGCGGGTCGGGTGCTAGCGAGGGCGGGTAAGTAAGCTCTAGCTCTAGCTGCTGATAGCGGGAGTAGTTGCCCTCAGAGGTGGTCGGCACTACCTGCTGAGTGACCTCTGCGAGTGGCTCATAGAGGGCAAAGCTGGTCACGAAGAGTGGCTCCGCTTGTAGCTCTTCGCACCAAGCGGTGAGGCGGTAATTGCCCGAGAGCAGTGGTTGTAGTACAGAGGCACCACCGAGGCGTAGCTCGTAGTGACGGTAAGCGACGCTCGTGGCTTCCGAGGGGGTGCTTTCGTCTGTCTGCCAGCGCGCTCCGGTCCAGCCGTTGATGTATTCGCTGAGTGCCATACGGTCATTGACCTGCCAGTCGGCATCGCACAGCTCCAACTGGTAATGGATGCGCTGCGGGACGGGGTCTGCGAGGTCAAAGCTCACCACAATTTCCTCGTCGCCACTAGCTAAGCGAGCGATCGGATAAGGCATAGCGACAGACTCCCCACCACGCCACACCTGACACTGCAGGGTCTGCACCTCTGTCGTATAGATGTGATGCGGGAATATCTCCCCACCCGAGAGTGAACTGGCAAGGGCTAGAAGGAGACAGCAGAGCGTCCATAGCTTATTCATCGTCCCAAAGTTACATATCTTTGAGCGAACGACAATACTCCCCCGCCTAAGTCTTTCACTTTGCAAAGGTCAGACGCACACCGTTCGTTCGCCTTCACCCCCCTTCGTCTGGGTAGAGGCTAGAAGCGGACGATGAGCGAAGCGTCGTACTGACGCCCCGTCAAGAAGTTGGGCACTGCGTACTGGTTGCGGTATGCGTCCGAAATCCAGTAGTAGGACCCCACATTGGTCATGTCAAAGAGGTTGAAGATGCTGACCCCAAGTGAGACCTGCTTGAAAGCTTTTAGCCAGCGCCAGCTCGTGGGCTTGGCATCTGCTCGCTCCCAGAGGGCGTACTGCATACCGATGTCTACACGCTTGTAAGCCCGTCCTCGGAATAAAGGAGGCCCGAAGCCCTGAGCCGCATTGAGATGGGGTAGCCCTCCCGTGAGCACTCCTCGCAAGCTGAGGGTAATCCGCTTATAGCCGGGGAAGTAATCCTGGAAGAAGAGCGACAGGTTATAGTCAGGCAGATGAGGCAGAGGCATCTCACCATATCCCTCGATGGTCTGCTTGCCGTGCATGAGGGAGACGGTCAGCCACGAGTCCACCTCGGGGACAAACTCGCCAAAGAGCTTGACATCCACCCCAGCTATGTAGCCCCGCCCGAGGTTGGCTCCGAGGTAACGCTGCTTGACATTGTCCACATAGTAGGGGTTGATGCGAAAGAGATGCTTGTAGTACCCCTCAGCCGTAAGGCGGAACTTGCGCCCAGCGACGAGGAAGTTGTAGTCCACGCCGACTAGTGCTTGGGCTGACCCCTGCGAGCGTACCTGGTTATTGAGCTGTACCGATTGGTTACCGATTGGGTCTGACTGGATGATGCGTATTTCTTTATAAAAGGGACTCTGGTAGTACAGTCCACCAGCTAGTCTGACCAAGAGGTCGGAGAGTGCTTTTGGTCGCCAGGAGCCTGTCACACGAGGAGAGAGGTCTACCTTATTATTGAATGACCAGTAGACACCCCGCACACCTGCCGTAAGGCGATAGTCCCCTGAGGGACGCTGCCACTGCATCTCATCCTGCAAGTAGAGTGCTGTGCGCCAGGAGCGTAGCAAGGCATTGGAGTAGAGGTTACTCTGCATCTTGATCCACTCAGGGTCTCGAGGGAGATTATAGCCCGCTGAGTCTAGCTTGACCCACTCAGATATGTAGTCCGCGATTTGCTCACCTCGCAGCTCTGCGCCCCACATAAGGCGATGCGTCTCGCTCAGCCTCTGGTTGCCACTATAGGAGAGCGAAGCAACGGAGTAGCGTAGTAAGTTGCGTGCATGCTCATGGTTGACTCCTGTGGCGAGTAGCTCCTTGTCCGCAGTACCACTGGATGCGTCGGACTCTTTCTGTAGGTAGTAGGCGCCCGTGATGTCGTAAGTCTCTCGCTCATGGCTACTGTACAGGCTTAGGTCTAGACGATGCGCTCCCATACTGTTGGGACGCCAATGGAGAGTCACGGCGCCAAAGAGCGTGGAGAAGCGATCCCGCTCCTGACCATCGAAGTAGACGGTGAAGTGCTTCGCATTCTGAAGCGACCCGATGGTCGTCTCTCGCTGCTGTGGTCGGAAGCGGTACTGCGTCCAAGAGTAGTAGCCGATGCCCTCTACGCGCCAGCGATTGTTGAAGGTGTAAGTCAGGTAGGTCTGTGCATCTGCATAGAAGGGGCGGTACTCACCCGCTGTCTCTAGCTTGGAGAGCAGAAGCTGTGTGGTGCGTGTCCGAAGCCCCGTGACATGGGTGAAGCGACCATGCTTTCCCCCTAGGTAGAGACTATTATTCATCAGCCCCAGCGTGACGGCACCCTCTAGCTCCGTGGGGCGTTTGTACTGTATATCTAGCACCGATGAGAGACGGTCGCCATAGTGCGCATCAAAGGCTCCCGCAGAGAAGTAAATGCGCTCCACCAAGTCCGTATTGACAAAGCTCAGCCCCTCTTGCTGTGCCGAGCGGACGAGGAGCGGACGGTAGACCTCGATGCCGTTGACGTAGACAAGGTTTTCGTCAAAGCTGCCGCCACGCACGTTGTACTGTGTACTCAGCTCGTTGTGCTGCGTGACCCCTGCATAGGTAGCAACCATCGACTCGACGCTACGTGTAGGCGAAGCTTCCACGGCGAGCGTCTGAGCGGTAATCCGCTCCATACTAGGCGGACGTGCCTCGCCACGCACGGTCACTGTACCTAGCGCGATGGCATTCTCCCCAAGCATTGGATTGAAGTGCAGGTCCTGCTTTACACCCAGTGGGTAGACCTGACGAACGGTCTGATAGCCTATCGAACTATAGACAACGACCACACTGTCCGTCGTCGGTGGTAGCTCCAGGCGGTAGGCTCCTGAGAGGTCACTCCAGGTCCCGATGGACGTTCCCTCGACACGCACCGAGGCAAACTCGATAGGCTCACGGTCACGGTCGAGGACGTAGCCCGTGATTGCCACACGACGAGCCGTCGTGTCGGCACTCTGCGCCTCCAACGACCAGTGAGGTGCCTGCAACAGAAGGCAGAGCAGTAGGATGATATAGCGAAGCTGTCTCATACAATGCAAAGGTAGAGAAAAGTAAGCTTAGGAGAGGTCTGCTTTTTTTTTGGTACTTTTGGGGCTATAACGACCTAATAGACTATTTATCCCGTGGCTAAGAAAGAGATCGCCGAGACCCCGATGATGCGGCAGTACATGCAGTTCAAGAAGAAGCATCCCGATGCTATCTTGCTCTTTCGTGTGGGCGACTTCTACGAGACCTTCTCCGACGATGCCATCGAGGCGTCTAAGATCCTCGGCATCACGCTCACCAAGCGTGCCAACGGAGCCGCGCAGCATGTCGAGCTGGCGGGCTTTCCCCACCATGCGCTCGACACTTACCTGCCTAAGCTGGTGCGGGCGGGCAAGCGAGTGGCTATCTGCGATCAGCTCGAAGACCCGAAGCTGACCAATAAGTTGGTCAAGCGGGGCATCACCGAGATCGTCACCCCCGGCGTGGTCACCACGGACAATGTCCTCCAGAGCAAGCAAAACAACTTCCTCGCAGCCGTTTACCCCGAAGCTAAAGGGGAGAACCGCTACGGCCTAGCACTGCTCGACCTCTCGACGGGAGAGTTTTACGCCAGCGAGTGCACCGATCAGGTACTCGCCAAGCTCATCTCCGGCTACAGCCCCAAGGAGATCCTCATCGAGCGCAAGCATCGTGACCGTCTGCAACGCCTTCTCCAGCCCGAGGGGCACCTCTCGGACTACGACGACTGGATCTTCTCCGAGAGCAACAACCGGGAGCGTCTCCTGCAGCACTTCGGCACGCTCTCGCTCAAGGGCTTCGGCATCGACACCCTCCCGCTAGCAATCACCGCTGCGGGTGCCGTGTTGCACTATCTCGACATGACGAAGCACACCGAGATCGGTCACATCACCCGCATCGTTCGCATTGACGAGCAGCGCCATGTGCGCATCGACGGCTTTACGGCTCACAGCCTGGAGCTCACCACCCCGATGAATGCGGGTGGTACCACGCTCCGCCAAATCCTCGACTGCACGGTCACCCCGATGGGCGCTCGTCTGCTGGATCAGTGGATAGCCTTCCCGCTCAAAGAACTCCAAGCGATTCAACAGCGCCAAAACATTGTCGCAAACCTTGTGGACAACCCGCAGCTACGCACCCAGCTCACCGACCAAATGAAGGAGATAGGAGACCTGCAGCGCCTCGTGGGGCGTGTCGCCATGGGTCGCATCACCCCGCGCGAAGTGGTCCGCCTCGGACTCTCCATCGCTCTCATCGCCCCCATACGGCAGCTCGCTCTAGACGAAGGCGAGGAGACCCTCACGGCACTCTGCTCGCTACTTGACCCCTGCACACAGTTGTGCCAGCAAATCTCCTTCCAGCTCAACCCCGAGGCACCGCAGCAGATCGGCAAGGGGGAGACCATCGCTGAGGGCTTTTGCGAAGAACTAGACCAGCTACGACGCTTGCTCAAGTCGGGCAAGCAATACCTTGACGACCTCCTCGCTCGTGAGACGGAGCACACCGGCATCGCCAGTCTCAAGATAGGCTTCAACAATGTCTTCGGCTACTACCTCGAGGTGCGCAACACCTACAAGGAGCAAGTGCCCGAAGAGTGGATTCGCAAGCAAACGCTCGTCAGTGCCGAGCGATACATTACCCAAGAACTAAAGGAGTACGAGGAGAAAATCCTCGGTGCCGAAGATCGTATCCTAGCACTGGAGCAGGAGCTCTTTGCCAAGCTCATCGAGACGCTTCAGCAGTTTGCCAACCAACTCCTACAGGATGCTCAGATCTTAGCGCAGCTCGATGTCCTCGCCTCGCTAGCCGCTGTTGCCGAGGCGTATGACTACTGTCGCCCCACGCTCAACGATGGCTACGACCTGGAGATCGTCGACGGACGCCACCCAGTCATCGAGCGAACCCTCCCTGCCGGGCAACCTTACATTCCCAACGATGTGCGACTCTCCCCCATCGACTGCCAAATCATGATCATCACCGGTCCTAACATGAGCGGTAAGAGTGCCCTCCTTCGCCAGACGGCACTCATCGTAATCATGGCGCAGATGGGAAGCTTCGTGCCCGCCACCTCAGCCACCATCGGCATCGTCGACTCGGTCTACACCCGTGTGGGTGCTTCGGACAATATCGCTGTGGGCGAGTCCACCTTTATGGTTGAGATGCAAGAAGCGGCCAGCATCCTCAACAACTTGACCCCTCGTAGCTTGATTCTTTTTGACGAGCTGGGGCGTGGCACCAGTACTTTCGACGGAGTCTCCATAGCGTGGGCCATCGTCGAGTACCTGCACAGCACGACGCAAGGACGTGCCAAGACGCTCTTCGCCACGCACTACCACGAGCTCAACGAGCTAGCCGACCACCTCGAGCGGGTGCAGTGCTACAACGTCTCGGCACGCGAGATTGACGGAGAGATGCTCTTCCTCCGCAAGCTAGTCCCTGGTGGCTCAGCGCACAGCTTCGGTATCCAGGTGGCGAAGTTGGCCGGTATGCCGACCTGGATAGTGGCACGAGCCGGCGAAGTGCTCCAGCACTTAGAGGCTTACCGCACCGAAAGCGACCAAGGCTCCGAGGGCACCACAGCTAGCACGCCCCAAAGCGGTGGCATGCAAATGTCCATCTTCCAGCTAGACGACCCCGTCCTCACGGCTGTCCGCACCAAGATTAACGAGCTAGACATCGACAACCTCACGCCCCTAGACGCTCTCAAGCAGCTCGACGCCCTCAAGCAAATGCTCAATAGCTAGCCCACTCCACCCCTCGCTCCGCAGAGCCTATAAGGTATAATGTGTCGACCGAGTGAGCGCAAAAACAGTTAAAACGGATCGCGCTTGCCCTCTATCTCTAACCTCTAATTTCTAACCTCTAACCTCTAATTACCCTTCTTTCTCGAATATCCACGTGGAGAATCTCAAATCTCCACGTGGATATTTTTTATTTTCCACGTGGGCGTCATTCATTTCCTCCGAAGTTTCATTTGATTCCTCCGAAGAATTTTTTCTTCCCCACGTGGAAAATAAAAATTCTCCACGTGGGTATTTCAAAATATCCACGTGGAAATCCGTTTTTCCCGACACAGCCCCGTATCGATATGTAGTCGGGTCTAAATTATTGTTGCGAGTCAGCGTTGCATTTCTTCAGCCAGAGGTGAGGCTTCATGAGACTTTGCAGAAAGGATGAAGCGCAAGGCGCTGAGGGTGAGGTCTGAAGGGAGCATACCTCCGTATGTAACCGAAGCCGAATCCCGAAAGCAACACAGCCATTTGCCTTGATGCAATAGTCTCCTATAAGGACTGAGTGTGTGTCACACAAAAAAAAAAACGACGGACGCACAACTTTGGGCATCCGTCGTCTATTTAAAGAGTTGACTTGTGTCTTTGCGTTTATCTAGTCAACATATAAACCGTCTAGTTCGTAGCGTTAGCTGGCGTTTTGAACTCAAAGTAAGCTGGATCTGTAGTTAATCCTAGTTCCTTATCCCATCCGAATATGATCAAGACGTAGTCTCTCTTAGGCTGTAAGGTAAAGTCCGACATCTCAAACTGATGAAGCCCAGTCTTGAATACATCAGGCAGAGGATCCTGCTGGAGAGAGCCCTGAACTAGCCTTAGGCACATCATCTCTATGGGGGGAACACCATCTATAGGTTTGTTCTCCTCTTGAGCCTTCTTGTAGAAGTCCACATATTTCTTGGGCTGAACTGCAAAATAATAAGGCTTAGTTTGATCAGATGGTATAATCTTAACGGTGGTTGGCATAGCACCAGCTGTAATCCCTTCTACCTTGAAAGTGAGATCTACATTGGGCGTACGAGGCTTTGTTTGTAGCTTGTACTCATATACCTTGGTTAGCTCCTTGCCGTCTTGATCCATACCATAGACTCTTAATACGATCGTATGGTTGGCTGGGTAAGGATACTCAGATCCTGAGATAGAGCCTAGGTCAAATTCTTCTGTCCCCTGGTAGCTGTCGTTCTTTACCGCTTCTCTATACGCATCAGAGCCTAGATCGCCACCAGAGAGGGTTTTCCACCACTCGCGATTTGCGTTAGGTTGAGACTCTCTATTTTTAATGATGTTGTTGTAGGCCTCTTCTGTACCAGCATTGACAGCGTAGCGCATGTTGGGGTCTTTTGCCGTAATCGATACAAAAATGTTGGTAGGAGTAATCTCCTGCGTTTCCACGATAAAGTCTTCCTTCGGAACCTGTTGTTGTTCTTCTTTGATGGTAACCTTGCATGTAGCAGAGACTCCGTCCACCTCGGCTAGGATGGTTGTCTCACCCTTGGCAACAGCTGTGACAACTCCCTTGTCTGAGACCGTGGCGAGCTCAGCATTGAGACTGCGGAAGGAAACCTTCTTGTTTAGATTCGGCTGTTGAGTCACCTTTAGCTCCAAGGTCTCCCCAACTGTCATCTCCTTTGCATCAGGAGTGATGCTTAAGCTCTCGACTTTCTTTTCTTGTGGTTTGTCCTCATTACATCCCACGAGAGCAAGTAGTGGGAGAATTAGGAGCAGTGTATAAATCTTGCTTTTCATACAGATATCTTTTATATGTTTATTATGAATGATTGCGACCCGCACATCGCGGTTCGACTTGCAAATGTAGTGAAAAATGTCTAATCCTTCTTGACTGCGGATTAACCATTTTAGGGCGTCATTTATAATGTGCCAGCCCTGTCTATGTCATTTATTTTTACTACCTTTGCATTTGGTTTGAGTACACTGAGTTGGTGTACCCCTTTACGTACGGGTCTCTTCTTGTGGATTGAAAGCATCTAGAGCCTCTAGAGGCTGGACTTTATAGATTTAGATATTAGGGACAGTCGAGCGTAGACGTACGCAACCGTGTAGTAGCATTAACCCTTTAAATATCGAGCATAGCCATGGCAATGAGACAATTGAAAATCAATCAGTCGATCACCAACCGCGAGAGTGCGTCGCTAGATCGCTACCTCCAGGAGATCGGACGGACGAGCCTCATATCTCCCGAAGAGGAGGTGGAGCTAGCACGTGAGATACATCGTGGTAACCGACGTGCATTGAACAAACTGGTGGAGGCCAACCTCCGCTTTGTCGTATCTGTGGCAAAGCAGTACCAGAATCAGGGACTGAGTCTCCCTGACCTGATCAATGAGGGGAACATCGGAATGATTAAGGCTGCTGAGAAGTTTGACGAGACAAGAGGATTCAAGTTCATCTCCTACGCAGTATGGTGGATTCGTCAGTCCATCCTACAGGCACTAGCCGAGCAGTCACGCATCGTGCGTCTACCGCTCAACCAGGTAGGCTTACAGCAGAAGATGAATAAGGCCATTGTCAAGTTCGAGCAGCTCAATGGTCGTCGTCCCAGTTCGCAGGAGATAGCCGCCGAGCTGGAGCTCCCCGAGGACAAGATTCGCGAGGCGCTCAAAGTGCAGGGCAAGCATCAGTCGCTCGATGCGCCCTTCGTAGAGGGCGAGGACAATAACATGCTCGATGTCCTAGTCAATGAGGATACACCCTCGACCGACAGCAGTCTAATCAACGAGTCTCTCTCAGCCGAGATAGACCGTATCTTGGATCAGCTAGGAGATCGTGAGGCGGAGGTGCTACGCTGTTTCTTTGGGATTGGTTGTCCTGAGATGACCCTCGAGGAGATAGGTGAGCGCACCAAGCTCTCTCGTGAGCGTGTCCGTCAGATTAAAGAGAAAGCCATCCGTCGTCTCAAGCAGTCGGATCGCTGCGAGTATCTGAAGGCTTACCTCGGCTAGTCGTCTCACTCAAGAGCAGAGGCGCACACATTATATATAGAGCCTCATTGGTCTAGTGTACGACTGTAGCTAGAGCAATGAGGCTCCTCTTCTATACGACCCAATAATCTCATATTATATGACTGACAAGACAAGCCCCTCCTCGACCAACTGGCTGGGATACCTTATGGGGCTCATCTCCTCCGCAACCTTTGGACTGATACCTCTGCTGAGCATACCAGTGCTGGCGCAGGGCGTGGCTGAGGGGACCGTACTGATGTATCGCTTTCTCATCGCAGCACTCATCGTTGGTAGCATCGTCGTGATACGTAGAGAGTCTCTGCGAGTATCGTGGCGAAGCTTCTTGATACTGCTCGCCTTGTCTGTCTTGTACTTCTTCTCCTCCTTCCTGCTCATCGAGGGCTACCAGCACATGCCGTCGGGAGTCGCTACGGTGCTACACTTCAGCTACCCAACATTTGTGGTGCTGCTCATGTTTATCGCCTTTCGTCAGCGGATAAACTTACTGCAGGGACTGGCTGTCCTCTTAGCTTTAGGTGGCGTGTCGCTCATCTCCGGCTTCTTTGAGTCAGACGTGACCGCCATACCGCTCAGGCCGTTGCTCACGGTTCTCTTCTCCGGCTTTTGCTACGCCACCTACATCGTGATTCTTCGGCACTCCCGCCTAGAGCCGATGAGTAGCTTCAAGCTGACCACCTACGTGATGGGGCTCTCCACCATACTCTTTGCGCTCTTCTGCAAGGCTACTGGCTCCAGCCTCGTTTTGGACAATACGACGCAATGGATCTATACCGCCCTGCTAGCACTCATCCCGACCGTCTGCGCTAATATCACGCTCGTCTGGGCGGTACAGCGAATAGGCTCCACGCCAACCGCTATCATGGGCGCGCTGGAACCACTCACAGCCGTCGTCGTGGGGGCACTAGCCTTAGGCGAGGAACTCTCCCTAGGTCAGGGAGTAGGTATCGGCATCGTCCTATGTGCCGTCCTGCTACTGGTTATGTCGCCCCTACTGACGCGCCGACTTAAAAAAGTGTAACTCAGAGTTGGCGCATCAAGGAGCGCGAGAGGTAAAACTTATCCGTCTCGGAGACGTAGACGACAGGCGTCGGAAGCTCTCGCTCCTCTCCGTCCACCCACGCTCTGCGCTGGTAAGCGCGTAGCTCAATCTTGTGCCCCTTATAGTGGATCGTAATCCGCTTCTCCTCCGGCTTATCACCCGTTATCTCACACGGAGCCTGAGGAAAGAGCGCATCGTGTGGCGCGTAATACTCGTCCGACAGCTCCAGCATCGTCTGCTCCAGACCCAGCTGCGTACGCATATAATTGTGCAAATCAATGTTTGTCACGCAACCTCTGATTGGAGGCAACTGCTGCGGCGTGTAGCTCGCGAGAAAAACCTCCTCGCCCGTATGTCCATGCGTCGTAAAGCCAATGAGCAGGTGACGCTTCATCCAGTCGACGTAGTAATCCTTCAGACGATACTTCTGACTCCAGCCCAGCTCCGCATACTTCGCCTTGCGCTGCTCAGCCGAGAGTGTCGAGCAGGCATAGTCCTCGACCGCATTGATCTCCGCCAGCTCTTCATCCGAAGGACGTATGCCACTCCAGATGTAGAGACTATCGGCAAGGAGGGAGAGCGCCGTCTGGCTCGTCTTGCGCCCCAGCTCTACCGAACTATAGCGAAAGCGTGTCAGTGGCTTGATTAGTTCGTCAAGCGTCAGACGCGCATAACCTCGGTCCACACGACCAATGCTCATACCACTGTTACCATGGTCTGCCGTCACGAGGACGATCGTATTCCCGTCCCGCTGTGCATAGTCCAGCGCCACGGCAACCGCCTTGTCAAAAGCTAGAAATTCCGTAGCCATCGCCACGGGGTCATTGGCGTGAGCCGCCCAGTCTACCTTGCTGCCCTCGACCATCAGGACGAAGCCGTTAGGGTTCTCCAGATTACGAATTGCCGTCTCCGTCATCTCAGCCAGCGAGGGGTAGCGCAGCGTGTCTCCCAGCGAACGCCTGTCCAAGTCGTACGGCATATCCATCTCTCCAAAAAGTGCCCACATACCGCCCCCTCGATGCGCTCGCATAGCAGCAATATCGTCGAGGTAAAGGGCAATGCCCTGGCGGTTCAGACGCTCCTTTAGTTCGCTCGTCATCAGCGAGGTTCCCCCGCCTAGGAGGAGGTCCACGCCGTTGTCCACCATCTGCGGCACGATGCTCTTGTAAAGCTTACGAGAGGACGAGTGAGCCGTGCAGTCTGCTGGCGTAGCGTGGGGAAATTCGCACGTACAGACCACCCCGATACGCTTGCCTTGCGTCTGCTTGGCAGCTTCCAAAAGGGTCACGACAGGCCGGTAAGCCCACGACGAGTCGAGCGGCACTAGGTCATTGTGTGGCTCGCTGTACGGATAGGTTGCAATAAAGCCATCGATCGAGGGGACGCCCGTCATATAACACGAGGTCGTCGGAGCCGAGTCCCCAATAGGCGCATTAGAGCAGTAGGTGATGACACTCCCCGAGAGATAAGGGTCGAGCGATAGGTGCTGCGCCTGAGGGTCTAGAGCCCTCTGGTACCAGCGTGCCAGCGAGACTGTCGGTAGCGAGGTGCCGTCGGAGATGAGGAGGATCACATTCTTCGCAGGGTGCTCTGGTAGGGGGTACTCCTTTTGCTGCCCCAGCAGTGAGAGCGTGGGCAGGAGCAGCAGTAAGATACGTAGGATGCTTTTCATAAAGGTTATATTTAAGGTGTTGTTAGGTTGTCGGTTGGTAGAGCTTCGTACATCAAGGTGAGGCCGATGAAGTCCTCTACCGAGAGACGCTCAGCACGGAGCGTGAAGATCTCATGATCAGCGTAGGGGAACTCCTTGCCAAAGAGCGACATCAAGGCATTGCGCAACATCTTCCGACGTTGTCCGAAGGCGGTCTTGACCACCCGCTTGAAGTTTGCCTCATCACAGGGCAGCTCGGTGCGACTATTCCGTCGAGCGATCATCACACCCCCATCGACCTTGGGCGGTGGGTTGAAGTCCCGCTTAGACACCTTAAAGAGGTAGTCGCAGTCGTACCAGCACTGGAGCAAGACGCTCAGGATGCCGTAGTCACGCCCCCCAGGCGAGGCGCACAGCCGCTGCGCCACCTCATGTTGCAACATACCCGCCACAGCCGGGATGCGCTCACGTAGCTCTAGGATGCGAAAGAAAATCTGCGAAGAGATATTGTACGGATAGTTGCCAATCACCACAAAAGGCGTATCCGCCCGCCCTGGGATTAGCTCCTCAGCGGGGAGCTTGAGAAAGTCTCCCTCGATGATCCGCCCCTCCTGGCTCAATTGCGGGAAGTGCTGGTGCAGATACTCGATACTCTCGTGATCTATGTCGATCACCTGCAGGTCATGCCCCGCCTCTAGGAGAGGCTGCGTCAGGACGCCCATGCCAGGGCCCACCTCTAGGATCGGCGTGCCGAGATAGTCCGCGACCGAGTCGGCAATGCGCTGTGCTGCGCCACGGTCCGTGAGAAAGTGCTGTCCCAGATATTTCTTCGCTCGTACAGATTCCATAGAGATTAGAGGTTTCGCTCAATAATACGACCAAAAGTACAACATTTCTGCCAAGGGAGCGACACACACCTCCGAGCCCATCGAGATTTTCTTGCGCAAAAGTCGTTGGACTTCTGCGGAATAGTGGTTTCACTTCTCCGCAAATGTTATTTCACTTTTCCAGAGAACGGACTCGAATGCCTCGAAGACGAGTAGCGATATGTCGGGACTCGTCAAGTTGCTATCCGTTTTCGCATACCGATGGGAAGTTTTGTGGTATATTTGCATCGTGGGGCTCGGCTGGAGACGTATTATAGTCGGGCAATCCACGTTTATAGTAATAGCTATGAGACAAAGACTCTTACCATATATATACAGAGTGCTTGCGCTACTACTGGTCACGCTGTCACTGGGACTGCTGGGACTGAGGGCACAAAGCACGACGAGCACGCCACTCGCCGAGGGACACTGGGCGCGCCTATCGGTGACGCGCTCGGGGGTGTACAAAGTTTCCTTCGCAACACTACGTGAGGCGGGCATCACGAATCCCGCCGAGGTTCGTCTCTTCGGACGGGGCGGAACCATGCTGAGCGAGGTTATCGAGGAGAATAGTTTGCAGCTCACTCCCCTACCCATCTACGTAGCTGACGAGGCGGTTTACTTTTACGCCACAGGGGTGACTGAGTGGGTCCCGGAGGTAGCGCAGCAGACTTTCCATCATCAGCAAAACATCTACAGTCGGCGGGGCTACTATCTAGCGACCGACCGAGCAGACCTGCCGACGCATCACATAGAGCTACAGGATGCCCAGCAAGCTACTGCGACAGCTCTCCAGACGAGCTTCTTGGCGCATGAGGTGCATGAGGTGGACCGTCACTCGCTACGCTCCTCGGGGCGTAAACTTTTTGGCGAGCCACTCGGCGGACAGCCACTTTCAGTCCCGCTCGCACTTCCTGCTCCGCTCACTCCTTCTGCCACGGGTCAGCTGACGGTGGCCTACGTGGGATTACCAGCGGAGAAGCAACCGCTCGAGCTGACGGTGCAACTGGGTAGCGAGACCTTCCAGGACTTTGTCCACCTAAGTGAGGATGGTACGTCAAGTAGGACCTATCTGGCAGGAATCTATCACGCCAAGCGCTTTGCGACAGCTCTCCCAGCGTCAAGTCAGAGCGTGGATGTACGACTACAAGTTTCGCCAGCAGGACGACCCGCCTACCTCGACTATGTATCACTGGTAGCACCCGTTGCTTTAGAGTATGAGGGCAAGGGGCAGTTGGCCTTTCGCAACTTCTCCGCCACTCCTGGGGCTGTGGCGCAGCATCGCATCGGGGTGAGTGGCACTACGAGTGCCTTGCAACTATGGGGTCGTACCGCCGAGGGGCGTGTGATGAGCCTGCCGATGGAGGCGGGCGACAAGGCAGTGACCTTTACAGGAGCGGTGACGGATGAGGCGGGTATGCCAGTGGAGTACACGCTCTTTGCCCTGACAGATGCTTACCCTGTGGAGCAGGTGGTGGCACTTTCTCACGGTGGGGTGCGTCTAGACACGGTGCCTGACTATCTGATGATTACGACGGAAGCTTTGCGCCCCGCAGCGGAGCGCTTGGCCACTTACCACAGAGAGCACTCGGGGCTGCGGGTGCAGGTGGTGACGCAGCAGGAGCTTTTTGATGAGTATAATGGCGGCACGCCCGATGCAACGGCTTACCGCTTGATGCTACGCGACTATATGCTACGCTACGAGGCGGAGCAGGGCGCCGGGAGCTACCACCCGCTGCTCTTACTGATGGGCGACGGAGCTTATGACAATCGTAAGGTGACGCATGACTGGAGCGCACGAGACCTGCAGGCGACGGAGTTTCTCCTAACCTATCAGGGGGAGAACTCGACCAACGTCTATAGCTACTCGACGGACGATTACTTCGGCCTTCTCTCAGCTGGTCAGCGTGGGGTCAGCCTAGGAGCCCAGACGCTCTCGGTGGGAATCGGTCGTCTGCCTGTACGGACTCTGGCAGAGGCGGAGGCAGTGGTGGACAAAATCATCCGCTACGATAGCGAGCAGGTGCCAGGGGTATGGCGCACACGGGCTTGCTATGTAGCGGATAATATGGATGGCTACTCGCACCTCCTGGAGGCTGACCGTATCGCTCACCTTATGGAGCGACTGCAGCCTGAGCTGATGGTCTCTAAAGTCTATATGGATGCCTACGCACACAAGAATGTGGGCGGGCGCACCTCGGTACCGGAGGCGCGTCGCAAACTGATGGACGAGCTACAGAAGGGACTACTCCTCCTAGACTACACGGGACACGGGGGCCCCGCAGCGTGGAGCGATGAGCAAATCCTGACGCAGGCGGATATTGTGCGCTTTGATTATCCCCACCTGCCGGTGTGGATTACAGCGACCTGCGACTTTACCAACTATGACCACCCGCAGACCTCGGCTGGAGAGTCGGCCATGCTTAATCCGACTAGTGGGGCTATCGCACTCTACACGACTACGCGTGTAGTGATGAACATAGCGAATGAGCATATGAATAGAGCGCTACACAATAGTCTCTTCACACCTCAAGAGGATGGTTTCCTCCGTCCTATGGGGGTCGTGATGCGTGATGCGAAGAATGAGTTGATAAGAGTCGATACGACGAATAAGTTGAACTTCTTCCTCCTCGGTGATCCAGCTCTGCGCCTGCGTATGCCAGCCTACGAAACGGTTATCACGGAGCTAGCGGGTGTATCGCTCGACGAGCTCTCGAAGGGGGAGGCGGTCGCGCTCCATGCGATGGATAGTGTTCAGGTGCGTGGCTATGTAGCGAGCAGCCAGGGAGTCGTACAGGGAGACTTCACAGGCCGGCTCTTTGTGACGGTCTTTGACGCTAAGGCTCCGGTCAAGACGCACATTGACAATGCGCCTAACAAGGATCCTGAGAAGATTACTTCCTTTGAGGACTACCCGGGGATGCTTTACGCCGGTATCGCTGAGGTAAAAGAGGGACACTTTGACTTTTCCTTTGTGGTGCCTAAAGACCTCCCTTATAGCGGGGGCAATGGCAAGATTAACCTCTATGCTTACAGTGATGCAAAGGGTAGCGAGCCTTACGAAGCGATGGGCGTGAGCCATGCGATCTGTGTCAAGCCTGGAGCGGGAGAACACAGCGTAGTCGATACGATACCGCCGGAGATACGAGAGCTATACCTCGGTCATCCAAACTTCCTAGCGGGAGAGCCGATAGGCACGACGCCGCTCTTTGTCGCAACCATCGCGGACGCCTCAGGTATCAATCTCTCGGGAACTGGCGTGGGACACAATATGACACTAGCGGTGGACGGGCGTGAGGACTTGACCTTTAATCTCAACAGCAGCTATATCGCCTCTGAGACGGAGGCGGGCGTGGGACGGGTGCTATTCCTACTGCCAGAGCTACCCGAGGGGGATCATACGGCGACCTTTACGGTGTGGGACGTATGCAACAATGTGACGAAGCGAAGCTTCTCCTTCCGAGTACGCGCTGGTCAAGCTCCGACGGTCGTCGAGAGCCATGCTCGTCCAGGTGTCCTCACGGCTGATGATCCGCTCATAGTGGAGGTGTACAACAACGCTCCAGGCGTAGAGGTGGATGTGACTATCGAGCTATACGACTATCGAGGTGCACTCGTTGCGCTCTCACCACAGATGGTGGCGCGCTCTGGCTATGATACGCCGGCGCTGATACGCTGGGAGCCTAAGCTACAGTCGGGTGGCGCCTTGCTGCCAGGGCTTTACATCTACCGCTTGCGGATGACGCAGGGGGACTCGGTGCCAGCCTACACTTCGGGCAAGGTTGTGGTGCGCTAAGAGACTCTGACCAAGTAATCTATTTCGTTATGCAGGCTGATCTCTTAGCGCTGGTCACTGGCTCGACACCTTTTGTGGCAGTGGTGGTGATGGCGCTCCTCGTGGCGATCAATCCGTGTCCACTGGCGACGGTGGTCTCCTCACTGCTCTTCTTGACGGGGCGGCAGACGAGTAGACGGCAAGGGTGGTGGATCGCTACGCTCTATGCACTAGGACGTGCGCTACTTTACTTCTCGCTCGGACTGCTATCGGCTTGGCTCTTGCGGACAAGCATTCGAGCATTACAGCTGCAGGAGCAGATACTGTATGGGCTGGAGCATTGGCTGGGCCCTTTGATTATCCTCCTGGGCGTGTTGCTATGGCTGTTCGGCCGTCATGACCATCACGACCATGAGGGGGCACATCACCATAAAACAGAGCCAGTACATCAGCCAGACGAGCGCCAGACTGCGACGAAGCATCAGGGTGCTTGGAGCTGGCGTGCTGTATGGCTGGGCTTTAGCTCGGCACTCTTCTTCTGTCCCGCCACGGGGCTGATATACTTTGGTATGCTAGTGCCGATGACTGCTCAGGCGGGGAGTGGCGTGGGGACGCTCTACCTAGCGCTCTTTGCTCTCCTGACGGCTAGTATCGCCTACCCAGTCTATGGACTGATAAGGATGGGGATCAGCCGCTTGGCTCGCTTCGCTGGGGGAATGCAACGGTGGCGCAAGCGACTGAATGCTTGGGTCTCGATACTTTTCGTCCTGATGGGCGTAGTGATTACGCTCTTTCACCTGCTGCATGGTCACGGGGGGATGTAGTCGAGAGTCCCCGTCCTCAGGGCTGACGCATTATAATGTATCCCCCCCCTGCCCTCTAATATCTAATCTCTAACTTCTAATCTCTAACCTCTAATTACCCTCCTTTCTCGAATATCCACGTGGAAAATCTCAAATCT
>JAERMT010000235.1_pt1 | contig 30278 bp, 51 predicted proteins | sample 9267081 | NCBI WGS metagenome assembly JAERMT01 (sample SAMN17071939, study PRJNA684904) | human gut metagenome | isolation source: diarrhea sample from child under the age of five | host: Homo sapiens | place: South Africa: Mafikeng, Mafikeng Provincial Hospital | collected 2019-09
GGGTATACCTGAGCCGCACGTCGAATCCGTAGCGACGCCCCATCTCGTCTACTTCAAGGGCGTCGCGGCTTGTGCAGTTTGTAACCTCTACGACGACAAACCCGGCTGATTCAAGGGCGTAAAGGCCCGTGTGCAGGAAAAAGCCTTGAGCCAGCGAAGCCAGCTCAGAAGCCTCGTCCGCGCCGTAGACCGTGACGGTATCGCCGTCGGCGGTTTCGGTCTGTCGGTTGATACTGCAGGCGGTAAAAGAAAACGTGGCGGTCGGCTGCTCTTCGCGTACCGACACGGTATCCTGCCGCGTTTCGTCGAGTACAAGGGCGAGGTTCCCGCTCCCGCCCGTTGTCTCGTAGTCGCTCATGACCGAGTAGATAATGAACGGCGGCTCTACCTCCGGCTGGGTCTGAGAATCCAGCAGGACGGGACGCCCTACGGCCTGACTGAGCGCGTAAATGAGACGGTTTCGTTTTTCGACAAAGGTCATCTCGGAGCCGCGCCCCCTTTCGCCTCTACCAGATACCGTTTCAGCGGGTGGATGCTGTTGTGGCCCAGTTCCTGCTTGACGGTATAGGTCGTGGAGCTTGCCGGGTCATAAACCCGCGCCCCGACGTTGAGGACGTAGCCGTTGGTGTAAATCTTCTCGCTGAGGGCCGTAGACGTGCCTGTGATGCCACGGGCAATATCTTTGTCGCTCACCGGGAGGACTGCTCCCTCAAAGGGGAGCCGCTCGGCAGCGGTAGACGCCCACTGCCCGCCTTTGCTCTGGTCGTAGGAGCCGGACATCTTGACCTCATACATCGTGTGCAAGAGGCCACCGGGTATCATCGGCTGGGCCATCCTGAAAGGGGTATCCATCAGCTTTCCTCCTCGATTTTGAATGTGATAGAATTGCGGAGCCTGCCAGTAACAACAAGGGGGCTATCCGCCCAAGACGGAGCCGCCTCACGTTGGAGACTCCCTTTCGGGGTGAAGTGGCTGGCGTCGTTGATATACTGCTGAATCAGGCCCACGGCCTGCCCGCCTATCCACTCGGCGGCTCCTCTTGCGGTCTGACGGCCTTGATATATCTCGGCTATCTGCTGCCGCACGAGTAGTGCCAGAGCGTCTTTGTTGTGGTCAAAGCCTGCGCGGATAAAGCTGCGCTCGGGGATAGTAACGGAGGGCAGGAGCAGGAACAAAAAGAGCAGGTTGTCCTCCTCATTTTTGTGTCGCCGCTTGAGGCCCTTGTCTACTACCCCGAAAAGATACCCCGCGTGGGACTGGATGAAGAACAGGCCCGGGAAGTCGCGGGGGCTTTTGCCTCGGCTCTTTTTGTGGATAGGGATGCACAGGTTTTTTGCGCGTTTTGCGGTAATCGTCGCCCCGTACTCGTGGACGCGGGCGATGGTTAGGATTTCGCTGTCAGCGTCGCCCTGAATGCCGACTTTGATTTTCAGTCGGTTAAGGGCCGCCAGCTCGTCCCGTACCTGCTTGAGGTGCAGGATTAAATCGCCGCTCCCGCTCATTGCTTACCAGCTCATGTAGCGAGAAAGGGTATCAAGCCACGAGGAGCGCGGCTCTTTGTCGAACGTCCACGAGACGTCCGAAATGGAGAACGCAGAAAGCCCCTGTGCGCCGTTCCTCAGGATGGAAAACTCCTGCTCGGCGATACCCCAAACAATGGCGATAATGTCGGCAGGGAGGTCAGCAGGCTCTTCCGCCGTCCCGTCTTTCGGCAGGACGTAGCCAGCGGTATACTTTACCTCAAGATACCGCTGCGCCGCGTAGTAGTCCCCGGCCAGACCTCCAACGTAGCCCTTGAAATTCCACCCGGCGTCCCGGTATAACACGCCGATGTTCCCAGTCATGGTGAAATCGTAGCTCTCAGGCTCGATAAATGCCCCGGCGGTCGTATCCTTGACGTACTCGACGCTGCGGATAGGATACTGTTTCAGAAACAGCTCCTGCGTTCCCGGGCCTGCGTATCGGTCGGTATAGACCGCCTTGCCGAACTTGCGCCCGGTGACGGTCTCGACCCATGCGGAGGCGGAATTGATAAGCCGGATGATGTTGTTTTTTACGGTGGTATCTGCGGAATCCTCCGGGATGCCGAGGCGTTCCATCGTATCCTCCAACGTCGTCATGGCATTCTGGGCCAGCTTCTCGGTCGGTTCATTCGCCATTGTGCAGCCTCCCTCAAATAGAGAAGCGCGGGTTATTTGCCCGCGTCCTCTTTCTCTTTGCTGGCACTATTCGTGCCTTTCTTCTCTTTCGGCCCGCTCTCGCGTTTGTTCTGGGCGGGCTTCTGGTATTTGGGGTTATAGACCCTTGCCATTGTGTAAACACCTCCTACAACAGGCTCTCTGCCGCTTAGACGGGAACCTCGTCGGCGTCGCCCAGAGCCAGAGCAGCGGTTGCGGTACAGCTCGGGGAAGAGCCGCCAGTACAGACGACGGAGACGGTGGCCTTGACGTACTTTTTGCAGCCCAGCAGGTCGAGGTCGAAGTTGACGAGGGAGCCGCCTGCGGCGTCTACCTCAACGGCAACTGCGCCGTCGTCGTCCAGCATACCCTTGCCGGCCGGGATGAGCTTGTCCTTGCAGACGGTAAAGGTTCCGTCCTCGGTGTCGCACTCGGTCAGGACGACCTTGGCCTGCATGGTCTCGGGACTGCCGGAGGGGGTGCCGATAAGGACGCCCAGAACGCCGGACAGGAAGCCCTCGCGGTCAAATGCGGTGCCGCTGGTGTAGGGCGTCACGCGCACATTTTCGATAAGCTCGCGCTTCATATTTTTCCTCCTTGATTCTGTGGAAAATGTTGAAAGGTTACGGGGTTTTCCTCACTTCACCTTGATGTTCTTCACATGGATGAAGCTCTCCTTGTGGCGGGCGGCAATATCGACGAACATCAGGGCGCGGGTGGCGGCCAGGTTCTCGTCGAATGCGCTGTGCTGAACGCCGTTATCGTCCACCCAAGTACCGTCCAGCGTGGTATAGGTCTCAAGGCCAAGCTGCTCGCCGACCAGCAGGTCGTTCCAGTTGCCGAAGCACAGCTCAGTCAGGCCGTTCTTGTCGGTCGGAATCTGGTTGCTGACCTTGTAGTTGAAGCCCAGCAGCTTGCCCTGGTACATCTCATCGCGGTACAGGTACTCGCCCGTGGTAGTCTTCATGTTCATGAAGTAACCCTCAAGCATGGAATTCATCGCCCAGCCTGCCGCCGCGTCGTCCACGTTCTTGCTCATCAGCTCAGAGCGCAGGAACACGGGGAAGTCTGCGGTGATTTTGCCGTTGGTATCGGCGATGTCGGGATTGTCCAGAGTCTTAGCATCCAGATGGGTAATGTCCTTGTCGCGGAACACGCCGAGGGGCTGGAACTCGTTGCCGGAGCCGAACATACCACCGAAATCAATACCCAGCTCCATACGGCGAGTCAGGTCGTTGGCAAAGAGCTGGTCTGCGGAATAGCTGGTGCTCATCAGCAGCTCGCGGGTCTGAGGGACGATAGCCTCAAGACGCTTTGCAGACAGCTTGATGCTGCCGAAAGTAGGCTGAGAGGGCGCAATCTTGCGGGCCTCACCGCCCCACGTTGCGCGCGCGCCAGAGGTCATCTTGGGGATGTTCAGATTGCCGGTAGGCATGGGAACTTTCTGTGCGCCCAGCTCGAAGATGACGGTCTTGCTGTACAGCATCTCGACAATCTGGTCGAGGTAGATTTCCGGGATGAGGTAGCCGCCCGTTTCGGGGTTGGTGGCGGACAGGGCCTTGAACTGGCGGGCCATGTTCTCATCGGCATACTTCTTCTTGGCGTAGTAGGCCGCAGCCTCCGGGTCACGACGACCGAAGACGTCCAGACACTTGACCGCACGGGCCAGCTGGATTTCGGGCGGCATAGACTTCCGTGCGCCGACAGTAGAGGCGGAGGGCTTGCTCAGGTAGATGGCACTATACTTGCGCTGGGTGACGGGAGGTGCGGACTTGCGGCCCTTGGTCTGGCGGGGACGGGCTGCGGACTTGCGGCCCTTGGCCTCGTCGTCCGCGCTGTCGTCGTCCTTGCTCTCGCCGTCGGTGTCGTCGTCGTCCTTTTCGTCCTCGCCGAGGTCGGAGTCTGCAATCTCGTCGATTGCCTCCAGAATCTCATCGGCGGTGATGTCGCCCAGCTCCTCGCCCGCGTCCTTTCGGGCCTTGCGCTTCTCGGCCACCATGTCCAGAGCCTGAGAGACGAGGCTAGAGACGTCGGAGGCGTCCGCCTCGTCATCGTCCTTATCTTCGCCGTCACCCTCGTCGCCGTCGTCCTTGCCCTCCTCGTCGCACAGGGCGTCCTTGACGGCGGACTTGATAACCTCGGTCAGGTCATCCTTGGTCATCTTGACGGACTTCTGCTGAGTGCCGAAATTCTTCTTTTTCATTCTCATGTGGGTTGTTCCTCCTTTACAGAACGATTTCGATGATAGGGCCAGAGTAATGCGCGGACTTTCTGGCCTGCGGTTTGGCTGCTCGCTTTGCGGGCGTTTCGGTCGCCTCTTTGATGATGGTGTCGAGGGCCTTTGTTGCGGTCTTCATCGAGGCACTGGCCTCCTGCAGGGACTTGAGACGGCCCGCGCTGATTTTGCGCCCGGCCTTGACCTCGGCGGCTGCGGCCTTTACGATAGCCTCCACGCCGTCCGTAACATCCCGGGCGGATTTGTAGTCGGAGATGGTCGCCTCCGGGTTCATCGCCCAAGTGACGACAGAGACCTCCCACAGCTTAATCTCCCGCAGGTGGCGGATGCCCGTGTCCTTGTCGTAGTCAAACGCCACGGGGTCGTAGCCGATAGACAGCTCGCAAAGCACACCATCCTTGAGCAATACCTTGATGTCGCGCCCCATCGAGGTATCGGAGATTTTGGCCTTGATATAGAGGCCGTTGCTGTCCTCTCTCAGCTCGATAGGCTTGCCGATAGGCAGCCAGCTATCATTGTGCAGGGCCAGAATCTTGACGCGCTCCCAGCCCTCGGCTATTGTCTTAGTGAAGGCTCCCGGCTCGATAATATCGCCGCCGTTGTCAACATTCCCAAACACGGCACCGTAGCCGCTGAAAATGCCCTGCTCCTCGTCAAAGTCGTCAGCTTTGAACTGGATGGTTTTGTGTTCGGTTTTCACGCTTTTCTGCTTCACCCCCTTTCTGAGCGAGTTTTCCCACGCCTTGAGGCCCCGGTTCGGGGCATAATAAAACGGCGATTTGCGGAGGTGGGCCACCGCAATTTTCGCCGTCATGGTAGTGTCGTTTTTGGTGATGTCGGTATCGGGATTCTCAGCCCAATACTCCGCCTCAGCGGTCATAGCCTCCGCGAGGTCTTTTGCGCTGAGCCTCTCAGCCGAAAGGTCGATGCCTGCGGCCCGGGCAGCGGCGAGGGCCTGCTTTTCGTTAAATTCCATGTGAGCCTCCTACTTGCTGAACGTCAGGAAACAATGGCAATTCACGACCTCCGAAGCGTCGTCACAATTCGGGTCGCATGGCTGCATCAGGCCGTTTGAAAACTTGGCATCGATGGGGACGGTCTGGCCGTTGATAGCTTTGTGAGACGGACGGGCGACGGCGGGGTTTGTGACGTGCCACGTTTTGTATCCGGCCCCGGCGGTACGCATCATATCGTACTGGCCCGTGAGCAAGCTGGTGTTGCACTCTTGGCTTGCAATAGTCCGGGCGCGGGAGGTCGAGGTCTGCATCTCCTGCTGAATCTGCTTTGCGATGCTCTCCCGTCCGTCGCCATGCTCAAGAGCCGCCGACACGATACGAGAGATGGCGTCTTTGGTCGTCTGCGTAATACCGACGACGCGGGAGCCGCCCCGGAGTTTTGCGGTAGAAATAAGCTCGGGCCTCTGGATGCTTGCCAACCCGTAGAGTTGGGCGGAGACGCCCGCGCCCTTGTTGTAGCTCTCTTTCCAGAGCGGCTCAAAGATGTTCAGCAGGGTCGCGGTCTCGGCCTGCCAGTCGATAAGCCCCACCGTGAAGCCGGATACCAAAGAGTCCCGGCCCTCCTCGCTGAGGGCGTTCCACGCGGTAGCGTTGGCGGCTTGCGAATCCTCAGACAGACCGTTATATCCCGGGATGCCTGCCATCAGAATATCCCATGCGCTGCGTTCAGCTTTCTCGGTGCCGTTCATCGCGTTCTCGATGAGCTGGCCCTGCGTCCTGAAATACTTCATGGTGGCAATCTCAAACTTCCGGCTCTGCTCTCGCTCGGCTTGAGCAATGGCCCGCTGTGCGGCTTGGAGCTGGGCGCTTTTGCGCTCATATCCCCTCAGAGATTTAGAGACGACGACCTCAAGCCCGTTAGACGCGCTCCCGATACTGTCTAAGACGTTTTTATCGTCTGGCAGGGATTCTTCATCCACTACCTCCAACACGCCGCTCTGGTCAGCGCTCATCGGAGGGGCGTTGTCTGCAAATTGCAGGTCTGCCGCCGTCGTACTGACTGCCACAGGGTCGTCGTCCTCTCCAACGTAGATGTCCGAGAATTGCGTCTTGTAGACGTCGCCGTTTTTGACCGGGGGCATACCCACTTTTTCGCGGGCCTCGTTCCGGGTCAAATAGCCGCTGTTCCATCCGTCGTTCGCCACAGCCTTATCAAATTCTTGGTTGCGAGGGATGATGTCGTCAAAGTGCCACACGAGGTCGGGGCCGAACAGCGGGACGAGCTGGCGGTTTATGGCCTGTTCTCTCCGCTTGAGGTTCGGCATCAGGACGTTTTGGGCGTAAATGAACTGAGCAGCTTCCGAGGTAGCCCGGTTGCTGCTCTCCGTGATGCCCATAATCTCGCGGGGGACTCCGAAATGCTCCAAGGCGGCGTCACGCAGGAAGATACGGCCCTGAACCATGTCCATATCTTTCATGCTCTCGCCGACTTTGTTGATGGTGACTTCACCGTTGACGGTAGCCACGCCGTGGCTCTGGAAAACGCCCTTGAAGCGTTCCAGCCATTCGGCCCGAAATCTCTTGCGCTGGTCTTCCGTGCTCTTCGGCATACCGATGATGATGTTGGGTGTCGCGTCGTTGAAGAAGAAACGCTTCTGGAACTTCGCGGCGTATTCATCGGTCTCGATTTCGTCTGCCAACGGTTCAGCTTGACCCATACCCCGGCGGGACGGGTCAATCGGGTTCAGGTCTTTCATAACAAACATATCCTCGACGGATACGTCCATAATCAGGCCGCTCGCAGTGCGGATGGTATAAAACGGATGGTCGATGTAGGGGGTCATCTGTACCCAGTGCGTCGGGACGGGCCAAAGCTCAACCGGGACGCCCAGCGGGTTGCGCTCCATAACGAAATAGCCCTCGCCCTTGAGCTTCAGGTAAATCTCGAATAGGTTCCAAAGGGCTGCGTTGGTGTACTCGTGAAGCGGGTTCGGGTTCTCCCAGAAATCGAGGAAAGGATGCTGTTTCAGCTCGTGCTCCTCGCCGCTCTCGTCTACGCGGTACAGCTTGCCCTCGGCAAACGAAAGGTCGGAGGCGATACGGGACACGACCGCGAGGCGCGGGTTTGTGGTGTACGCCTTAATCCATTCTTCTGTATTCCGCTCGGGTGGGTTTGTGTACCGAGGGAGCATAACGCCGCCGTCCATATAGGCCGACGTCGCGCTCTCCCGGTGTGGTCTCCTAAAGAGAGGCACGGTTATTCGCCCCCTTTGCTTTTCGACTTCTTGCCGCACACCTGCTCAACCTTGGGCGTCAGAGAACACCCTGTTTTAGCCTTGTAGACCCGGCGGGCCTCGGCTGCGGTTGCGGCAGTGCGGATGTATTTGGTCGGCCAGCCGTCCGCCGACGCAAGATAAGTGTTCGTGTTCTTCATGTCGTTCACCTCAATCAAGGCTCCAATCGCTCACGGGCGGGTCGTACAGCGCAAGGCCCAAGGCGTCGGCCATATCCGGGGAGGATAGGCCACGCTTCTTCATCTCCTCTTTTCGTTCGAGGACGATTTCGCCCGCGCTGTTCACGCTGTATTTGCGGTTGGATAGCTGGCTGATTTGCTTGTCGTCGTAACAAAGGTGGAGGCTCCCCGTCTTGAGGGCCTCCCGGATAGACCCCCACATAAGGCCCGTGCTGTTGGCGTAGTTGATGGGGTCTTTTTCATTGACCTTGCCGCCCTCTCCGCCGAAGTGGCACTCTATAATTTCGAGGTCAAGCGGTGGCGGGGTGTCCTCGTCGTCTGCGCCCTCAAAGAGCCGCTCCCGTTCTTGGTTCACGGCAAGCTCGATGGCAGGCTTTAGCTCGGTCAGGCGGTCGTATACGCCGACGCCCAAGCCGTCGCAGTCGATTTTGACCTTGATAGCGGCCCACGGATGCTCCCGGGCGTTGTGCTTGATGGTCTGGACGATACGCCCGGAAAGCTCCATCGTATCGTTGTGGTGGTAAACCTCCGGCCCTTGCTGGCTGCGCTTATCCAGCACCGTACAAACCACGCTGCTGTCGTCGCCGTATCGAGCAACGTCGGTGCCGATGTCCACCCTCAAGACGCGCTCAATGGTCGGGGCGTCTCCCTCACTAGCTTTCTCGGCCCACTCCATCGGGATGAAGCTGTCCGGCAGAGCCTTGGGGAAATCTCCGGCCACTCGGACGCGGAACACGTCGGAATCCTCGCCGAACATATCCACGATACGGTCTATGAACTCTTGGTCTACTCGGGAGGAGTCGCGCCCGTCGATGTGCATCGCGTTGTAGAGCGGGCGGCTTTTATGGTGTGAATCATAAAAAAAGCCCGTTATCCGGGTAGGGTTGCCGCACATCAAGAGCCTTGCGCCCTTGGTAGACATCGCGCCCAGAATCGGCTCGAAAACCTCATCTTTGACGCCCGACGCCTCATCTATGACGTAGAGGATGTGTTCGGCGTGAAAGCCCTGCAGGGCGTCCGGCTTGCTGGCGGTACGGGCTACTGCAAACCACTCCTCCGGGTAGCCGCGCATATAGACCTTTTCGCTCGTCCATATCAAATCCCGGGCGAGGGCCGGGTCAGAGCGCAGCCACTTGGAAATCTCGGCCCACAGAATATCCCAGAGCTGATGCTGAGTCGGGGCCGTGCAGGGAACCTTTGGAAAGGGCCGAGTAGCCAGGAACCAGATAATCAGCCAGCTCTCTACGGCGGTCTTGCCGATGCCGTGGCCTGAGCGCACTGTCGTCATCTGGTTTTGGGCAACGCTGCTCATAATGGCCCGCTGGTTTGCGTCCGGCTCGGCCCGGATAATGTCGCGGACGAAATCCACCGGGTTGTCGGCGTAGTATAAAACCGCCTCTGAACCCAAGGCCATCAGCCGTCACCCCCGTTCTTTTCTTTTGCTTTGCGGCGGTCGTAGGCGGCCTGAATGGTATCCGCAAGCGTGGCCTGCGTCTCGACTGCCTCCGGCTTGTCTTTCCATTTGTCCGCCCGGCGGTTTTTGAGCCAGAAGATTTGGGCCGTGACGTTGGCAGGTACAACGACCTGTTCCTCAGCATACACGACCTTTTCCTCCTCTATCTTTTTCTTCCCGTCTTGCTTCACCGTCTTTACCTTGATGGGTTTTTTGACGGTCACGGTACGGGTGTGGCAGCTCTGGAACAGCTCATTTTCGACTGCATAGTCGGCGTTTTCCCGCCCACTTTTTAGAGCGTCGGAAATGACGGAAAATCGTTTCCGCCACTCCACTAGGGTATCGCGGTGAACTCCCATGTTTTGAGCTATTTGCTCGTTGGTCAATCCATCCCGCGCCCATCCTCTCAGCAGCGTTAGCCCCTCAGGTTCTAGCCACTGCTCAAACTTACCCTTGCGGCCAATCGCTGCTCACTCCCTTTCAGTCCTTATAAGCAATCCAGCCGCAAAAATTCAGACACTGCCAGAACTGGAAAACGTGGGAGAATCCCGCCTTTCGCAAAATCTCCACGTCCCACTCGGCTTTAAGCGGCTCCATGACGTGACGCAGGGAGAGGCGTTTTGCCTCTATCTGCTCCCGTGTGTAGTCGTGTTCTTCCTTGAGGTCGTAGTAGATGGCAGTAAGCTCTTCCTCGGCTTTCTGGCCGTCTCCGAGTACCTTTTCCACCAAAATGAGTGCGCCGCCGTGTTTCATGCGGCGGTATACCTTTTGCAGGATAGCCTGCCGCTCCTCTACCGGGGTAAACTGCAAGGTCAGCACCAAAAGGCAAAGGTCTGCCATACAGATCGGGTAGGCGTCGGCGATGTTGGCGCAGGCAATGTCAAAACGGCTTTCGTCGGGGTATCTCTCCCGCGCGGCCTGCACCATATCCTCCGAAACGTCCCTCAAGATGAAATGAGCATCCGGGAACGTCTCAGCGAAACGCTGGACGGCCAAACCGTTGGAACATCCAAGGTCTACTACGGTAGGCGCGGGCCTTCCGCGCAAGACTCTGCTGCCGAATCTGTACACGAGGTTCCGCATTACGGGATAATCCGGGATAGAGCGGCTCAACATATCCTCGAAGCAGTCTGCAACCTGCTTGTCAAATCTCCACGTCCCACTCGGCTTTAAGTTGTCGCGTTTTTCCGGCACTTGTCCAGCACCTCCTCTCTCAAGGTCTTCGAAATGGCTTTCATCATCAAAGGCGGCACCATGCGCCCGGCGCGTTCCCACCGCTGCTCAAACTCTCCCGTCAGGATGAAATCATCCGGCAGGCTGGTTATGCGCTTCAGCTCGGCGATGGTAAACTTGCGGTTTTCGGTCGGATGGCACATGGCGGCTATCGACGTACCGCCGCCGCTCGCGGTAATGGTGCTGCACGGGTAGTGCAACGACTCCCGCACCAGATTAAAATAGCTCCCGTTCATCACGGCAGAGCCGCTGACGGGCTTGTCCGGGTCGGGAGGTATCTTTCTCAGGACGTCGCCCCAGCGGTATTTCCGGGCGTTGGCCTTGAGCATCTCGACCTCTCGCGGGTCGTTTACTACGCCGTCGAGGGCTTCGCCGAGGGAGATAACAGGCAGGTTCGGCACGGGATATACGGGCGAAAGGCCGAGGTCGTTCCGCACACCCATGAATATGACGCGCTCCCGGTTCTGCGGTACTCCGCAATACTGGGCATTGATAAGCGCAGCCTTGACGGTATACCCGCAGGCTTTCATGGCGGCCATGATACGCTTAAAGTATCCTTTCGCCGTCCCCTTGATAAGGCCGGAGACGTTTTCAGCGATGAACGCCTTGGGCTGCAAACCATCCAAAATGCGGATATACTCGAAAAAGAGGTCATCCACGCGCTGGGTCTTGCCGTCCGAATAGGCCCGCTGCTTGCCCCAGCCTTTCTCCCGGCTTCCGGCTGTCGAGAATGCACAGCAAGGCGGCGAACCGTCGAACAGGTCAAGCTCTCCCTTTTTCAGCCCGGTGATTTCCAGAATGCTCTCCGGGGTCACGGTGCGAATGTCCCGCGTATCAAGGTAGGCGTCCGGGTGGTTCAGGCGGTAGGTCTTCTGGGCCTCCTCCACGAACTCGTTGGCGTATATGACGTGATACCCGGCCATGCGGTATCCTAAACATGATCCGCCACCGCCGCTGAACGTCGAAACGACCTTGTAGCCGTTCCACGGCAGGGCCTCTATCTCTCGCATAGAGGGTATTTTATACTCACTCATATCTTTACCACTCGTACCCGCAAGCGGGGCATTTATGCTCGGTCTTGATGTCCTCGTCGTACTCCTTGAAGCTGTCCGGGGCGGTCTCTTCCGCTGCGCCGGAGGCTGTCGGGTCGGGGATGTCGCTGTCAAAATCAAAGTCAAAATCCCCGAAATCGACCTCTTTCAGCTCCTGCTCAAGCTTGGAGAAATCCCAGCCCGTGAACTCTCCCGTTTTGTTGGCCAGCAGGCGGTATTTCTGCTTCTGCTCCTCTGTCAGGCCCGTGTACCTTACGACGTCGGCGGTCTCAACGTGGAGCTGCATCAAGGCGAGGCGGCGGGTGTGGCCGCTGAGGATGACGTTGTTTTCGTCCACCTCGATAGGGTCGAGGGAACCGCACTGCTTGATGCTCTCCGCGCAGGCGTTGACGGCCTCCGGGGAGATGACACGCGGGTTGTTTTCGTAAGGTTTCAGGTCGGCGACGGCCATCTTGAGCAGCTCTTTGCTAATCATCGTTGTTTTCCTCCGATTTCCGGCAAATAAAAAGCAGCCACGTTGTGTGACTGCTTGAAATACTACCGAAAAAATAGTATAATAAAACCGCTCGGAGTAAGGCTTCCGGGCGGTTCTATTTTGGCGTTAGGCTCCCCGGTGCTTGTCAGGCTTTATGGGGGAGCCTAATTTTTTTTTTTTTACTTATCTTCTCCAACGATACGCTTGACGCTCTCGCGCAGCTCTTCAAGCGTGTCGCATTTGTCGATAAGCTCCAAAATAGCTCTGAGTAATGCTTCACTTACGTTCAAATTCATATCCTCGCTTCCTTTCTTACAAGCCTTTCGGCTTTTCCTTACGCTATTATTATACTCTGTTTGGAGTATAATGTCCAGCTTTTTCGGTGAAATTCTATCGTAAATATGAATGTTTTTTTGCTTGGCACTCAGGGATGGAATCGAACCACCAGCCTGCGGTTTTGGAGACCGCCGCTCTGCCTGTTGAGCTACCCGAGTATGAAACCGCCCTCGGAATCGAACCTCCCGTGGCTACTCCCACGAGCGCGCTCCAAATTGCGCTAGGCAGCATATAAAGAGCCGATGGCTGGACTCGAACCAGCACCACAAGAGTTTCAATCCGTCCCGGAGACAGGCCGGGCGGGGCCGCTCTTGCGTATCGTCAATGTGACGCGGGTTAAATGCCCGCCGCTCTACTTGAGCTACAACGGCTTATAGACCCCCTTGCCGCGTTGGTCGGGCGCGTCAAGGGGTTTGGGGGATTCTAACGCACACGCTGGCGGAAAACACGAACCGCCCGGCGTTCCGGGGCCTCCGTCTGGGATATGCCGTGAGAAGGAGAAAATGCAGAGTAACTTTCAGAGAGGGTCAAAAGGAAAGGAGTATTTAAGCTCCCGGTGGCTGATGGGGCCATGCGTATAGTAATAGCCGCCTTGCGGGGTTGGCGGCGGCTTGGTGCAAACGGGCGGAATCAAACCGCCTCGGCGTTATGCCTGCTGCTCACGCCGTCATTTCATACGTCTGCATAAAAACAGCCGCTCTCAAGGGGCCTAAACCTTGCGAGGGCTGTTATACAACGGGAGAGGAGGTGGAGGGACGGGGCCTGCCGACTTCATTACAGGCCCTGCCGGATGTGCCTCTCTCGCTTTAGCGCGTGGCCGCGTGGCGCGGTTGCGCTGGTAACATTTTAGCTTATAGCTAGTTGTAACGTCAATACAACGGCACTACAACGACAATACAGGGCTGCGTAGAAAAACCGGGCCGTATTTTGAGCATTTTGTACATTACGCACAATCCTTTGCGATGTCGGGCCAAATCTCGGCCAAGGCTTCCAGTCCGCGCTTGAGGCCGCTTGCTACGCTGGATACAGATACCCCATACTCAGCGGCCACGTCCTCGTAGGTCTTGAGCTTAAAATGGCCCTCGGCATCCTTTGCCTCGCAGTCGATATAATAGCTGCGGATGTAATCGGCCCGACTGATGCTGCCCTTGTCCTCGGCGGAGACGATGCAAAAGATACGGGTCACGCCCTCGGCGCGGCGTTTCTTCAGCTCGTCCTCCATGACCTCGAGCCTGCGGGCCTCGGTATCTTTGCGAGTTATAGCCTCGGCGATTTTGTCCCCGTGGTCGCCTCCTCCGCCCGGCATACCGCTAAGGTTCTGGGTGATACGGGTCGCGGCGTCTATCCAGCGGGCGAGTTTGCCGCGCTGGTTTTCTACAGCGTCGGCCATCTCGCGGCACATCTGAAACCATATCTTCGCCTCAAGGATATTATGGGCCTGTTCCTCGGACTCTCCGGCCCTCCATACTCTCATCATGCGTTTCCTCGATTCTCGCCCCGGCGGGCGGGTTATTTGCCAAAGATTTCCCGTAGCGTGTCGCTGAAGGTTTTGCAGGTCTTTGCAGGCCGCACCTGAATATTCTTTCCGGTGGACTTGCCAATGGCCTCCGCGATGTCCTGTGCCAGCTTTTCCGGCACGAAGTTCTCCACGTCAACGCGAATCTGGCAGTCAGGCGCGGGCATATTCTTTTCCAGCTTTGCGATACGGCGTTCCAGCTGACGGAGGCGGCGGTTTGCTCTCTTACTCATGGCTTGCGTCCTCCGTCCATTTTGCGTCCAGCAGCTCGGCCAGGCGGTCTTTTGCGCGGGTCAGGGTCTCGATTTCGCCCTGATACTTGCTCTTCATGATGGGCATCAGCTTTTCAAATACCGGGGAAATTGCCCCGGCGACGGCCTGTGCGTCCTCAGAGGAGCCGACGGCCCGCTTTTTGGTTTCGATGAGCTTCTGCAGGTCGGCCAGCAGCTTCACGTCGGACAGGTTGATTTGGTTGCTCATAGTATATACCCCTTTCTCATTTCAGGACGTCCGGGTCTTCTCCGGCTCTCGGCGGCATCTCGTAGACTTTCGGAGGCTCGAACAACATCGGCTGGACGTATCCGGGCTGGGTCAAGAGCGGCCCTCCGTTTGTCCCGCGAAACTCGCTGTACTTCTCTGCGATTTCATCCAGAACGTCTTTTGCCCTCTCGGGACTCTCGTACTTGCCGAGGGTAAGCTGCCAGCCCTCGCCGCAGGCGACGACCGCAAAGCCGCAGACGCTCAACATCTTGGCTTTGTCGATATTGAGTAGACAGTCTTTGTCTTGTGTAAAAATCAGCATTTTCCGATGTCCTCCAATCCCTCTCACATAAGGTTTTTACGGTTTTCGAGCTTCTCGGCGACGGCCTGCTGGATGTCCTCAGGCTTGCCGAATATATCCACGATGCAGGCCAGCGCAATATAAACGCTTGCCGTCTTGTCCCGGATGCTGTCGCGGATAGCCCGCAGCTCCTCAGTTTCTTTCAGGGCGGTCTTTATCCGCCGATTGTACCGACAAATCAGGCGAATCAGGTCAGCCATATCTTCGCAGGCAAGCTCAAGCTGGGAACCCGTGCCACGATTTACTGCCCGCTGGATGGTTTTCAAATCCTCGGGCCGAATGGCCGGGATGCCAGCATCCTCGTACCACTTGAGCTTTTCCCTGAGCGTCGCGTAGGCCCACAGGATAGTATAATGCTCGGCAATCAGGCCGTCGATAGTTTCGGGGCCGTCGAGGAGGTGGTCGTCCAAATCTTCGCCCACCGCGTAGTCGTCCCCGTTGATGTCAATATCGCCGCCGTGTGCTTTGACGAGAGTGCGCATATACTCTACCAAAGTCCGCTCCGGCTTCCTCATCCAGACCCATCCATCTTCCCCGATGTCGGTAAAGTTGAGGGCCATCTGGTAGTTGTCCTGCGGGTTGTCGGTTGTCAGCTTGGGAATTTTCTTGACCATGTTATCTCCTCCCCGGGGTTTCGTATGGAACCCCCTCCAAAAAAAGTAGCACTCCCGGCCCGCCGAATTTTACGCGGTAGATTTCGACGTCCGCCGGGGTGATATACTTCCGGCCAAAGTATTCTTTCATATCGCGCCAAACAGCCCACGGAACGCGGTAGAACGCTCTTGAGCCGAAAGAGCAAAGGACAAAGGCCACTCCGCCCAAACGCTCCGTAGAGGCTAAACGCAGGCTCTGAGCGTTAGATACCCGGTCTTGGGTGATTCTATCGCTGTCGGTATGCTTTGCCTCGAACTTGATAGCTCTGCCGCCGTTGAGTAAGCCGGAATAATCCGGCTGGGCCTTTTTGGTGAAGCAGGCGAGAAAGCGGCCCGCGCGGTCTGCGTTTCCCAGCGGCTTCATAGGTTCCGGGGTCTTTTCAATGTCCGCGATGTCCCGTGAGAGGTAGTAGGCGCAGGCGTTGTCGATGAGATACTCAAACCCCAAGCCTTCGGCGCGGCTCCTCGCCCCGGTCATACTCCGGCGGCGGGCTGCCATTGATACAGGTTTATCCATCGTACACCTCCGCCCAGTCGATAGCCTGCCCACATTTGCCGCAGTAGTCGTTTCTTTCTTCGTCCTCGGCATTATGGAGATAATCTTCACTGCCGCAGTTGGGGCAAGCTAAGTATGTGCTCTTTTTCCCGTCCGGGAACGGGCTGCGGGGAATCCTCAGCAGTAGGGCCTCCCGGCCCATCCTGCAGGCTTCCTCGACAACGCCAAGGCTCTCATAGCTCTCGCGGTGGGCCGGGTCGAGAATCTCGGCAGCGCGGGCGGTGGTCATCTTCTCACTCATCGTCCGGCCTCCAATACTCCACGAACGTGGTATAGGTACTCTTACCATTGCGCTTTTCTTTGCCGTTGCGGACGATGTAGCCGTTCATGGCAAGTACAATGATAAGGGCCTTGCGGTCTTCGACGCTCGCGCAGTCGATTTTGTAGTGTTCAGCCATCGCTCTTGCCCCTTTCCTCCGGGTCTGGCTTCTTGACCGTGACCAGCTCTTTGAGGTGGGCCATCTTCTTTGACCTCCACTCCGGGGCGTCTCCAAAGAGGATTTCGAGCTGGGCCATCATAATCCTGACATCTTCCCGCTCCTCGCGGACGCTGTCGGCTGCCTCCACCATCTTGTCGATACCGGGTGTGCCATGCTTGGCCTGCTTGTACTTGAGGAGGGCTTTGGTAAGCTCTGCCATCTCCTCAATGGCCTTGTCGATTTGCGAGTCTTCCCCGAAAACGACAAGCGCAGCCTTTGCGTAGGTGCGCAACTCGCGTTCCGGGTCTTCCTCTTTTTCGTCCGCCGGGTAAATAGAGAGGCCCAGCTTGACCTCCGTACCGTCGTGGCGCGTCCAGCAATGCTCGATACTCTGCGCCCCCATCTGCTCGCAAGAGGTAAGCAGCATATCCCGTACCGTAGCAATAAGCTGCTCCCGAATCTCTTTCTGTTCCATATCACCGAAACTCCTTTCCAGTCGATTTCTCCCGCAGGGGGATTCTGCCGATAATCTCAAAGCCCGCCCAGTCCGCAATCTGGCGCAAGATAGGCACCAAGATGCTAATTTGCAAGAGGGACGCAGCTTCCTTCCGCCGGGCATCCTTGCAGATATTCTCCCAAGCGGCCCCCGGCGTCGGGTCGGGGTAGTGTTCCGCGTTGCGGTTCATTCGTTCACGCTCCATTCTCCAACAGGTCAAAGAGGGTCGGGGCGTCCTTTTCCGCGTCTGCGGCCTCAAGGTAGCCCACTCCGTCTCTAAAATAATCGGGGTTCAGCTCGACGCCTTTACCCCGGCGGTTCATCTTCACGGCCTCGTATGGGACGGTGAACAGCCCGGCGAACGGGTCAGCAACAACCTCGCCCTCGTTGCTGTACCGCTCAATCAGCCGCTGCACGATGTCGATTTGCAGGGGGCAGACGTGAAGATTCTGCCGCCGCTGGCTCTGGGTCGTGTTGAGCGTCCTCATGCGGTTGATGTCGTCCCAGACGGTCATATCCCAAGAGCCGGGGGCCACGACCATGAACGTACTCGGGAGGCGTCCGTCCTTGTCGAGGCTCTCCGCCAGCTTGATATGCTCATCGTAGGAGTAGACGCTTTCACGGCTAAACTTGCGGTAAACCGCCTGCAGCTTCGAGGTCGGAATCTTTTCCAGCTCCTCGCGGGCAAAGGGACGGTCGCCGCTCGAACGCCAAAAGGCGTGGGCGTCGATTTGCCAGCGGGCGCGGGTATACTCCTCTTTGGACTTTTTTACCGGGTCGTCGGCGTACCCACGGCTGCGGTCAGTAGGCAGCTTGCGGAAAAGCAGGATATACTCGGGGCATCCAACGCCCATCTTTGTGCCGTCCTTGCACTGCTCCGTCCAGCCGAGTCTGTAGGTCTGATTATTTTCCCGCACGACATCCGTGACTACCGTAATCATGCCAAAATACGCAAACCCGTGCCGCCGGAAATGGGCGATACAATCCGCGTGGAAAGGCTCAATAGTAGGAGCTGCAAGCCCGGTCACGTTGGCAAACTCGACCCTATCCTTGACGTGGATAGCTGCCACGCGGCCCGGCTTGAGGGTACGCAGCAGCTCCGGGGTCAAGTAGTCCATCTGCCGGAAAAACTCATCATCGTTGGGGTTGTGGCCGAAATCGTTGTAACTCGGGCTATACTCGTAGTGATTGCCGAACGGGATACTGGTGACGTAGAGGTCAATGCTGTCCGTCAGCCAGCTCTTGACCTCCTCCACGCAGTCGTTGTTGATTGCGGTGTAGTTGTTGCCCTTGACTTCCACTCTTTCACATCCAATCGTTCTCTTGAGGGCCTCAAGCGCAAGGCTCCCGAGGCCGTATTGTTTTATAATCTCCTCCATCTGGCTGCTCAACTCATCGTACTGCTTCCACTTGCGCTGGAGGGCCAGCAGCACCTCGGTCTCGGTATCCATATACAGGATGTCGATAATAACCGGGGCAGTCTGCAAAAAGCGGTAAATACGGTGGATGGCCTGAATGAAGTCGTTGAACTCGTAGTCGATGCCCATAAAGATTGCCCGGTGACAAAACCGCTGGAAGTTGCATCCAGAGCCGGAGAGAGATTTCTTTGTGCCAAAGATACGGGTCTTGCCCTGCGCGAAATCCATAACACGCTGCTCGCGGGCTTCAAGCTCCATACTGCCGTAGATGTCCACCATCTCCGGGATAGCTTTCTTCAAGGCTCTGCGCTCGTCTTCGAGGTCGTGCCAGACGACGAAATGCTCCTCCGGCGGGGCCTCGGCGATGATACGGGCCACCTCTGCAGCTCGAATCTCGATACTGTCCCGCTTTTCCTTGGCGGCGTCCGAAAGGCCCATTGCGGCGTCGTGGCCGAGTTTCATCTGGCCGTCTGCCTCAAACTCCGCCGGGCGGTCAAGGCTCGTGAGCTTGTGGTATCTGATGTCCATCGGCGGGAGCGAATAGCCCTCGTCAGAAAAACCGAGGTCGGAGGGCTTTTGCAGGAACAGACCCCAGCTCGCGCACCAAATCCAAAACTCCCGCTCGCGGCCCGGGTACAGGGTCAGGTTGTTGGCCTTGGTCGAGTCGCGTTTGAAAAATCGGGTAAGAGCTTGCCCGGTGTCCATGACCTCCAAAAAGCCCGCGTAGTGAATCAGCTCTTTGTAGCGGTTTGGCGATGGCGTCGCGGTGTTGGTGAGCTTGTACTTGACGCCCTTAAACTTGACCGCAAAGCTCTGGTAGGTCTTAGAGCCAAAGCTGCGGAGGGTAGCCGCCTCGTCGAGGCTTACAGCCGTGAAGCAGTGCGGGTCAATATCGCCGTCTCTGACTCTCTCGTAGTTTGTCAGGATGATAGGCGCGTTGCTCGCAGCCTCGACCTCGGCCATCGTGCGGCAATAGGGCGGCTCCGGCAGGCCCAGCAGGTTCACGGCGTCAGCCCGGAACTCCGGCATTACGTTGAGCGGCATCACGATGAGGGTTTGTCCGCCCTCGTGTTTCTGCAGGATGCGGCACCATTCGAGCTGCATCACCGTCTTGCCAAGGCCAAACCGGGCAAAGATTCCCCGGCGTCCGCCTCTCAAGGCCCAAAGGACGCTCACGCGCTGGTGGTCTTTCAGCACCGGGCTGACCTCGGAGGGGTCAACCTCGATGCCTGAAAGGGGCGCGACGTCTATCTTACGTTCCAGAAATTCGCGGTAAGTCATCCTGAAGCCTCCTCTCTTTTCCCTCCAAATCAGCCCCGCAGCAGGGGCAAGCTGTAACAAACCTAGGAGGTACGCGGTCAACCAGATAAGCTGCCGAGACGCCCAGAGCCTCAGCAAAGGCCCGGATTCCCTCGATGCCCGGCGTCGTCCCGCCATTTTCGTAGAGCGTCACGACCCGCATATCGGTTCCGACGCGCCGTGCAAGGTCTCTCACGGTCAAGCCCTGCGCAATGCGGGCCGCTTTGAGCCTCGTACAAAAAATTCTGTCCATCGTGTTTTCATCCTCTCGTAATCTTTAAGCCAATAGCGGCGGCAAATCTCCCCACTGCTCCGACATTGCCCCAGCGACGCCCGGGAATGTCTTCGACCTCATTTTTGCCCGGTCTACGGTAAACATCCCCCGACCATATTCCTTTCGGTCGCCGGAATGCGCGCCAGACGGACACCACGTTGCTTGAGGCACCACAACGTCCGTCGGAAAGAGAGGCGGGAGATTTTTCAGCCAAAGACACGTTTTCTTTGAGTACGGATGTCCGAATTGATAGGGCTGTATCGTCTGCGTGTAGGGCGGCAGGCAGAAAACCTTGCTCGGGATAGGGTTCTCTACGCAGATTCTCGGGATATTCGCCCACCAGAAACGCATAAACAAATCTCGGCCCCGAATCCCTTTCATCACCCGGTCGGCTTGCAGCTCGTGACCTTTCCACAGATGCCGCGCTCCGGCGTTGCTGAGGTAGGTACAAGGTGGATGGGCTATAAGTAAATCCCATCTTCCGACGTTGTGCGTCTCGCCATCCATCGTTACGACCAGCCCCCCCTCAAGAGCTGCCACGGCGTCGCCCCAAATATGCCATTCAGGATGTCCTCCGCTTGGCTCTTGCAGGTCGCAAGAATATGCCTCATGACCTCTGGTACGAAACGCCTTGCAAGCCTCTTGGCTCTCTTCGCAGGCTATCAAAACTTTCATTTTGTAATCCTTTTCGGCAGCTTGGGCGTCGGCATCCAGATGGGAAAATTCTCGGGGAAAACGGCAACGATATTCCAAAACCAGTTTGTAACGCGCTGGTCGCCGGGATTAAGGTTGAGGCTCAAGACGCACCCGTCCTTGTCTGCGTCATCCTCGGTCGGCCTCTTCTGGGCGGTCAAATACCAGCCGCTGTGCTTGCAGGTATCAGTTTCGGCATCGTAGTTGCACTTGTCGCAAAACTCGCCGCCGGGGTGGCGGCACTCGTCGCAGAGCATCAACTGCTCGCCGCAGTAAGGACAGTAGGCTTTGTAGCCGTCTGCCTCAACGTCCCACTTCATCTCGACCTCGCGGTCGCAAGAGGGACACCACTCAGTAACGTCTTTAGTCATTTCCACATCTCCCTCAAATCTTTTTCGACCTGCTCCGACTTGCCGACGAGATACTCCGCGAACTCGTCCGGGGTCATATCCTTTTTGGAGTAGTCCCCGACCATCTCCCAGTATCGGTCGCCAATACGGATAAGCTTCTGCACCTGCTCGTCGGTCAGGTCAAGCTCGCACCGCAGGTTCTGAATTAACGCGCCCCACGTCCCGGCGATACCATCGAGGGCCAGCCGAAAGCCGTAGAGCTGATTCTGCCGGGCGATTTTTCGCAGGTTGGTCGGCTTGACCTGCTTCCTGCAGAGCGGGCAATCTCCGAATTTACCCATTGTTCACGTCCTCCATCTTGTACCCGCAGCGGCAGCAATAGACATGGTCTGTATGCCTATCAAACGTCGTGAACGTCTCTTGACGCCCGTAGTTTTCACACTTGCACTCCGCACCATCCGCCGTCCGGCGAACAACAAGCCACTTTGCGATAGGCCGAGGTTTGACCGCCAGGGCCACCGTCGGGGTACTTTCTACAGCGCAAACCAGTTGCTCTACTTCATCCTCAATATCCGGGTTGTATTCACCGCCCAGAATTTCGGGGGCCATGCTGCGGATTCTCTGAATCACGTCATCCGCGTAGACGATACGTTTTTTACTCATTTTGCGCCCTCTTTCTTCAGTTTCTCCGGCAGCGGCATCCAGCCCACAACCGGCTTATCTATCGGGCATTCCAGTGCATCCTCCGGGGTAAAGTGGCGATATTCCCACCAGCCTTTCCGGAGTCTATACAAGTCCTCTTCTTCGTCATAAATGCCGTAATCATCGACATCTTCCCACTGCCAGAGGCTTTCGTACTGAGAAACAGTTCCGTCCTCATAAAAGGCCGTTGTGATGCAGTAGCCTTTCCCACAGTCAACCAGCACCAGCACTTCGGTTTCAACCTTCGGCGGGTCGGTTTCCGGGTCTCTCCATACGGGCTGCAGGTTCTTGAGGTCAATAACCGGGGCCGTCTCGATAAGCGAGGACGGGACGCCGTGAAAGGCGGCGTTGCCCTTGGTGATAATCATAACCTCGTGCTTGAGCAGCTCGTCGCGGTCAATCAAGACAACTTTCTCAGACATTGCATTCATCTCCTTTCGGCGGTTCAGGCTGCTCCATCCAGTGCGTTACGCCGTCCAAAGCCTCCACTTTATCGACCTGCAGGTCGTAGTCGTTCAACGCCGGGTGAAATTTGCGGGCGGCGTTGAGGGCCTTTTCCTCAGCCTCTTTCCGGCTGTCCGCCTCGACCTCGTACCAGCCGAGGCCCAAAAAAGTAACTTTGTATTTCATCGCATTCCCTCCGTTCTCACAGGCTCGAACGCTTCGAACTCTGGGTAGCCCCGCCGGGCCATTTCAACGGCCCTGTGTTCAGCTTCTCCGGGGCTTTCGGCGTCGAGTCTCCAACGATAGATGACCGTACCGCAGATATTGCGGCACTCAATAAGAGTCTCGTATTTACGCACGGCCCTCCTCCAATCTCGCCGGGGCTGGGCCGCCTCTCAGCATAGCCGCTTCCTTTGGCGCGGTCGAAATATCTTCCCGCGCCTGCTTGAGAAACTCGACCCGGCGGTATGTCAGGTCGGGCGTCCGGGCCAACTCGGTCAAGCCGCCGACGCTCCCGGCGTAGGATTTCGCCGCCGGGGGCAGGCTATCGTATAGGGCCTGCAGCTCCTGCGTTCCGTCGCTTCGGCGGAGTCCACCATGCTCGTCCAGCCCTATAATCATCGGGCAGCTGCGCCATCTCAGATACTTTTGCGCCTCGTAAGCGGCTTCGGCCAGAGCGTTCCACTCGGCGTCCGGGTCGAGGTTCTGGGAAAGCTGCCTGAAAATGTCGGCCACCGTGATGGGGTAAACGCAGACCCGATTTGCGGCGAGAAATGCCCGCTTTACGACGTCGCCCGGATAATCCCGAAACTGGTATGTCCAGACGTCAATAACCGTTTTCATCTCCTCGTCGGTCAAGGGTTTTGTCCCCAGCTTGTACAGGGTCGCATTCATAAGCACCAGCTCTGCGGCCTCCTCTTTCGTCATCGTTCAAACCCTCTCTCTTTGTCCATATTCGCCAGCACACGGGCAAGCTGGTCTTTTGTACTCTCCCGGCCCGGGGCGCGGACTTGAGACGGCTTTTGCCCGCTCCTCTCTCTATCTCTCGATACCCAGCCAGCGGCGGCGGCTTTCCAATTCTTCATCGGATTCTTTCCGACGCGCCAGCCGTTCGACTCGTAGTAGGCGAAGAACTGCTCGGCCTGCGCGGGCGTCGCCCCTTTTTCGGCAAAGACGACTTTCACGTCCTCTATCTTCGGAGGGACGAATTTCTTTTTCTTGGGGGCCTCGGGCGTAGGTTCTTCTATAACCTCAGGTATATCTTCTTCTAATCTCTTAGTATTAGATATATCTATATTATCAGTTACAGATACAGATACAGTTGTATCCATACTGTATTGATACTGTATGGATAGGGTATCTATACAGTATTGTCTAAAGCGAGGGCATTTGATGTTTTTTAACGAATACTCGACACCTTTTAGACATTTAGGGGATTTCGACCAGTTGTACTTGTGCCAGTTAAGTAGCAAAACCTCTTTCGTGGTCTTGTCGTAACGGATAACGCCGTGGACAATTTCCATCCTGCGAATCAGGCGGTCTACGACATCCTCGTTGTAGCCCAGCTCTCGGCTGGCCTGCTTTTTCCCAAGCTCATAGCAGCCGCTCAAGGACGTATGAGGATTTGTCAGGAGGTAGAGGTAAAAGTATTTGTCCTCCGGGGTAAAATCGTCATCCACTTTCGGGTCTGTCCAGAAGTTGGGCGATACGCAACGAAAGATTGCCATCGGCTCACCTCCTTTCTCTGGTGGGGTTGAGGTTAAAACGGCAGGTCTTCGGCGTCATCGTCTATCACACGGCTCTCGTCGTCCGTAACAGGTGTTGGAGTCTGGGCGGGAAGTTTGTCCGCCTCGCCCGGAAAATCGTTTTTCGGGGCATTCCCGCCGTCGTCAAAGGGTGTAGGCTCTTCGGCCTCGGAGAAGCCGCCCGTCGGGGAGGCTTCCTGCATCATGTAGATGGCCTGCTGTACCCACCGGGCCGTTACGAGTCCGCCGACGAAAACGCCGTCGGCCTCAAGGCTCCAATAGGTCTTCCCGTTGGCCTCCCGGCTTTTAAGCTCCCGTCCAAAGACTTCTACGGCGTCGCCTTTTTCCAGTAGCCCGTCCCAGGTCTCGACGTTCCGCCATACGGTACACTCGACAAAGGTGCTGTTCCACTTGCCGGATTCATCCTTTGCGCTGTGAGACTTGATATTCAGGCTCATGAACAGGTTGCCGTTTTTGGCCTCTTTGATTTCAGGGTCGCGGGCAAGAGTCCCGAGGACTTTAACGCCCGTGTTGGTCTTGATAATCATTCAGCATCACCGCCCGTATCTTCGCCGTCGTCGGACTCGCTCGGCTCCGGGTTTGCAAAGGGGTCGCCCTCGGCCTCAACCATATTCTCGATGACCAGCGGGGCAGGTTCCTCTTTCTTGGGGGACTTGATACGGCGGCGGGAGGTACGGCCCTCGGGCTGCTCTTCGCTGACATCCCGGAAGCTGGCCTCTACATCGATGTTTGCCTCACTCTCGTCATAGAGACCGCCAAAGAGCGACGGGAACGCCTCGCGCAAAGCCTGATTGACGGCCACCTTGCGAATCATCGTAGACTTCTTGGCATTCCAGAGAGACTTTCCTGTGTCGTACTCGGCCAGCTTGACCTCGCTGTAATACGGGCGGCTGCGGTCTTTGCGGTAGACCTTGGCCCAGCCTCCCACAAGCGTCTCGCCATCGTAGACGAGCGAACCCTGCCGATGGTCGATTTCTCCGGCTGCCGAGTCGAGGACGATGATGCCAGCCTCGAAACCGTCGTACTGGGGGTGGCCCTCGGCCACCTTGAGATAAAACGTCTTGCCGAGGACGATGGTGCAGGGCGTATCGTCGTTTTTGTTGTCGTAGTGGATGAGATAAATCTCACGGGTGAACGGGTTCGCCTTGTACTGCTTGCAGACCTCCAAATAGATTTTGCACTCAGCGGGGGTCGCATCCTTGCAGATGAAGTTGCGGACATCCTCGAACGATACGACGTGATGCTGGCCGTCCATGCTGTCGAACTCGACCGGGGCCACCTGAATGTCGGTCTCCTGAACGGCTACCTCCTGCTTGGGACGGGGTACGAAAGAACGGCTCTGAACCGTGGTAGTCGGCGCGGGTGCGCCAGTGCGTGTATTGAATCCCATTTGTTTACCCTCCTGAAAGAATAAATTTTATTTGCTCTGCTCAATCGGCCCGTAACGGAAGCCGCGCTCCTCTTTGCCCTTGCGGAACCACTCGATGTCTGCCTCGGTGAACTCAACCCAGAAAAGATATTTCCGGCGAGTCTGGGCAGCGGGCTTCGGCGTTACCATCGACCGCATCGCCTCAAAGTCGAGACGGCCATCAGGGGTAATGCAAGCCCGGGCCTGCGCAGCTTCGGCGGCTTTCGCCTGAGCCTCCCGCTCTTCCCGTGTGGGAGGGACGACGACCGGGGAAGCAGCCTTGACCTTTTCGGCTGCGGCCCGCATCGCCTCGCTCTCCCGCAGCTTTGCGCGGGCCTCGACGCGGCGGTTATGCTCCCGGACAGCGTCGTTGACGCTCAAGGTTCGGAGATACTCGGTCTGGCAAGCCTCGACATCCTCGCCGCAGGTCTCACGGATAAACTGCAGGTCGTTGCGGATATTGCCGATGGCGTCCCGCAGGTCGTCCGACGCCTTTTTCAGGCTGTAGGACTTGTTGAGCCACTGGGCGATGAAAAGCCGCTCAAAGGGAATAAGCGGGGCCAGCTCCTCGATGTTGGCATCGTAGACCGCCTGCAGGGCCTTGCGCTTGTCCTCTTTCTCCGCCTCCTCGACGCCCTTGACCTGAACGTCGATATACTCCACGGCCTGAGAACACATATCCTCGTACCCGCGAATCTTTTCATTGAAATCCTCGCCGGGCTTCGCAAGGTACTTCTTGAGGGCAATGGTAGAGTCGTGAAGCTGCTTTTTCAGCTTGTTGATGTCGGCCCGGTCTTCTTTGGCGCTCTTGATATTGTCGGCGGTGTAGACCAGGCCCTCGTACTTCGCCAGCTTCTCGGTTATGTAGGCTTTCACCTCGTCCTCATTCCAGACAATCGCCGGAATGGCCGGGCTTTGTACCCGGACGGTCAACTCATTCGTCATCGGTTTCGGTATCCTCCTCGTGTTCATCGTCCAGCTCCTCGCGGGGCCGGAAATAATAATCGTCCGGCGGCTCCATCGGCGGGCCGTAAGAGTCAAGCCGGATGTCGTACATCCCCCAGCTCATTACTCAGCCCGCCTTTCGAGTCTCGTCGTTCCGGGTGTGGTTGCGCTCGATACGCCCGTAGCTCTACTGGGAGTAATACTCGTTATCCTTGTACATCCCGTAGAGCGACAGTGACAAGCCGGAGACAACGGCAAAGACAAACCACGGGGCGGCTTCTGCGGCGGCGGTAGGCTCCCACTTGCCAAAGGCAACAAGGGCGAGGGCCGTGGCCCCGACGACCTGCCGGACGACCTGAACGGCTCCGATTGCCGCCAGCATTGCAACGGTAAATCTCTTGACAAACCGCATCGTTTATATCCTCCTATCTCTTAGGCACTATCTTTCTCCGACTCTACGCAGACCGGGCGAAGCGGAGGCAGCGGCTTGGGTGCGTTCTTGTAGACCTTATACTTTTCGACGTCATCCACCTTGAAAAAGAGTCTACTTTTGCTTCCTTTTCTGCCATCCGAAAACCCTATAAGCTTCTTTTCGTTCCTCATCTGAAGAACTCGCTGGCGGCAAACCCCCAGCACCTTTGCCGCTTCCTCGACGTTGTAGCAAGGTTCCCAAGTCTTTACGCCCGGGGTTTCTTCGATTTCCATCAATCGAGGCACGTTTATACCTCCTTTCTGCGGTTGGCTCCCGCGACGCTCCGGGTGGAGCGTTTCGACCCGTGCCGCCGGGTCATCATCAGGCGGGGTTGATTTCGATGCTTTTTTCGAGGTATCCATCGTTCCAGATGGCAACCGTCCAGTTCAAGTTGTGCTTTTCCGCGAACCGTTTCGCAGTATCGAACACTCCTTCGGCTCTATCACGATATTCAGTTTTCACGACTTTGAAGTTGACCGGCGTCCCGTAACGGACTTCATACTGTTTCATGGTTTAGTCCTCCACGCTGACCATTGCGGCCAGCTTATACAGCATCTCGTGGTCGTCGAAAGAAATCTTCTCGGCATCGAAAGCCTTGTCAATCTGGTCGTAGCAGTCGCTGCGGTCTGCCTCGGTCTTGATTTCGGAGATTGCGCGAACGATTTTCTTAAACACCTTTTGTCCTCCTTTGGGGTTGCTCCTCTTGACGCTTTTATTATACTAGCTTTTAGCTAATTTGTAAATAGCTTTTTGCTATTTTTCCCGAAAAAATTTAGTGAACAGCTAGATTCACCGCTAATTCGAGCAAAAGAAAAGGGCGTCAGCTTCCGCCAACGCCCCGAAAAATTATTTGACTCTCTTTTCGAGCCGTTCGTTTATTTCGGCAAGTAGGCCGATGTCATACGAATCGACGCCGCCGTGCTGGACGATTGCGTTCAAGAGCTTTATGCTCTTTGCAAGCTCAAGCGGGACTGCCCTGCCAAGTATCTGCTTTGTATCCCTATAGAGGATATTGCTCAGGAAAATTATTTCCTCGCCGCTTAGCTCGACGACGGCACTGCCGCTTTCGCCCTTTACGTCGTCCCGGATGACCAAAGAAACCATTTTCATCAGGCTACCTCCTCAAATTCTCCGCCGCTCCAAAATCCCCGTGAGCAGCTCTTTGTAGGCGTCACGCTGCGCATAAGCTCTGATAAGCTCCGGGGAGGCAATCCCCCCAGCAGGCTGTGCATTGTCCCGTTTCTTGTCCTCCCAAGAAAAGCTCTTGACGACGTCGGCGGGAAGCGGAGGCTGGACAGCCGCCGGGGAGTTGGGCGTCTCAACCTTGGGCTTCGAGAGGTAGTTGTCGAGGCCCAAGGCAATCATAACGCCCCGCTCGACCTCTTCCATCTCTTTGGGTGTCAGCTTGCCGACGTAGCTATCCATGCGCAGCTTGTCCACGGTAAAAATCTGCTCACAGAGGGCCGTGGATGGCAGCTTTGCGGTCTCGATGTGAACGTGCGTCGCAAGCGGCTTCTTTTCCTTGGTCGTCAGGTAGACTACCTGCACTGTAGTCGAGAATTTGTTGTTGGTATCGCTGCTGACGATGATGCCGGGGCGGTTTGACCGTTGCTCACTGCCGACCTCGTTACCCTCCGGGAGAACAAAGTAAATCTCTCCACGATAAAACATACCGTTCATGTAAAAATCTCCTCTCAATTATTTTTCAGGCGGATAGTGGTAAACCGGGCCAAACTCCCGCAGCCACTCTACATCCATCCCGTTGCGAATAAAAAGCATCGTCAAACGATGATTGACGGTGTTCCCAAGCCAGTCATAAATCAGCTCCATATCCTCTTGTGAAAAGTCCGTATCTAGATAGGCGTTGACCGAAAACCGCATATCTGTATGAAACTTGCGGTTGCGCCACTCCTGAGAATAGGGTTGGGTCTTGCACGACGGTCGGGAAAGCCATTCCAGCACCTTGGCCTTGACGTCTTCCGGGGCCTTGCAGTCGCTCAAGATAAAATACTGGTTCGTGCGCGGGTGAGCTATAAACTCGTCCCGGCTATTGATAAAGCTCCCCGGGAACGCCTGCAAGAGGCATTCCCGCTCGTTCTCCATAACGTCTTTCGGTTCGACGCCAAAGGTCTTATAGACCTGTTCCCGGGCCTCTGCCGCCCATCTCTCTTTGTCGTTCATCGTCTCAACCTCCCTGTAAAACCTTGATTTGTTCCAGTACCTCGCGGGCCGCTCGCTTGCCGTTGGCGTTGAGCTGCCGCTGCCACGCGCCCTGCGAGGGACACCAGTGAAAGGCGTGGGATTTGAGGATGGCCCGGATGTCCGGCTCTGGCTTACCCTCAAAGATAAGCTGTACCCGCATCGTCGCGCTGTTTTCGTGGTAGGTAACGCCGGGGAGGTCGTCCAGCTCTACGGGCTGGGCGTTGGCCTCGACAGCCGCCTCCATCTCTTTGATACGGTTTTCGAGCCGCTGAATGCGCTTGCGGGAGTTGCCAAGCTGCCACGATACAAACGGCCTCGGGTCGCCCCACTGCTTCATCCGGCCATCGATTTCGGCCCGCTCGTACTCTCCGACGTCGGCGCAGCCATCTAGGGAGCCGTACCGCTTAAAATACTCATTGACAGCTTTCATATGGGCGTGGCTCTCACGCTCTTTGTCCAGTTCTTCCCGGAGGGCCACCCAAGCTTCGCCCTGCCGCTTTTTCTTTGCCACCGGGAAATTTGCGCCGCCGACGATTAAGATGCTCGGACACCATGTGCCGACCTCGTTTTCCCGGTTGATGGCAAAGGCCAGCGTCCGTTCGTACTTGTCGAGCATCCCGTCTACCCGGTTCCGCTGGGTCGTAGTCTTGCACCGGGCTTTTGACTCCTCGGCAATTCGCCGGGCCTCTTCGACCTGCCGCAGATACTCCGCCGTGGAAGAACCCGGTTTATAATCCCGGGTAGAACGCATCTCGTGCGCCCGACGGGCCAGCTCCTCGTTGATTTCGTATGCCATTGTTTAGGCTCCTTTCTTGATTTGCGGGAAAAAGAGCTTCCCGATGTCTTTCTGGGGGATGTCCAGCATCTCGCAGATAGCCGCGATTTCATCCCCGCGCCAAACCGAGTGACCGCGCATCTTCAGCGAAAACGTACTGGTGTGCATCCCGATTGCCTCCGCCACGTCTTGGTCGCGGTACTTATGCCCCCGGATAACGGCTCGTAACTCGGTATGCGGGATATTGCAGTAGCTGCCCACCGGGAGCTTTGCCGGGGCCTGAATGCGTCCTCTCATTCTTCGTTCGCCTCCTCTCCGCTGGCGGTGGAAATCGCGCTCGTGACGTTATGCTCAAAGACACAGTCGATATGGCTGTATGCCCTAAGCTCTGCGTTCCCGACGCTGTTCCAGCTCTTGGGGTCGGAATACTTGCCCGGATTCTTCCCTACCTTGAGGTAGGCTTCGGTGACGCTATCCGCCTCGACCTCTACCATGCCCCGAACCTCAAGAATAAGGTCTACAGTATAGCTTTTCATCGCCTCTTGCCCCCCCCCCCCTCTCAAACGTCGATGCTTACGCAGTGATATGCGAACCAATGCCCCCGGCGGCGAAAGAGCTTATACCAACTGGTAAACTTCTGGCCTGAGCAGTCGTAGGG
>JAERMT010000305.1_pt1 | contig 30144 bp, 17 predicted proteins | sample 9267081 | NCBI WGS metagenome assembly JAERMT01 (sample SAMN17071939, study PRJNA684904) | human gut metagenome | isolation source: diarrhea sample from child under the age of five | host: Homo sapiens | place: South Africa: Mafikeng, Mafikeng Provincial Hospital | collected 2019-09
GGGTGTAGCCGGTGTCGAAATTAGCCGTGTCGGCTTTCAGCTCGATACGGTCGAGGCTGTCGATGGGGAAGTAGGCATATCTGCCATTGTATTCCAATCGGTAGATTTCAGGGAATGCCGGGGCGGCGCCATGGTAGGCAAACTTGCCGTCGCCATCGGTCTCGATTGAGTCGATGTTCACCCACACGCCGTTGTCGGTGCGCTGCACAACCATTTTCTTGTTTGCGGCGCCGTCGATTGTTCCTTTAATCTCAAAACTATTCTTATCGCCGCAGGCATACAGCACCCCGGCGAGCATCACGAGTATATAAAGCAGTTTTCTCATTACAGTTATGTTTTTATGCCCCAAAGTTACATTTTTTCTGCGAAACTTTTCGCATTAAGGAGACAAACAAATGCATCAAGGCTCCTTTTGTTGACCCAAAACAGTCCGATAATTGCTAATATTCGTAAAACATATTCAAATAACCACAATTCCGGCTCTGAATATTTGCTCCTTTCAAGTTTCAACGATAATTTTGCACCATCAAGATGCAAAAAGCATCTGAAAATAGATGAAATGAAAATTTTAAGTTGTTCGATATTTGCCATGCTTGCCTTTGTTGCAGCGCCGTCGGCGTCGGCTCAGGTGTCGCGCATTGCCTTGGAAACAAGACACTGCCAGCATGAGAACTATGTGAATGTCTACGAATATGATTTTGTCGACGTTCAACCGCAATTCCCGGGCGACGACAGAGGCTTGATGAACTACATCAACCATGAGCGCAAATATCCTTGTGACGCATACCGCAGTCATATACAAGGGCGTGTGGTTTGCAGTTTTATCGTAAACACAGACGGCTCAGTCTGCAACGTGTCGGTGATAAAGGGTGTCCACCCTTCGCTCGACAGGGAAGCGATGAGAATAGTCAAGAATATGCCGGCGTGGAAACCTGGCCGGTTGGGAGGTGAGGATGTGCCTGTAAGATGCATAATTCCGATTGCCTTCCGTCTATAACAAGACCACAAATCTTTTTCATAATCTTATATTTTACCTCCTAACCTGTTGATAGGCCCGGAGGTTTTTTTTATGCCATTATGCGTCGTTTTCGGGTTGCACATACCTAATTGTTGTGATACGCCCCGTCCTTTTTACCATTTTTTTGCGATTGTAGCAGGAAAAAAGTGAAAATAACTTTGCGGTTGAAAAAATATCACAACAATCTGCAATGAACAAAACTGTATTATTACTGTCGGCTTGCCTGGTTGCTTCGATTATTCCAGCCAATGCGCGACGCAATAACAAAGAGGTTGAAAAAACGGTTACTACGACCACAACGGTGGTGCGCGGCGACACAACAATCACTACTACAACTGTAACATCGACGCCGGCTGAGCAGGAAAGCCAGCCTGGCAAACGCTCGTTTAAGTCGCGCCTTTCTCTTGGAGGATATGGCGAGGCTGTGATGACTCGAAATTTCTATAGCGACAATGTGAACCGATACTCTAAGGCGGAGGACTATAAGGATGCGAAAGGTCACAACCGTTTCGATCTGCCGCACGCTGTTATCATGCTTGGATTCGACTTCGGCCGTGGCTGGACTTTCGGCTCGGAAATTGAGTTTGAACACGGCGGCACGGAGAGTGCAGTCGAGATGGAGGCGGAAGAAACAGGCGAATGGGAGAAGGAGATTGAGCGCGGCGGTGAGGTCGCTCTTGAGCAACTGTGGATAAACAAGGAGTTCCGCCCGTGGATTCAGGTGCGCGCCGGACACATGGTGGTGCCTGTAGGCTCGCTAAACAGCAACCACCTCCCAAATGAGTTTTTCACGGTCTACCGTCCGGAGGGCGAGGCTACGATTCTGCCGAGCACTTGGCATCAGACGGGCATCAGCGTGTGGGGAAATTACAAATGGATGCGCTATGAGGTGATGGCTTTGCCGGCGCTAAACTCTTGCTTCTTCTCGAAAGACGCATGGGTGCATTATGGCGCAACTTCTCCTTTCGAATTCACTCCGGCAAACAATATCGCCGTGGCTGCCAGACTTGATTTCTTCCCAGTGCAGGGGCTGAGACTGTCGGCAAGCGGATATTTCGGCAACTCGTTCAACAACACGTTGCAGTCTGACTTCAACGGCAAGTACAAGGACGTGAAGGGGGCTGTCACTATCGGTTCGTTCGACATGGAGTATAAAGGCTATGGTTTGATTGTCAGAGGAAACGCTACTTACGGTCATCTCGGCGACGCCGATAAAATTTCAGACTATAACCGACTTCAGATGAAAACGTCGCCCTACAAGCGCACGCTCGTGGGAAAGGAGGCTTATTCTTATGGCATAGAGGCTGGTTACAATATCCTGCGCCCGTTCTCAAGCATAAAGTACGACAAGCTGTATGTGTTCGGCAGATATGAGGCTTACGATGCCTACAAGCCTGCCAACGGAAACTACCGCGACTATCCGTGGACGGAAATCAAGCGTATGGCCGTAGGCCTCAATTATATGCCGATGAAGCAAATCGTCATCAAGGCGGAGTATTCAAAACGGTTCTTGAAAAGTCAGTACAACGATGAGCCGTCAATCTCTTTGGGTGTAACCTACACCGGCGACTTCCTTTAACTCGAAAATCAACAACAACTACTACAAATAATAATTACAATGAACAAAATCATTAAATTCCCGATGCTTGCCCTTACTGCGGCAGCAATGACTCTTGGTTTCGCTTCTTGTAGCGACAACAACGACCCAACTCCCGATGACTCTTCGGCTAAAGACGCCAAATTCGAGGCTATCGCTAAGCAATATCTGGCAAACACTGTCAACATCACTTATCAGAACCTTGCCGACAAGACTGAACTTCTCGTTGACCAGCTCAAGGCTCTCCGCGCCGACAAGACTGATGCCAACGTGCGGACTGCATGCAAAACATTCCTCGAGGCTCGCGCTTGGTGGGAGAAGAGCGAGGCTTTCCTTTTTGGCGCTGCCGGTGATTTCGGCATCGACCCGCACATCGACTCTTGGCCTTTGGACCTTGACGGTCTTCTCGTGGCGTTGAAAAACGACGCTCAGATTGCTGCGATGGATTCTGAAGACGGTGATGCTTATGCTGGCAACAAACTCGGTGCCGAACTGCTCGGTTTCCACGGTATCGAATATATAATCTTCAAGGACGGTGCTGCAAAGCCTGCCTCTGAAATCACCGACAAGGATTTGGTCTACGCTATCGCTGTTGCAGGCGACTTGCGCAACAAATGCTATCAGCTTCAAGTTTCTTGGGCTGGCGCAGACGCTTGTCCTAAAAACCGTGTCGCAAAATTGGAGGAGCTTGAGTGGAACACGACTACAACCGGCGGGTTCTCTTACAACGAGAATATGCTGAACTCTGGAAAGGCTGGAAGCACGTATGTGACTTGGACCGCAGCCATGCAGCAGATAATCGATGGTTGTATGGACATCAGCGATGAGGTCGGAACTTCAAAAATCGGCAAGCCTCACACTGGTGAAGATAAAAACTACATTGAGTCGCCTTACAGCGAGAACTCAATCACCGACTTCTACGACAACATCCTCAGCATTCAGAATTCTTACATGGGCGGCATTGAGGGCAAACGCGACGAGGCTAAATCGCTTCATGCTTATGTCAAGAGCGTGAACGCTGATCTTGACTCCAAAGTGGTGGCTGCCATCGACAATGCTCTTGCCAAAATCAAGGGTATGAAGGCTCCGTTCGTGAAGAACTACACCGACGCTTCCTGCCAGGAGGCTATGGATGCATGCGACGCTTTGAACAAGGTTTTGGCTACTGTGAAAGAAGAACTTGCAAAATAAAAAATCAATCCCATATACAACAAAATGAAAAGACAACTTACAATCGTAAGTCGTTATATGGCAATGAGCATCTTGGTATGCTCATTTGCCGCTTGTAGCGACGACAATCCAAAGCCGGGAACCGGCGACGAAAAGGAACTAAGTGAAGAGTATTATTCCGGTGGAAAACTCGGTACAACATTCAACCAGTCGGCGACTGCCTATGAGGACCCGACTGTCCCTGTTGAGGAAGGCGGTATGAGCGACCGGTTCAAGTATGGCGAATATTTCTTTGAGCGTGCGTTCAACCAGAGCAACAAGCCGTTCAATGGCCTCGGACCGCTCTACGTTCGCAACTCTTGTATCTCATGCCACCCTGGCTACGGCCACGGCCGCCGCATGGACCGCTATCGTGCAAACGACTGGGGAAACGGCTACCTGCTTGTGGTCTACGACCGCAACACGAATGCCTACTTGTCGTCGCTGACCGGTATGCCGCAGACAAAGGCGGTGGAACCGTTCAAGGCTCCGCTCGACGAGGAGAAAATACAAATCACATGGCCTACTTACACCGACGAGTGGGGAAACAAGTTTGACGACGGTGAGACTTACGAGTTGATATATCCGGAAGTCAAGATTCCTGAGAGTGCGTTCTATGTGCCTATCGAATGCAACAACAAGCCGTTGCCTTATGCCGATGTTGAGGTGCGACTTGAGTCTACAATCGGTATTTATGGAACTGGATTGCTCGACGCTATCGACGATGCCGACATCCTTGCGCAATACAAGGCTGAGGAGGCTAAGGGTGCGAAGCTGAATCCTGCTATCTTTGCAAACGGCGACTTCGTGAAGAAATATAAGGACGGACACGTGCTGCGCTACACCTACGCTCTTACCCGCGGCCCGTTGCAGGACGGCCCTGGCGCCAACGCTATCTGGAACATCACCAACGTGACGCGCAGCGACCGCCGTTCTCACTATATGACGGAGGCTTATGCCAAGAAGGCGATGAACGACAAGGACGTGCAGGATAAGTTCTATGAGTATTTCCCTGACTGGAACAAGACGGGAAACGTTGCCAACGACATCTACAACTATCTTATGAACAAGGAACTCCCTGTTGAGATGACCGACGATGACTATGTTAACTTCTACATCTGGCATCGTGGTCTGGCTGTGCCTGCGGCGCGCAATCTCGACAACCCAACGGTGAAACGCGGAAAGGAATTGTTTACCGAACTTGGATGCACTTCGTGCCACCGTCCGTCATGGACTACGGGCGACGACAATTTCACCGATCCAAACGGGTTCTTCAAGAATGCCGACGCTCGTCTGCCTCGCTATCCGCACCAGAAGATTTGGCCGTACACCGACATGGTGCAGCATCGCTTGATGATGCCTAACGACATCCGCACTGGTTGGTGCCGCACAACTCCGCTGTGGGGACGTGGTCTGGCTCTCGTTTGCTCTGGTCATCAGGACCGTATGCATGATTGCCGCGCCCGCAACGTGCTGGAGGCGATTATGTGGCATGGATGCCCGGGTAGCGATGCCCGTTGGACGGTGGAGAAATTCCGCAAGCTGAGCAAGGCTGACCGCGACGCTGTTGTTGAATTCATCAACGCTATCTAATAATTTTGATGAGGGTACTGAAGAAAACGTCATTCGGGCTGATGGCAATCATCCTTGTGGTGCTTGCCGTCGGCACGATTTTACAGAAAATCGACAGCTCTGCCGTTGCCGCCTACACAAGCCCGTGGTTCGTGGCTTTGTGGACGGTGATGGCGGTGTCGGCTGTCGCATATATGCTGCGCAGCAGGCTGTATCGCCGGCTGCCGGCTTTTGCTGTTCATGCATCGTTTGCCGTCATTCTTGCCGGGGCGCTGACGTCGTGGCTCACAAGCGAACACGGCACGCTGCGCCTGAAGGAAGGTGCGGAGGCAAGCGCGTTTACGCTCGACGACGGCTCTGTTGCGAAAATGCCGTTCAGCCTTAAGCTGCAACGGTTTGAGATTGAATATTATGCCGGAACGGAGGCGCCGATGGACTTTGTCAGCCATCTGTCGGCTGATGGGGTGAATGGCACCGCGTCGATGAACAATGTGTTTTCTCATCGCGGCTACCGTTTCTATCAGTCGGGCTATGACAGCGAGGGCGGATCGGTGTTTACCGTGGCTCACGACCCGATGGGCATCGGTGTGACCTATGCAGGATATGCTCTGCTGCTTGCAAGCATCTGCTGGTTCATGATGTCGGGAAAATCGCGTTTCCGCAGTTTGTTGAGAAAGTTGTCGGCAAAGCCGTTGGCGGTTGTGGGAGCACTGATGCTGGCAATGTCGGCGCAGGCTTCTGATTTGCCGGCTTTGCCTCAACAGCAGGCGGAGGAGATGGGCAATCTGTACGTGCTTTACGGCGACCGCATCTGTCCGTTGCAGACTATGGCGAAAGAGTTCACAGAGAAACTTTGCGGTAACGCTACGTTCGACGGATTGTCGGCGGAGCAGGTGCTTTCTGGCTGGCTGTACTATCCAACTGATTGGAGCAAGGTGCCGATGATCAAAATCAAGAGCTCCGAGGTGCGACGCTTGCTTGGCATTGATGGCAAATATGCTTCTGTGCGCGATTTCTTTTCTGATGTCAACGAGTATAAGCTCGAGAAACCGCTCCGTGACATTGACCGCTTCGCCGATCCTCAGGGGCTGCGCGAGGCTGCCGAGAAATTCGACATTATTAACCGTCTTACAACCGGCAAGTCGTTGAAAATATTTCCGCTGAAGGATGCTGAAGGCAAAATTGGATGGTTCTCGCAGGGCGATGACAATATCCCTGTCGAAACCGACACACAGGAATGGATGTTTGTGAAGATGAGTCTTAGTTACGCCAACGAGCTGGTGCAGACCGGACGATGGACCGACTTGTCTGACTTCTACACGAAAGTGCGCAAATATCAGATAAAAAACGGAGGAGCGACATTGCCTTCCGACACTCGTTTCAAGGCGGAGAAGACTTACAACACCGTCAGCAACGCCCGTCCGCTTGCCATAACATTGATGTGCGTGGGGCTGGTGGCTTTCTTCTCGTTCTGCCTGTTGTCGGCACGCGGCGGACGCCCTCGGCGGTGGGCGGTGTTGACGCTGCGCGCAATCGCGGTGGCGGCGTGGCTGTATATTTCCGTTATTATCGTTCTGCTATGGTTTGTGAGCGGTCATATCCCGATGTCAAACGGCTATGAGACGATGCTGTTTCTGGCTTGGTGCGCAGTGCCGATAGCGATGCTTGCCGAGCGTCGCATGCCGTTGGCTCTGCCAATGGGCGTGCTGCTCTGCGGAATGACTACGATGGTGGCGATGATGGGCATCTCCAACCCAAGGATGTCGCAGCTGATGCCGGTGCTGCAGTCTCCGTTGCTGAGTGCGCATGTGGCGGTGATTATGGTTGCCTATGCGCTGCTTGCGTTTATGGCTATGAACGGCATCGCCGCTTTCGTGATGCGTATGCGCAACCGCGCTGCCACAGATGAGATAACGGCGTTGAAAGAGCACAGCGAACTGTTGCTGTATCCGGCGGTGATGCTGCTCACAATAGGCATCTTTCTTGGTGCCGTTTGGGCAAACGTGTCGTGGGGACGCTATTGGGGATGGGATCCGAAAGAAGTGTGGGCTTTGATCACGATGATTGTCTATGCTTTCGCATTCCACCGCGAGTCATTCCCGTGGCTGCGGAGGCCGATGGCTTTCCATGCCTATATGGTATTGGCTTTTTTCAGCGTGCTGTTCACATATTTCGGTGTAAACTTTTTCTTGACAGGTATGCACAGTTACGCATAAGATTAAATATAATAACATTGACGTTTACTTCAATTAAGGAGGCTGCCCGTAGTGAATACGCGCAGCCTCCGCTTTTTATTTCCATAACAGAATATTGCAGTCTGGTAAGCTTTTTTACAGAGCGGCATAAAATTTAAACATGTTTTAGATTTTCAATGGTTTGATACAACTATTTTGAGGAATAAACATTTAACGGAGTATTTGAGAAATAACAGTAACGAATTGGCAACCGCGCGGTTTTCAGCGTTTTGCGGTGCTGTACTGTCAAATACTCTTTTCAGAACAAAAGTATGATAACATCTCCAAATTTCAAACTCTGATATTAATTGTTTGTTGAAGAATTGTCGCTACTGCCTTTTTCGTTGTTCATCTGTGTCCCAATATTCATCATCTGTTGCCCCATTACAGCATTCTGGATAATATTAGCCAAATTGTGTTGAGCTCGAATATTTTGGTAAGATTCATACTCCCAGAATAGATAATTATCCCATAAACCAATCTCAATCTCTCTAATAAGAGTTTTCATTTTAACTGGATCCGCATTTCCATCAGGCAGAAAATAAGCAGTATTTGCTAATTGAATTCTCAAAACAAAAATAATTTGCAATTCACCCGGAGAAAATACTTTGTGCCAATCTGGTTGGCTAACGATTGTATTTGGGGCATCTTTTTCAACTCGGCTTTTAGATTGTACCTCTTCTACATATTTTTTGCCAACATTCCGTACTGCATTGAGTCTCAAATTGGAAGTGAAATATGATTCAATATCGATGAAGAATAAATTATCACAATTCCCCTTCTCTATTTGCAGAATCATAGCATCAATTTCATCTCTGTCAATTATAATATCTTTAAGGCGAAGATTTTTAATGTCAAAATCATCTTTAGTGGATATTTCAAAAGGGATTCCAATTTTATGTAATGCTACAACAACGGCTCTCTTTTCAGAGACATTAAGTTTTGTATTAAATTCATTAGCCGAATCAGCATAACTCTTCTTGTGCTGAGCATATTCCTTGAAAATATATAATGCTTTAACGGCCATTGAACGCACATTTTTAATCTTCTTTTCTTGCTTCCAATGTAAAAAATAAGAGCCTCCATAAGTACCGATTAAAGCACCTATAGCTCCACTGACGAGTGGTAACAACCAATTCCATATATCATATGTTTCCTGTATAGCACCAGCTGTTTCCATAATTACAAATATTTATCAAGTATCGCTTGTTTCTCGCTCGCTGCATTTTCTATTAAAGTGCGAGCTTTGGTAATCTCAGATTCTAATACCTCTATCTGGGCTACGATGCGTTTTTGTTCATCAATATTAGGCATTGGAATTTTGTATTTCATTATATCATCCTTATTGCCTCGTGGCATCTTGATACCCTTTTTGCCTTCCATTACATAGTCAAAGAAAGCATCTCTAAGAAGCATATAGAAGATATACTTAGGCAGATATTTATTTGTATCGGCTGACCTTAATACAAGAACATCTTTCGAACACCCACCGTCTTTATCCGCAAACCAAATCTTCTTAAGATACGGGCGAATATTTGAAATCAAGATATCCTCTGGCTTATATTCCGTAATAGATGATATATTTGCAACACCCTCAAATGGGAGAATGCCCAACTTGTCCTGAAGCATATTATCAGTTGTAATATATGTTTCAGACTCAATATCGCTATATTTAATAGATTTAGTGGCAAATGGAGCTATAGTATTTAGCGTACTACCTGCAAAATTTAATGAAGATAGTAAGCTCTCAATATCACTTTCACACTTATCAATCCGTAGCATAGCATCCGAAACAGATGTATCCACTTTGGCGATTTCCTCTACAATCTGTTTCTGAACATCAATAGGAGGAACTGGGATTTTGATATTACCTATTATGTCAAGTGACAATTCTATTTGTCCACTTTGTCCCAGTGCCATATTTTCAATATTCACAAATCCTATTCGTCCTAACACGCATAATGCATATTGGGACAAAATCAAGTTTTGATTAGGTCTAAAAATGGTTATATGGCTATCTGCAACAAAATCTCCATCTTCACCAAAGTACGTAACCCTACCAGCAGTTCCTACACCTGTTGAATTTATCAACAAATCACCTTTTACAAGTTTTCTTTCATCAAGAACGAAAGAATCATCTACATAATGCCTTTCAGAAAAGTCAAAATCAAACCAACCTCTGGCTTGCCATGACTTTATTATTTGAATCTTGGATTTGCCATATTTGGCTGATTTTCCTCGCTTAAGTAAAATCGATAAATCAATTAATTTGAGTTGGTTATACTTACTTCCGATTAGAACTTTTTTTTTTGCTGTCAGCGATATATTCTTTTCAAAACTATCACGTTCGAAAGTGAGCATATCAATCAATGACACACGACTAACATGCGATTGCATGGTCTCTGCCATTGGGGATGTAATATCTCCATTGAATGCTTTGTAAATATATGTACTTGCCTTTTCTGGATTATCATATCTATGTGCATCAAATAAATGTGTACACTCATCAATGTTTTTTCCTCTTTGGATAGCGTGGATTCCCTCGTTTCCTCTGCGGTTTGAAAACTCATAACCTAAGAAACGCTTTTCGACATCTTTCTCTCCACTCTTAACAATAACAACCTTTTGAGGGTACGCCAATATAAAGTACAAAAGCTTTTCAGCCTCAATATTTAAGATCGCCTCATATAACTTTGCATCACTCTTTGCAGAGATTTTCTTTTTGTACTCTGCATAGATTTCGTGTGCTTTTACTTTGTCGTTTGGTGCTTTCTGTAACAATGTAGCATAATCGGCATATTCGAGACCCTCCCAAACGTGAGCTACATATTTTGAGGCAGGTGTTTCAATGCCATTAATAGTTACATCATTTAATGTGCGGAAATAAGTGTCAACTGCACACTTTGTATTTACTGCAAAATAGTTATCTCTACGACGCAGGAACAAAACAACAGTATTTGTATTGGTGGCCATAAAAGTATTGCTACCCAATTCTGCTATTGCGACAATATCAAAGTATTGCAATATAATCTCACGAGCCTTGGTATATATGCCCGAATTACTTAAAATAGAACTTGGCAGTATAACACCAGCTATGCCACCATCTTTGAGTAATTGTTTGGTACGCTCGACAAACAGACACTCAATTTCAGAACTGTTATCAGTCAACGAGTTATATAATTCAAAATCTTGTTCTGTATAATAGTCACGAGTTGTCTGTCGGAATGATGAAACAGAATATGGAGGATTACTCAATACAATATCAAATTGCTGATTGTCCTTTTGTCCATCATTTGTTTGCTTGCGTAGTTTTCCTTTATACTCCTTATTATTACAGAAATTTGCAAGTCCATCACTTAGGATAACATTTGCCAAACCGTCACCGTGCAAATAACAACCCACTTTACCAACTTTCACAAGTCGATAATCCTTTTCTATGCCATATACATAGTCTGTAGCCCAATCAAAATGGCAATTCTGCCAATTGATAAGGTGCTTTCTTGTTTCCTCAATATACTTAGATGTATCACAGGCGTTTATGATGTCTTGTATTTCATGCATGAACTCTGTGATAAAGTGACCACTACCAGCTGCATAGTCAATCATGTATGGCAGGATTTCTCCATCTTTGCGAGAAAGTTTATCTGCCATAATAGAATCCAAAGGAAGACTCTTAATAATAAACTGTGCAATAGGTACAGGTGTAAAGTACTGACCAGCCTCTTGTTTGAGGCCAGTAGTAAGCAACAATTCAAAGAAGTCAGATAGATACTGTTGACGTTTATTATAACGGATTCTATATCCTTGAATAAGCTCTACAACCTCTTTTACGACTTTTGCATTTTCCTCAAAAGAGGCACTGTCATATACTTCCTTAATTGCAAACTCGTTATTCTTTTCAAGACGGAGTTTATTTACCTCTTTAAGAAGATATTGTTTTGTCTCTGGTGTTAGATTTGCACAACGCTTGTCGAAATCCTCATTGTTGAAGTCACTAACAGTTCTATCCAAGAACTTTTTCATACCTTTACTATAAAGGTCTGTCAAGCGAAGTTGGAAATCTACGTGGTTATCTCGACCCTCAAGCCATTGGAACTTTAACTCTTCTCCCTCACCTGTGGTTGTTTCGTCATAAACCTTACACAAAAATAGTGTAAATATCTTGTTAAAAGCATTGCCCTTGTCAGATACTACATTGTGACGCAGAATTTCAAGAAAACGATTGAAGATAAAGCTTGAATCCTCTGCTTTTATCTCCTTCAACTGCTCTTTTGTTAAAGCCTTACTCTGAAAATTATATGGTTGCACCCAAGAATCGAAGATGCCGTTGTCTTTGGTGAGTTTATTCCATTTTTCATAAATGTCTTTAACATCACCATTGCGATAATCATCTTCAATCTTGATAATCTCGTTAACATAGACAAACTTATTTCCTTTCAATTCTGATGCATACAACATTAGCACATCAGCCTTACCACCAGATAATTGGAAATACGTGAATAATTGTCCACCATCCTTACGAGTTCTTGCTAACTCCTTGTTGTATTCCTTGCCAAATGTCTTACATTCGATAAGCATATATGGTGTACCATCTTCGCGATTAACACAAATATCCAATCGCCCAGATGTTCCATGTCCAGATGGCCAAGTCTTTTCAAGAACTATGTTTTGAGGTTTATACCCTTTAGTAAGTAATCTGTCAACACATTCAAGTACCACAAAATTTTCAGGCTGTGAAAAATTTTGTGTAGTCTTGCTTTCAGCGATAATTTTATCACCATATTCAATATGTTCAGTGTTGAAATCAATGGATATGACATAGTTATCATGGTATGAATATACCTTGTGGTATATATCACTTGTTCCATTCTTAGGAAGAAAACCTAATGTTGTTATGTGTTTCTTTATGTCCATAAAACCTCCATTTATACTACAAAATTAGTAATTTTCCAAATACTAAACGCTATTTTGAGAAACTATTTAATTGTTAACTTGCTAAAACATTCATTCACAACCTGTTTCTTAATCTTGCAGTACACCTTAGCTTGTTGAACTGTTCCTTGACTCTCCGATAGTGTTCCGTCTATATGTAGCGCAAGTTGTTTAGATGTCGGATTTCGCAGGACCTGCGTAGTGATATCTTTTGCGATAAAACTCTGCCTGCGTTCTTCGGAATATATGTATCTCTATCCATGCCACAAGGTTTCGTGTCTGTTCTGCCGAGAAACCGACAGAAAGACAAAATTTAATCTCCCGACTTTGGAGGAGAGATTGTCCGTACGGACGGCAAGGCTTTTCGGGCTGCTCATCTCTTTTCATTACTATTCGTTTTAAGGTTGTCAAATGTTACTGCAAATATCCTTCTCCATATCCGCCAATTTGTGCGACAGGAATTCCATATCCTTACTTATCTTCTGATTGGTGATTTTTGCGTATATCTGCGTGGCCTTTATATTGGTGTGTCCCAACAGGCGGCTGACCGTTTCAATCGGTACACCATTGGATAGCAGCACGGTCGTGGCGTTTGTGTGCCTTCAACTGTACTTAACCGCGTTTTGAATCCGCACTGACTGCCGATTTCTTTGAGTATCTTGTTGCAGGTGGTATTGCTCGGGATGGGGAAACTTTGTTATCCCTCGCCAAGCCCCTGTATTTCTCTATTATCTTTCTGGGAACATCCAACAGACGGATATTGGATTCCGGGTTAGTCTTCTTTCTTCGGGTGATAATCCATATTGCTCTATTCCCTTTTGGAGAGCAGGACAGAACTCTTCACTGATAAACAGAGAGGACACCTTGTGGAGTTCCTTTATTTGTTTCTTGGTCAAATCTCATTCCATTCCGAATAGGGAGCGGTCAACAGCCAAGTCTATATCCTCGGAAAAGCGTTCTATCTGATGCCAAACCTTACTCAACGACGTGCCGCCTTTAAAGATGAGTTTATCAGAAAAAGACTTGTGGAGGTAATCCTAAACGAGCTGACATTGCCGAACAGCGTGACGAGCATCGTGGATTATGCTTTCTATGGTTGTAGCGGCATGTCGAAGATAACATCGTTGGCTGAAATTCCGCCAGTGTGTGGCTCCGGAGTGTTTGACAGAGTCAATAAAACTAACTGCGAATTGATTGTTCCGATAGTATCTGTCACCGCCTATAAGCAGGCGGAAGTCTGGAATGAATTCAGCAACATAAGGGCTTTTCCGGAGTAGAGGTCACCGTGGCAGGCAAGACACGGAAGATAGTGGTAGAATAGCCGCATAGCTCGCGTATTCCGTCTTTTTTACGTTGAGCATATATAAACAAAAGGACTGGCACGGGGTGTCAGTCCTTTTGTCTATAAAAGTATTGCCGCAGGGCAATCGTCAAAACTATTTCCTGACGTTGACAAATCTTGAATGCTGGTTTTTGTATTTACCTATAAAACGAGTCATTCCCGTGGCTGCGGAGGCCGATGGCTTTCCACGCCTATATGGTGTTGGCTTTTTCAGTGTGCTCCTTTGTGTAGGCATCGTCGTGAACACCCGCCACGGCACGGCCGCTGGGGTCGTTGACACCGCGGAACGAGGCGTCCCAGGCGAGGGCTTCGGCGGTGGAGCATGCCACGCTCGGCACGCTCGGCACGCTGCGAGCCGCACTGCCGGACGGAAAATATCCTTCAAAGATGGTGCGGTAGTAATATTCTTCCTTGTTCTGCGGCGGGTTGATGGGAAATCGTTCTGCCGCATGCGCCATCTGTTCGTCGGTGACGGCTGCTGCAGTCACTTCTTTGAGGGTGTCGATCCAGCTGTAGCCCACTCCGTCGGAAAATTGCTCTTTCTGTCGCCAAGCGACGCTCTCTGGGAGCATGTCGGCAAAGGCTTCGCGGACTATGCGCTTCTCTATGGTTTTTCCGGGACACATCTTGGATTCCGGATTGAGCCGCATCGCAACGTCAAGAAATTCTTTGTCGAGAAACGGCACGCGTCCTTCAACGCCCCATGCCGACAGCGACTTGTTGGCACGCAGACAGTCGTAGAGGTGCAGCTTCGACAGCTTGCGCACGGTTTCTTCATGAAATGCGCGTGCGTCGGGTGCTTTGTGGAAGTAAAGGTAGCCTCCAAACACTTCGTCGGCGCCTTCGCCGCTGAGCACCATCTTTATGCCCATGCTCTTGATTACGCGGGCGAGCAGATACATCGGCGTGGAGGCGCGAACGGTGGTGACATCGTAGGTCTCGATGAAATATATCGCATCGCGCACGGCGTCGAGACCCTCCTGGATAGTGTAGTTGATTTCGTGGTGCACGGTGCCTATATAGTCTGCCACTTCACGGGCTTTTGCCAAATCGGGCGCGCCTTTCAATCCTACGGCAAAAGAGTGGAGTTGAGGCCACCATGCCTCTTTCTTGTCGTCGGTCTCGATGCGGCGTGCGGCAAATTTTTTGGCAATGGCGGAAATTACCGAACTGTCGAGTCCTCCGGAAAGCAGCACACCGTAGGGCACGTCGCTCATCAGCTGCCGTCTGACGGCGTCTTCAAGGGCGTCGTGCAGGGCTTTTACATCGGCGGTGTTGTCTTTGACGGCGTCGTAGCTCATCCAGTCGCGTTTATACCAGCGGACCATCTTGCCTTCGCTGCCGCGGTAGTAATGTCCTGGCAAAAATGGCTCATACTCGTCGCAGAAGCCTTCAAGGGCTTTGAGCTCGCTGGCGCAGTACACGCGCCCTTCGTTGTCATGGCCTATGTAGAGCGGAATCACGCCTATGGGGTCGCGGGCAATGAGGAAATCATCGGTTTCCTCATCATACAGTGCGAAGGCGAAGATGCCGTTGAGGTCTTCGAGAAAGTCGATGCCTTTGTCGCGGTAGAGCGCAAGGATCACCTCGCAGTCAGACCCTGTGGCAAAGTCGTATTTGCCTTCGTAGCGCTGGCGGATGTCGCGGTGGTTGTAAATCTCGCCGTTGACTGCAAGAATCTGCTTGCGGTCGGGGGAGAACAATGGTTGGCCGCCGCTTTCGGGGTCGACGATTGAAAGACGTTCGTGGGCGAGAATGGCCGACTTGCCGCAATAGATGCCGCTCCAGTCAGGACCGCGGTGGCGTATTTTTTTTGACATTGCCAATGCCTTGGGACGCAATGCCGAAACGTCGCTCTTGATGTTGAAGATTGCTGCTATACCACACATGATAGTATCGTTTTTTTTAGACTTGTTTGGTTTTAAGATATTTGTCGATGTCGGCTGCCGCTTGGCGTCCGGCGGCAATGCACCGCACCACAAGACTTGCCCCTGTGGCTGCGTCGCCTGCCACAAACACGTTGTCGGGCAATTCGGGTTGCTTGGGCTTAAGAAATCCCATGGCGAGCAACACAAGGTCAGCGTCGATGACTTCCTTTTTGCCGGTGGGTTTCATCTGCGGGCGTCCGCCTTCGGGGTTTGGCGTCCATTCCACTTCCTCCACCTCCACTCCGATGACATTGTTGTCCTTGCCGATGAATCTGGTCGACGACAGACACCACCTTCGCTCGCAGCCTTCCTCATGGCTCGAACTTGTGCGCAGCACTTGCGGCCACTGTGGCCATGAGGTGGCTGGGTTGTTGCCGACCGGAGGCTTCGGCATGATTTCAATCTGCGTCACAGCCACGGCGCCTTGACGGATGCTCGTGCCTATGCAGTCGCTGCCGGTGTCGCCTCCGCCGATTACCAGCACTCGCTTGCCTTTTGCCGTCACCCGCTCGTCGGCTGAGAATGTCTGTCCGGCAAGCACCCGGTTTTGTTGGCTCAGCAGGTCGAGCGCGAAATGCACACCGTTGAGGTCGCGTCCGGGAATGTTGAGGTCGCGCGCCTGGGGGGTGCCTGTGCAGACGGCATAGGAATCGAATCCCTTGGGAAGATTGAGGATGTCGATGTCGGCATTCACCTCAAAAGTTATGCCTTCTGCCTTCATCACATCGACGCGGCGGTCTATGATGGCTTTGTTGAGCTTGAAATTGGGAATGCCGAAGCGGAGCAGCCCTCCAACAGCCTCGCGGCGTTCGAACACGGTGACGTCGTAGCCGCGGCGGTTCAATTGGTTGGCTGTTGCCAGTCCGGCGGGACCGCTGCCCACTACCGCCACTTTTTTGCCGTTGCGTTGATACTGCCGCGGCACCACATATCCTTCGCGGAATGCTGTCTCGGCAATTGCGCCCTCGTCTTCGCGGATGGTGACTGGAGCGTCGACGGCAAGTTTAAGCACACAGCTCTTCTCGCACAGGGCAGGGCATATGCGTCCGGTGAATTCCGGAAAATCGTTGGTCAGCGACAGTATTTCATAAGCCTCGTGCCAGTTGCCTCTGTAGATGGCGTCTTGAAATTCCGGAGGGCGGTTGCCAAGCGGACATGCCCAGTGGCAGAACGGCACGCCGCAGTCCATGCAGCGGGATGCCTGCAGGCGGCGTTCGGATGTGTTGAGGGTTTGTTCCACTTCTCCGAAGTCACGGATACGGTCGTGGATGGGGCGATAGCCCGCCTCCTGGCGTGGTACGGTAAGAAAAGCCTTAGGATTACCCATATATGTTGTTTCGTTTTATCTGTTTGGAAAATAAGTTAATAGTCACGCTGCACCTCGGCGATTTTCTGTTGTAGTTTGAGCATCTGTTCCTCGGCAAGCACCCGCTTGTATTCGATAGGTGTCACCTGTATGAAGTCGTCGACATACCGGTTCCATTCATCAAGCATCTGGCGTGCCAGCGCCGAGCCGGTGTAGCGGTAGTGCTGACGAATGAGCTCGTGCAGCTCCTTGCGTGCCGTGGAGTCTTCGATGAGCGAGAGTTCAACCATCTCCATGTTGCAGAAGTAGTCAAACTTGCGGTCGGGATCCCAAACGTATGCCACGCCGCCGCTCATGCCGGCTGCGAAATTGCGTCCGGTTGCTCCAAGCACCACAACGCGTCCGCCGGTCATATATTCGCAACAGTGGTCGCCGACACCTTCAACAACGGCAATGGCACCTGAATTGCGCACGGCAAAACGTTCGCCGACACGGCCGTTGATATAAACCTCGCCGCTTGTGGCTCCATAAAGGAGCGTGTTGCCGGCAATGGTGTTTTTCTCTGCCGCGAAATGGCTTCTGACTGGGGGTGCCACGGCGATGCGTCCGCCGCTGAGTCCTTTGCCGAGATAGTCGTTGGCCTCGCCCTCAAGCTTGAAGCTTATGCCATGGGCGAGAAATGCTCCGAAGCTTTGTCCGGCAGAGCCTTTGAATCTGACGGAAATGCTCTCGTCGGGCAGACCCTCGTTGCCGAATTTGTCGGCAATCAATCCCGACAGCATCGCGCCTACAGCGCGGTCGGTGTTGGCGATTGCATATTCGAGCGACACTTCTTTGCCGTTGCTGATAGCCGGATCGGAGGCTGTTATGATTGTGCGGTCGAGCACGCTGTCGATGTCGTGCATCTGCGCTTCTGTGTGGCGTATGCTTGCGTCTCCGCTTTCTTTATGCAGCAGGCGGGAGAAGTCGAGCAGTTCTGACTTCTGGCTGACTGCTTTGTTTATCTCAATCAAATCGGTGCGGCCTATGATGTCGTTGAATTTCCGGAATCCCATCTCTGCAAGATATTCACGCACCTCTTCGGCGAGAAAACGGAAATAGTTGACCACGTGGTCGGCATGTCCGCGGAAGTGTGCCCTCAGTTCAGGATTCTGTGTGGCAACGCCCATAGGACAGGTGTTTGAGTGGCATTTGCGCATCATCACGCATCCCAATACGATAAGCACTGTCGTGCCGAATCCAAATTCCTCGGCGCCGAGCAACGCCATGCTCACGATGTCGTGTCCGGTTTTCATTTGGCCGTCGGTCTGAAGGCGCACTTTGCCGCGCAGCCCGTTGCGCACGAGCGTCTGCTGTGTCTCGCTCAGACCAATCTCAGGCGAGATTCCGGCATACCGCATCGATGAAGCCGGCGACGCTCCTGTGCCTCCCTCGGCTCCTGAGATTACAATCAGGTCGGCCTTTGCCTTTGCCACACCCGCCGCGATGGTGCCGACACCGCTTTCCGCCACGAGTTTCACGCTGATGGCTGCGCGCGGATTGACATTCTTAAGATCGAAAATCAGTTGCGCGAGGTCTTCGATTGAGTAAATGTCGTGGTGCGGTGGCGGAGAGATGAGTGAGATGCCTGGAATGGAGTGGCGTGTGCGGGCAATCACCTCATTGACTTTGAATCCGGGCAATTGTCCTCCCTCGCCGGGTTTCGCTCCCTGTGCCACCTTTATTTGAATCTCCTCGGCGTTGACCAGATATTCCGTTGTGACGCCGAAGCGGCCGGAGGCAATCTGCTTTGTCTTGCTCGACAGCGACACTCCGTCGACCGCCTCGTGGAAGCGGCTGCTGTCCTCGCCGCCTTCGCCCGTATTGCTGCGTGCGCCGAGTCGGTTCATTGCCAGGGCAAGCGCCTCGTGGGCTTCCTTGCTGATGGCTCCAAACGACATTGCTCCAGTTACGAAATGCTTTACAATTTCTTCTACCGGCTCCACTTCGTCAATCGGAATCGGATTTTTCTTGAACGTGAAGAAGTCGCGCAGAAATATCGGTTCTGCTTTGTGGTCGGCGGCGGCTGTGAATTCTTTGAATTTATTGTAGTTGCCTTGACGGGTGGCAAGCTGCAGCAGTGCAATCGTTTCAGGATTCCAGGCGTGGCGCTCGCCGTCTTTGCGATATGAGAACTGCCCGATGTTTGGCAGAATCTCGTCTTCGTCTTTAATGGAGAAGCCATCATCGTGGAAATGCGTGTAGCTGTCGGCGATTTCCTTCAGGCGGATACCTCCGATGGACGATGTCTGTGTCCCGAAATAGTTGCGCAGCAGCTCCTCGCTGACTCCTACAGCCTCAAAAATCTTTGCTCCGCGGTAGGAACGGATGGTGCTGATGCCCATCTTGCTCATTATTTTGTAGAGACCCTTGCAAAGAGCCTTGATGTAGTTGCTTTCAGCCGTTTCGTAGTTCATCTGCACATCGCCGCGCTTCACCAGGTCGTCGAGCACGGCGAATGCCATATAAGGGTTGATGGCGCTTGCTCCATAGCCAAGCAGCAGTGCGGCATGCATCACCTCCCTGATCTCTCCGCTCTTGACGATAAGAGCGGTCTGCACACGTTTCTGCACCGAAATCAGATGATGGTGCACAGCACTCACCGCCAGCAACGACGGAATTGCCACATGGGCGCGGTCGACGCCCTCGTCGGTCAGTATTATGTAGTTCACACCGTCGTCGACCGATGCCTCGGCGCGGCGGCACAGCTCATAGATGGCTTCCTGCAGCCCGGCGGTGCCTTTTGCCGCATCAAACAGCATTGGCAGCTTCACGGTGTTGAATCCCTTGTATCGGATATTGCAGAGAATGTCGAGCTGGGTGTTGGTCAGCACGGGGTGGGGCAGACGCACCATCTTGCAGTGCGACTCGCTTGGCAAAAGGATGTTCATGCCCACAGCGCCGATATATTCTGTCAGCGACATCACCAGCTGTTCGCGGATTGGGTCTATGGCGGGGTTGGTCACCTGTGCAAACTGCTGTCGGAAGTAGTTGAACAGCAGTTGCGGACGGCTGCTCAACACGGCAAGCGGCGTGTCGTTGCCCATAGAGGCAGTAGGCTCCGACCCGTTCACGCACATAGGCTTTATGGTGCGTTCCACGTCTTCGCGCGTGAATCCGAAAGCACGCAGCTTTCTGCCGAAGAGACTGACGGCATTGTCCACTTTGCGTCCGCTGCGTAGCGTGTGCAGCTCGATGCGGTTTGTCGACAGCCATTGTCGGTATGGGCGTGCGGCGGCAAGCTGCGCTTTCAGCTCGCCGTCATAGTATATCTTGCCTTCCTGTGTGTCGACAAGCAGAATTTTGCCAGGTTGCAGACGTCCTTTTTCTTCGATGTCGGCAGGTTCGATTTCGATTACTCCAGCCTCGCTCGCAACCACCATCATACCGCCTTTCGTAATCAGATAGCGCGCCGGACGCAGACCGTTGCGGTCGAGCATTCCGCCTGCATAACGCCCATCGCTGAAAAGAAGTGCCGCCGGTCCGTCCCACGGTTCCATAAGGATGGAGTGGTATTCATAAAACGCTTTCAAATCCTCGCTGATAGGATTCTTGTCGTTGAACGACTCCGGCACGAGCATTGCCATGGCGTGCGGCAGGCTTAGTCCCGACATTACGAAGAATTCCAGCACATTGTCGAGCGAGGCGGAGTCGCTCATGCCCGGTTGGATGATTGGACGTATGTCCTTGACGTTGCCCAACGCCGGCGTCGACAGCACGCTTTCTCTTGCCTCCATCCAGGCGCGGTTGCCGCGGATGGTGTTGATCTCGCCGTTATGCGCCAGCAGACGGAACGGCTGTGCCAAACTCCAGGTTGGAAACGTGTTGGTGCTGAAGCGGGAGTGCACCAACGCCAGCCCGCTTGTGAAATATGGTTGTGTGAGGTCTTTGAAATACTCGCGCACTTGGGTTGACGAGAGCATACCCTTATAAATGATGTTCTTGCTTGACAGCGACACTATATAGAAGTCCTTGTCGTCGATGCGGCGCTCGATGCGTTTGCGCACAAGATATAACGTGCGCTCAAAAGTGTCGGTGTCGGTAACTCCGGTAATGAAAATCTGCTTTATGTCGGGTTCTGTGTCGCGGGCGTCTTTGCCGAGAATCTCTGAGCGTACAGGCACATTGCGCATGTGCATCAACTGCAGTCCCTCACGCTCCACTTCTTCAATCACGATTCCCATAATTGCGGCTTGGCGTTTCTCGTCTTTCGGCAGAAACACCAGTCCGGTGCCGTATTTGCCTTTCTCCGGCACTGGAATGCCTTGAAGAAGAATGAATTCGTGTGGAATCTGAATCATAATCCCGGCGCCGTCGCCTGTCTTGTTGTCGGCACCCTCTGCGCCGCGGTGCTTCATGTTTTCAAGCACTGTCAAGGCCGCATCGACCAGTTCGTGGGATTTGTCACCATTGATGTTGACGAGCATGCCCACACCGCATGCATCGTGTTCGTAGGAAGAGTCATACAGCCCCAAGGGCTGGTGACTTGGATAGTCTTTTTGACCTATCTTCTTGGAAAAAAGATTGTTTTTGTTCAAATTTTCTTTCATAATCCCGCTTTTTTCTCTTCTTTACTTACATTTTGACTGCAAAGATATGGAAAAACATCAAGCCTGCAAACAAAATGTGACAAAAACAGCCGTTGCTGTGGAAAAAAGTTTTGCAAATGCGTTGAAAATAGTAAAAAGAAAGCGGATATGACTGAAATGCGACATAACAGTTAGAGCTGCTGCGTGCGTATGATTGTTTTATTGAAAGATAGGCTGCGGTTCGGAATCGCAAAATCAAATAAATTTGTTTTGCGCTTCACTCACCTTGCACTACTTTCAATAAAATAGGCTGCGGTTTGGCAAAACATTTTCAAACAAGTTTGAATGTTTTTCACTCACCTTGCACTATCTTTGCAGTTGATAAAACAACAACCGGATGAAACCAAATTTTTTGAAGGGGCTTCTTAGGCGAGTGCTTGTGTTGCTCCGTTACATTTGGCGCGGCTGCGTCAAAATGTGGAATTGGTATCGGCGCACTTACAAGCAGGCGCGTTGGTATGGAAAAGTGGGTATTGTGTGTGCCACGGTGGTGGTGTCGTTTGTCCTTTATTTGATATTGGTCGACATCAATTTCTTGTGGCTTTTCGGAAAATCGCCGAGCTTATATGACATAGCCCATCCCAAACAAGATGAAGCGTCGATTGTCTACAGTGCCGACGGCAAGGTGCTCGGACGTTACTATCGCGAGAACCGTATCCCTGTTGAATATGACGAGATTTCGCCAATGCTCATCAACGCGTTGGTGTCGACGGAGGATGAGCGTTTCTATTCCCACCACGGCATAGATTTTCAGGGTGTGGCGGCTGCGATGAAGGATATGGCTGTGCACCACGAGGCGCGTGGAGCGAGCACGATTACTCAGCAGCTGGTCAAGAATATGTTCCGCACACGCACGGAGTATTCCACCGGACTCACTGGATTTATACCTGGCGTGCGTCTGTTGGTGATGAAGACGAAGGAATGGGTGACGGCTGTCAAACTGGAGATGTTCTATACAAAAAAGGAGATTCTGACGATGTATCTCAACACGGTGGATTTCGGTAGCAATGCTTTCGGCATCCGCACGGCGGCGAAGACTTATTTCAACACGACGCCGATGCAGCTGAAGACGGAGGAGTCGGCTGTGCTTGTCGGTATGCTGAAGGCCACTACGACCTACAATCCGCGTCTTAATCCGAAGAATTCAAAGAGCCGCCGCAATGTGGTGTTGAGCAACTTGTTGCGCAAGAAGTTTCTTACGCACGAGGAGTATGACTCGCTGAGAGAGCTGCCGATAGAACTGAAATATACGCCTGTGAAGCCTACCGACGGCAAGGCACCGTATTTCCGCGACGTGCTTGCCGATGAGCTGCAGAATGGATGGTGCAAGGACAATGACAAGGATCTCTATGGCGACGGACTGCGCATCTACACGACCATCGACTCGCGTATGCAGAAGTATGCCGAGGAGGCTGTGATGAAGCATATGCAGCAGGTGCAGCGCAATTTCAAGTCCGACTGGGGCAATGAGAATCCGTGGCGCGACGAGAACCGCGAGGAGAAGAAGGGATTTATTGAGGACATCGCCAAAAGAACTGACTACTACAAGCAGTTGTCGGCACGTTATCCCGACGACCCTGATTCGGTGAATTATTATATGAATCTGCCTCACCGCGTGAAGTTGTTTGACTACAATGCTCCCGACCAGGTGCGCACGGAAATGATGAGTGCGATGGACTCCATCAGGTATATGGTGAAGTTCCTGCATTGCGCATTTGTGGCGATGGAGCCTGAAACGGGCGCTGTCAAGGCCTGGGTCGGCGATATTGACTATAATCATTGGCAATATGACAAGGTGACCGCTGAGCGTCAGCCGGGATCCACATTCAAACTGTGTGTCTACACAGCGGCGATGGAGGCTGGACTCGGCCCGTGCGACGACCGTGTGGACGAGTGGAAGCAGTATGACGCTTTCGACAAAGACGGCAAGCCGACGAAGTGGACTCCGCGCAATGCCAACGGATACTATACCGGCGGAGCGATGTCGCTGAAGCACGCGTTCTCAAATTCGATCAACTCGGTGGCTGTCTCGGTGGCGCATGAGGTGGGCTTGAACCGCGTTGCCGACGTGGCTCATAAACTGGGCATCACCTCTCCGATAAAAGAAACTCCGGCAATGCCGCTCGGCACGGAGGATGTCACTCTGCTCGAACTGGTCGACGCCTACTGCACGGTGATGAACAAGGGCAGGCACAACGTGCCGGAATTTGTCACCCGCATCGAGGACAAAGACGGCAATGTGCTTTATGTGGCTGAACCGAAAAACGAGCAGGCAATCAGCGAGGAGTCGGCTTTCTTGATGCAGCAGATGCTGCTGGCTGGTATGACGGAGCCGGGAGGCACGTCGCAAGCCTTGTGGAGCTACGACATCCATCATTTCGACACCAATTTCGGAGGCAAGACAGGCACTACGTCAAACAACAGTGACGGCTGGTATGTGGGCGTGACGAAAAACCTTGTTGCCGGATGTTGGTGTGGAGGAGAATACCGCAGCGTGCATTTCCGCAGCGGACGGATGGGGCAGGGTAGCCACACGGCGCTGCCTGCGTTTGGCTATTTTATGGAGAAAGTGTTGCGCGACCCGCAATTGGCTGCGAAATATCGTGGAAAGATTTCCGACAAGCCGTGGCCCGGTCTGAGGGTCGACGACCGCCCTTACAATTGCCAGGGCTATGTGGCGCCTTCCGACACTACAGATATTGACAGCACCGATGTTGAAGACATTGATATGCCCGAGGAAGAAATCGAGCTTGACAACAACGGCAATGAAATTCCGTCGGAACCGGCACAGGGCAATATTTGACGGAACAGTATAAAAACAATAACCGCGGAGGGCATAGGCTTTCCGCGGTTGTTGTTTGTGAGTGTTGCTGATTAGTATTGTTCCTTCTCGTTGGGGAAATCAGAGGTCTTCACGTCCTCGATGTATTTTGCCACAGCGTCGGTGATGATTGTGCCCACATCAGCGTAGCGGCGCAGGAAGCGAGGCGAGAATCCCTTGTTGATGCCGAGCATGTCGTGCATCACGAGCACCTGTCCGTCGACACCGCCTCCGGCACCGATGCCGATGATAGGAATTTCAAGCATTTCTGCCACTTTTTTTGCCAATGTGGCGGGGATTTTCTCAAGCACGATTGCAAAGCATCCAATCTCCTGCAGCAGTTTGGCGTCTTCGATAAGTTTGTTTGCCTCAGCCTCTTCGCGGGCACGTACGGTGTATGACCCGAATTTGTTGATTGACTGTGGTGTCAGTCCGAGGTGACCCATCACTGGAATGCCGGCGCACAGGATGCGCTCAATCGACTCGCGCACTTCGGCGCCGCCCTCGAGTTTCACGCAGTCGGCATGTGTTTCCTTCATGATGCGGATGGCCGAAGCCAAAGCCTCTTTAGAGTTGCCCTGGTATGTTCCGAAAGGCATGTCTACAACCACGAGCGCGCGGTTCACGCCACGCATCACCGACTTGCCGTGATAAATCATCTGGTCGAGCGTCATCGGCAGAGTGGTCACGTTTCCAGCCATCACGTTGCTGGCGGAGTCGCCCACGAGAATCACGTCCATTCCAGCCTCGTCGATGAGTTTCGCCATCGAGAAATCGTAGGCTGTAAGCATAGATATTTTTTCTCCGCGCTGCTTCATTTCGAGCAGGCGGCGAGTAGTCACTTTCCGTTTGTCTTCTGTGTAAGTTGACATAATCAATAAGTTTTTAAATTCAATTCGGCTGCAAAGTTACGTCTTTTAAATGACAAAAGGAAAAAAAGGTGCTGCCCACATCTGAAAATCGCTGAAATGTGCTAAATTTGCAAATAAAACATAAAAATCTGTGATATTATGATTGTACACGAACAGCTTTCTTTTCAGGATGCATTGTCGCTTGCCACAAAGCGAATTTTTGAAACAAAGGGACGCTCCCGCCGGTCTGAGTTTTGGTGGGCTATGCTGGTTGCCTATTTCATATCAAATTTCCTTCCTCCGTTTTGGCTTGTGACCATACCTATATCAATCAGACGGTTGCACGACACGGGACGCAGCGGATGGTGGATGTTTTTCCCTGTAGTGGCCACAATCATTATTGTCTCAATGTGTGTCTCGGATGTTCTTAGCTTTATGACGATGGATGATTTTGAGGACACCATTACTCCGTTTGTGGTATTTGGCAAGTATATATTTTTCTGTGGCATAGTTTCTGTATATCAGATTGTGATGATAATATTCTTTTGCCAGGACAGTGCGGAGGGCGAAAATCGCTACGGAGCGTCGCCGAAATATGAGGAAGAGCCTCCATGTGTCCCTCCGGAAGAAAGAAAAGAATAATGCTTTATGGATATCGAGCAGGTCAGGGAATACGCTTTGTCTTTGTTTGGCGTGACTGAGGATCAGCCGTTTGGCGATGACGTTGTCACCTTTCGTGTTGAAGGCAAGATTTTTCTGTGCCTTTGGCTTGGTGGAAGTCGGCTCGGCATGAAGGATGAGAATCCGCGGTTTGCATGTAAATTGGCTCCGGAGAGAAACGAGGCGTTGCGCGAGCGATATGCGGCGGTGACCCCAGCGTTTCATTGGAACAAGAAGCATTGGAGCGACGTGTATTATGGGCAACTTGCCGCAGAAACCGTAACGGCGTGGATAAAAGAGTCGTATGAGCTTATAGTCAGCAAGCTGCCAAAGGCGGTGAGAGCAAAATATCAGTAACATTATATTCAGAATGAAAGCATATACATACATAGAGAAGGGCAAGTTTGCCTTGATTGACAAGCCTAAACCAGAGCTGCAGGAAGCGACAGACGCCATTGTCCGTGTGACTCTCGGTAGCATCTGTTCAAGCGACCTGCATATAAAGCACGGGAGTGTGCCGAGAGCGGTGCCGGGCATCACTGTCGGCCATGAGATGGTCGGCGTGGTGGAAGAAGTCGGCGCCGACGTGAAAGGCGTGAAGGTAGGCGACCGTGTGACCGTCAACGTGGAAACCTTCTGCGGTGAGTGCTTCTACTGCAGGCACGGCTATGTCAACAACTGCACATCTCCTCATGGCGGATGGGCTCTCGGCTGTCGTATCGACGGCGGACAGACGGAATATGTGCGTGTGCCGTTGGCATCGCATGGCTTGAACCGCATTCCCGACAGCGTGACCGACGAGCAGGCTCTGTTTGTTGGCGATGTACTTGCCACGGGATTCTGGGCTGCGCGCATAAGTGAGATTACGCCCGACGACACGGTGCTGATTGTCGGTGCCGGACCTACGGGCATCTGCACGTTGATCTGTGCGATGCTGAAGCGCCCGAAGCGCATCATCGTGTGTGAGCCGTCGGAAGAGCGGCGGGCTTTTGTCAAGGAGCATTATCCCGACGTGCTGCTGACCACGCCGGATGCCTGCGAGGAGTTTGTGAAGCAACACAGTGACCATGGCGGCGCCGACAGGGTGCTGGAAGTGGCAGGAGGCAAAGACACATTCCAGTTGGCATGGCGCTGTGCGCGGCCTAATGCCATTGTCACGGTCGTGGCGCTTTATGACGCTCCGCAGGTGCTACCGTTGCCCGATATGTATGGCAAGAACCTGACGTTCAAGACCGGCGGTGTTGACGGTTGCGACTGCGAGGAGGTGCTCAGGCTCATTGAGCAGGGGAAAATCGACACCACTCCGCTTATCACGCATCGCTTCTCGCTTGACAGGATAGAGGAGGCATACCGTATATTTGAGAACAAGGAAGACGGCGTAATCAAGATTGCCGTCTATAATTGATACCTTTAAGGTTATTAACCATTGAGTTGCACATTAAATGATTTTCTAACTAAATGAAAAAAACGAACATGAAAAATTTCCTGACATTACTCATCGCTATGCTTTCGCTGTTTCCGACGGCCATGCATGGAGCCGGCAAGAAGGTGGTAACATCTATCGACATCACTATTCCGTTGCCCAAAGACGGTATGGGTATCGAGGATGGCGAGCAGATACAAATCACCGCAGCCAAGACAGCGTATGGCGACCTGGTTCAGCAAGGCATCGCGTCGGTCTTCAGCATTTTATGGGAAGGCGAGTTCAACAGAAAAAATTCCGATTCTCCCAAGTTCCAGGCAGGCTATACGTATCGTGCCAGCATGAAACTGATGCTCGACACCCAGAGTCCCTACATTATCAAGTATGCGATGCGCGATGGCGACTACTATGTCGACGACACCATGCTGAAGATTACCGTCAACGGCGAGCCTGCCAGAGTGCTTGTCGGCAGCCCTTATTTCCCCCGCTGCAGTTTTGTGGTTACCGTGCCTGGCGGCGATGGCGGCAATCTCAAGAAGGAGAACCTGTTCTTTGACTATAATGCCAACAAGGAGAAAAATCGTGCCTGCAATAATGTCTATACAAAAGAGACAGCCGACGCCTGCTGCGCATCATTCCATCCACATGATGTGGTCACCATTACAGAGACCCACGACCCGTTGCCCGAGTTTGAAGGACCCAACCGAGTCTTTCTTACCAAGGTTATCGTAGACACCGGCAACAAGACTGATTACTTAAAGTTTGCCCATTCGTTGACCCAGTATATGGGTGGCTATTACAACCTCAAGGAGGTGTGGCTCAGCGACAAAGTCAACGCCGTGGAGTTTATGCGCGAACTCGACGAAGGCATGAAGAGCAAGCTGTATCCCAACTATTATCATTTCTACGGCCATAGCACAATGTTCCTTGCCGGCGACGCCACCCTGTGTGTGCCAGCCAGTCAGGCTGCTGCCGTCAAAGCACAGATGGCACGTCACAGCAAGTTCCCGTGCTACACAGTAAGAACATATACCGGCAACGTGCAAGAAGCCCAGAAGGCCGGACTCGGAGCCACCAAGAATCCCTGTACAAAGCACAACTTTGTGGCACGCCTGTATACTGCCGACCGTGTGATGCAGCACTATACCTGTAAGCAAGATCCTAAAGTGTATTACTCATGCAGCATCTGCGGGGAGTGTGAGCGCAATCCGCGCCACACTTTCATGTTCGTCGACAAGGAGGAAGAGAAAAGATACGTACCTGGCGTTCATTCCTTTACTGCCGACCTTGCCACCGAGCAGGCCTATGTGGGCACCAATGCCGCGGGCGAGCATATCTATTGGAAGAGCTGCAAATGGTGTGGCTTGTCTTACAACTATGAGCAGCGCCACCTCACCGAGAAACACTTCCGCCTGTCGGGCTCTGACGGCACGTTGGCACTGTATCGCAAGCATATGGAGGCAGCGCTCGACATGCGCGAGGACGAAGCAAAACTGAGCACTACCGCTCAGCCGGATATGTTTACACTGCCAGCCCGCAGCACTGTGAAGAAGAGCACGTGGGCAGAAGACGCAGTGACGCGCGCCCTCACCGACAACCTTATCGACGAGCAGCTGCTTGGCGACGACTATACCCTTACCGCCACGCGCCAACAGGTGGCATCGATAGCCAAGAGGCTCATCAAGGAGATGACCGGAAAGGACGCCAATGAAGGTAAGCTGAACCTCTTTGCCGACATCGCCGGTGGCGACCTCGACATGAATGCCGCTGTAACCCGTCAGGAGATGGCAACGCTCATTTATCGTGCCATGCGCTATATTGAGAAAAACTCGAAGTATACTTATACCGAATACGACTCCAATCTTGATGCCTATACCGACAGTCAGCAAATCAAACCGTGGGCGAAGGAGCCTATGGCGTTTATGGAGGCCCTGGAGCTTGTCGATCCCGTCACATCAACCACTCTTGTGCCCGACGGCGCTTGCTCCATCGAGCTGGCGCTCGCCACTGCCGAGCGCGCCACGATGGCACAGCACACCGGATGGGCGCAGACCGTATCAGATGGTGAAAAGAGTGATTATATCTCTGTTGCCAATAGCCACGATGCCCTCGGCACATCCAATTCCACATTGGGTTTCTACGAGCGTGTGTGGGTCTATCGTATGAGAAACAACAACGGCAAGATAGAAATCAAGGATAAATATACGGGTCAGCACCTCGAGTTCAACAGAGAGTATCTGCACCCTGTGCGCTGGCGTGGCAACGGTGTGTCAAACGTTTCACAAAAGGTGAGAAACGTCCGCAACAAAATCAATAAATGGCAAAAGAAAAACGACAGATAGAGAAAGGGTAGGCTGTGATGAGGAAACCACCTCGTCACAGCCAATGTCCAATAACGAGATGGCCGCCTTTGTCACTATGACAGAGGCGGCTGTTTGTTGGTATGCTCGGCATGTGCATTGCGTTATCCCGAACTCGCGTTTTTAATCTTTCAAACAAGCAAGCGGTATTACTTTGACTCCGTCTGGACGTGTGTAAGCCATACTGCCGCCTGTCATGACAATCATTAAGTCGGGTTCGCGCAGCGGCACCTGCTTTTCTGTCTCATTATGCACTTGAATGA
>JAERMT010000307.1_pt1 | contig 30057 bp, 16 predicted proteins | sample 9267081 | NCBI WGS metagenome assembly JAERMT01 (sample SAMN17071939, study PRJNA684904) | human gut metagenome | isolation source: diarrhea sample from child under the age of five | host: Homo sapiens | place: South Africa: Mafikeng, Mafikeng Provincial Hospital | collected 2019-09
TCCGAACATGTTCGGATGAATGTGGGAGGTGTTCGGATGAAGTTGATAATCAAGGGTTTGACTTTTAAGACATCATTAAGGCTTGCGTTGTGGAGCAAACCGCAGGTCAATGCTATTCTTTTACCTTATCGTATGGTGTTGTATTCTGCCTGAATTCTATGCCTACGAGCAATGGATTGAGCACGACCAAGCCGAAAGGATGGCACGCCCGTAAGCAGGGCAAACGCAAACGATGAGTGGCATGGACCGACATAGCGAGCTCCAGCAGCACAAGACGGCGGCCGAGTACCGCCAAGCTGCCGACGAGCATGTGCGGACCCTCAAGGATTTCTGGAAGGATTTCCTGGTGAGTGGTCTGTTTGTGCTGGCCGCCATCGTTGCCATCTTTGCATGCCTGGCCTGGTTTGCCGCGAATAACCGAGTGAGCGCCACCGGGAGCATGATCGGGGCGAAGGCGGATCGGTACACACTGACCGCCGCGGGCGAGGGTGAGTCCGGCGCACACGTGGGCTATTACGAGCGCTCCGAGCGCACGCCCGAGGAAAAGTATGCCATCGACGGCCTGGATACGGCCGATGCCATGACGGTGACGCTCGGCTCCAACCTGAACAACGAGACCGCGGGCTCTCTGTACCCGGGTGCTCGCGGCAAGATTACGTTTACGGTGACGCCGCGCACGGATAATCTCGGCGATATCACGATCAACCTATCCCGCGTGCTTAAGGTTAAGGCCAAGGAAAATATCTATAAGGAAGCCGATGGCAATCTGTCGAATGATGCGAGCACGCTGCTCAGCCTGGTAAAAGGCCACTTGCTGTTCTTTACGGGCTGCGAGAACGGCTATTACTCGGGCCGCGTGGCAAACAGCAAAATTACGATTCAAAAGAAAGAATTTTGCATAGGCGGGAATGTGGCCAATCCAACGAATCAGTCCCACACCATCACGCTGTATTGGGTATGGCCGGAGTACTTCCAGAACTTCGTCCTTACCGGCAACACGAATTACTACAAGAATCTGTTTGCGACAGAGGACGCAAGCTACGCCGACCTGAAAACGGACGTGGAAAAAAACAAAGCACTCTACTTCTACGGCCTGTCGGGCAGCACTGCCGCCGCAAAACCCTACGACAGCGTGGACGCCTACTCTGCGCTCTACAACAACGCGGACGAGAAGATTGGCAACGAGGTCATTTCCATCCAACTCAGAATAACCGCGCAGGAGGGTACCACTAATGGATAACATCCGCGCACATATGACTGCCGCCCACGATTGGGTCGAGAACCACCGCGCACAGACACTTGCGGTTTTGGTACTGCTCGCGGCCATCATTTTTATCATCGGCCTTACCATGACGTGGTTCGTAAGCAGCAAAAGTCTGTCCACGGTGGGCAAGATCCAAACGCCCGCGCAGCTCAAGATCATGGGTCCCAACCAGACGAGCATCGAGCCCATCGAGATTTCGTATGACGCGTCACGGGGCGATGTTAAAAAGACAGATGGCACTGTGTCTGTTCGTCGCGCGTTTTGCGTAAAGAGCAACAGCGACGAGAACAATGACGGTGGCCAGGCATTTGAGCTGCAGGTGGCAAATACCACCAATATCAAGGGTCTCGATATTAAGGTGTACAAGGTTGAAGATACGACGACGTCGGGCAAGGGCGATGTGGCCGGTTTGGATAGCGCTGGTAAAAAGTATGCGTGGACCAGGGCTGCGGAGGTGACGCCTTTTTACCCGATCAACGCGGATCAGAAAGATAAATCGCTAGCCAAAGATCTTGAACAAGTCGACCCAACCTATCAGGAATACAAGAAAGTTCAGCAGAACGCTCGTCCGTTGTACCGGTACCACAAGTTCGCAAAGAACGAGCTCGACGGTTACAACGAAGAGACCAAAAAGGCCAACGACGCCACGAACTTCATCATCGAATGCACGTGGAACCCGGGTATCGTCACCGAGGGCGACACCAAGGTTTCAAACATTAAAGAGACCGACATGGTTTACCTAATCGCTCGCAGCGCAAGCAGCAATTAACGCAGGAAGGGAGGACGTCACATGACAGAGGACAAGAACAAGCAATTCGATAATGCCGAGGACTTGGTTTGCGACCAGCCGGATCGGACGGCTGCGCCTGAGCAAGCGTCTCCTGTCGAGTCCTCCCGCCGTAAGCGCCCGTTTTGTCTGGGTCCCAAAGCACGCAAACGCCTGTGGGCAGTCGCGGTGCTGCTGTGCGTTGTTGTGATGGCGACGGGCACCTACCTTACCTACACGGCGTTTTTGGGCGGTGACTTTCTAAAGTCGGTTGTCGTTTCGGGCACTTCGCAGGCGCTGTTTGCCTCGGACATGCTCACGGGTTACACGGATGAGAGCCTGAATGACGAGAAGATTGCCGTCCGAAGCGTCATCGTCGACACGAGTGGGGAAACCTGCTCCTTTACCTTCCGCGTTTACAACCATCTGCTGGGCGACAAGAACAAGGTTAACGACAAGGACGTCAACGCGACGCTGAGCGTGACGGCGACGGGCGCGACGTCGGGCACCTGGAGTGTTAGTGGTGAGCCCGCATTGGCGGCGGGCGGCGCGGTCAATCTTTCCTTCCCCGCCAACAAGGCAACTATGTATGCCTATACGGTTAGGTTTGCCAAGACGGACCTCAACAAGGCATCTTTCACGGTCAAGGCCCAGGTTGGCCCCAACAGCCCCGGAACCAACCTTAAATGGCTCGCGGCCAAGATTGCGCCCGCCGAGCGTGCGGAGGTAGCGGCCTCGGGCGTTTCGGGCGAGTGGGTCGACAAAAGCGATAGCATTGGCAACTTTGACGCATATAACTACCGCGTGACGGTTACGGGCGCCCCAACAAAGGTCGAGCTTACATGGGGCGACAAGGTTGAGCTTGACCCGTTTTTTGAGACAAATCATTCCGACGCGATCGTTAATAAAAATAAAAGGGTGGTCACGTTCACTATGGAGCCCGGGTCGGAGATTATTACTTTTTACCGCGCGACGGATACCGCACCCGGCAACTGGGGCGATGACATCGGCGTTACGTGTGGATCTGCGTAGGCCAACCGCAATCGGTGATTTTGAGACCCCGCACGGGGCATGAGATAGAACGAGGTAGGACCAGATGAGAACGGCAAAGCGCATAACAACCGCATGCCTGACTGCGATCATGATTTTCCAGGCGCTCGCGCCCTCCACAGAGGTGTTCGCGCAAGAGCTCGACGCCGTTATGGAGGCATCTGTCTCCGCCGCGCGCGCCGCGGGCAATACTGCCCGCTCCGTACAGGATGCCGTGGCCACCGCGCTGCAAGATGCCGACCAGGCTACATCTGATGATGCCGCGACGACTCCGGGCGCCGGCGCGGGCGCTACCGAGGGCGGCAACGGCTCAACCAACGCCGGCGACTCGCAGGATTCCACGACCGATGGAGCCAACAGCGGCGATGCTCCAGCGGAGGGCGACGCATCCCAAGACGATGCAGCCGCCGATGACGGCGCCACCGACGAAGACCAGGCGAATGACGCGGACGAGGACGCGGCTGCACAGGCAGATGTCGCGTATGCGTACAACACGGTTGAGGAGCTGAAAGACGCAGGCGTTACAAACATTACTGAGGAGAACGGCATCGTTACACAGATCGTGTTTGCTAACGAGGCTGACCTCATCAAAATATCGAAAACTAATCCAACCGTTTACCAGAATGCCGCAATCGTCAGAAAACCAAATACGGGCGGCGAGTTCAAGCTGGATAGTACAGAGGTTGATGGATTGAAGTTTGAGGGCTTCGGCGGTGAAGGAGCTCCCTTCCAAGGCTCGCTTGACATGAAGGGGAGCACCCTTGTCGTGAACCGTACCCTCTTTAATAACATCGAGCTTAATGATGCTAATAACGCGGTGGCGGTGAAATGGACGGGCACGGATGCTCAGCCTGTTATCGCGTCTAAAATCAATGGTAATGATAAAGCGCTCGTTGCCAAAGTAACAGTCGCCAATGTGAAGGATGGAAAGGCGCAACTCACATCGCCGTTGTTAGGCGAGGTGAATGGGGTTCTCGCACTAGAGGCGACTTATTCGACTGATGCCGACAAGACCCTTGCAGTGGATATCAGCTCGACCACGGGTAACATCGGCTTGCTGGTGAACACTGTAAAGGCAAATGCGTCCTTTACCATTAATAAAATTGAGGGTTTGCCGTCGAGCGGGACGCAGGCTATCAAAACCTCCAAAGAAGGAGCTAGCGCTGGCGGTCTCATTGGTCTCTGCGAGGACGGTGTGGCTGTTTCGCTCGCCAGCCCGATTGACCTCTCCGGCTTCAATGTTGCCGGTACCGCTGCCAGCGGTGGTTTCGTTGGCAAGGCAACTAAACTCACGCTTAGCATGGACAACAAGAAGTTCACCTGTCCCGCTTCCGTTGGTAGTTCAAACAGCCTGAACACGGGTGGTTTTATTGGTGAGGCAAGCTTCGCAAGCACGGTTGAGTTTACCAAAAACGACCAAATCGATACAGGCGACGGCGTGACGCTTGCGGGCAAAGCAAGTGAGTCGAACGGCGTTGGTGCCGCAATCGGCAAGTTAAACTTCGTTGATTCGACAACGACCGTATCGTTCAATGGAGGCCCTGATGGCGCCACGTTCAAGAGCACCTACGGCAATGGAGGAGGCACCGCGGTATTCGGCGGCCTTGTCGGTTCGGTGACGGGGTGTGCCAACTCGAAACCGCTTCATATCGAGAACGTTACAACGGAGTTTGCGCTCGAAGCTACTCCGACTTTCACCGGTGGCCTTGTCGGTTGGCTGGGCCGCGATGCGGGCGCGACGCTTGAAGTCAAGAACGCTGAAGTCAACTGCACCAAGCTGCTTCAGTCGAGCAAGGGCTTCGGTGGCGTTGCGGGCTGCATCGACAACAGGAGCATTGCTGATATCAATGGAGTGACCGTCAAAAACGAGGGCTCGATTGAAAATGGCGCGGGTATTGCCGCTGAAAGCTGGGGTTCTGCGATTCGTTTGGGCGGCGTAACCGATTTTTCGGGAATGCAGTTTGCTCCTGGCAATAGCTTTACCGGCAAGAAGGTTGTTTCTCAAATCACGAACGTTAGCTCGAGTAACCCGACGCTCGTGTTTGCTTGCGGAACGGGAAGCGATAGCATTCCTGCAGATGCCGACAACGCCGATTACTGGGCTTATAAGCGTTGTCCTGCAACGAAAATCGATGACTTGGGTAGCGATCAAAATGCTGGCTGCGGCTATGGAGAGGTCGTTAGGCTTGATGGATCGAAGCTGCAAAAAGACCTCATCAAAATCAATATGGACGAGCACAAGCTTGAGGGGCCTTCGAGGACCGACTGGAGCTGGCAAGTTGGCTATGGACAGAGCTGGACCGACGGCAACAGAGAGCTGGTGATTGCGAACGAGAAGGACTTCGCGTGCCTTGCCCTCTCGCTTCAGTTTGGCGCGCTTTGGAACGGCGTGTACGGATTAAACCCTGGCAATAGGGGTCAGCTCTTGGGATCCGATGTGACTATCAGCCTCAGCGGCAACATTAATCTGTCGGGTACGGGCATTGGGGGCCTTGGATTCGATAGCGCTAGCAATCTTCAGATATTTCAGGGAACGTTTAATGGCAACGGTCATACGATCATCCTTGGCATTGGCGAGCCGTACGGCATGCGCGGTGACAATGCGATTGCGCCCAACGACGCATCCGCCGGCAATGGAAAGATTTACCGTCACAGCCGTCTGGGCCTCTTTGCCGCCATCGGCGGCGCGACGGCGAATAACCAGATCGCGACGGTGAATAAACTCACCGTCGATGGTTCCATTAAGTTTGATAACGGCTTAGGCGTCGACGCCGGTTCGCTTGCGGCGACCATCACGGGTAATGCAACGCTCAACGGTGTTACGTGCAGCGCAGCGATTACCTGCGACGATTCGTTTGGCAACGATGTTAACATCGGCGGCATTGCGGGTAGCATGTCGGGCGCCGGAACCGTTACTTTCGGTGGCGGCAACACAAGCGGCAGGACAAAGGCGCAAGCGACCGTCAAAACGGGCGACACTCTCAACGGTAACACGCGCATCGGCGGAGCCGTTGGCTATGTGGCGGACATTGTCGCTACTGCCAATGTGGCGAGTCTCGAAATCGGTGGGAAGATTACTGCGGGCGATAGCGCGAGCGATAAGAAAGCCCAGGTCGGTGGCTTCATCGGCTGCATCACTCAGGGCACCGCGGCGAATACGACTAACGTCAACATCACAGGGCTTTCGTTCGACTCGTTCACCATGACCGTGGGCAAGAACGGCGATGCGAAGAACGGAGCCGGTGGTCTTCTGGGCTATAGCTGGGGCAATACTGTAGTTACCATCGGGGATAGCACCAAAAACACCAGCGACAGCACGTATGCTCTCAAGACGAACAACGCTTCTATAACCGCAAACAATTCAGGTGAACTCGGCGGCCTCGTATACGCAGCCAGCGGTCACTGGGTTATCAACGACTATGCCATCGACCTTTCGGGCGCAACCATTAATGCCGTCCAAGCTACAATGCTTGGCCTGCTCGTTGGTCGTGGCAGCAAGGTTGCTTCTGGAGCATATGGCTCCGAGCCCTATACGGGCTTGTACCTGGAAGACAGGGCTTATTGGGAAACTGCCTATAAGGTTCCCAGCGACGAGGATGCCGTCGTTGCGCCCAGCGTAACGATCTTCGACGAGTGGGTGGGCAATGGCCGAAAGCCGGGCAGCAAGCTCATGGACGGCGAATGGAACGCGGTTGTTTCACTTCATACCAAAGACGACGTTAATGACGGCAAGCTCGACATGGGCGGCGAGCCGGGAAATGACAACAGCTATCACAACCGTTCTGATTTCGGCAATGACCACAACACGAATGCGTGGACGAGGTATTACTACAATCTTGACCGTGCATACAACGCCCTCAGCACCAACGGCAAAGACTATACAGCGCAAAAACCTGTCCAACTCACTGCTCCGGAAGAGCTTCTCTTGTGGTCTGCATGCCGTTATGCGCCTGCCGACATACAGAAATACGTTGCTCCTGGAATGACTGGAGTTAACGCTGGTCTGAATAGCAATACGGTCTATATCAACGGCGGTACAAGTTCAAAACAAAAAACTATCGATTTAAGCGGTTATAGCTATTATCCGGCACAGCCGAAGGGGCAGGTAATCGTACAAAACGTGAATGTTAGATTTTGCTACGCGAATATCAAGTCTGAGTTCGCCAACAATAAATCCAACTCAGCTGGAACGCAGCATGAAAACATGCACTGCGGACTTTTGCGTACGATTAATGCGAACCTCACGGTAAGCAATGTCACGCTGGGTGGCACTATCGGAATTGCGGTTAACGACGGTGATACGAGTAAGGCGGGGCCTGGCGGCACCGCGTCAGGTGCTTTGGTGTGCCGCTATATATACGGTGGTTCGAATTCGGTCAAACAGATTTCTATCAACAATCTTACGCTTGATGGTTTGACCGTCGATGACGTGAACGATAAAACCAGCTACGCTCCTCTGCTCATCAACGAGATGCAGACGTACGTGAATCTGAACGCAACGAATATCTCAACCAAGGGGTACGAAAAAGGTACCAAGGCGGCGACATCGCTGTTCGGTAGGCTTGGTGTGGGCAGTGCGGCCGACCAGGTGACGGCAACATTCAGCGCGATCAGTCTCCCCAGTGCAGCGGATAGCTCGATATTCACCCGCGCAAGCTTGCTTGAGAGCTTTGGCTACGGCGAGGGGAAGACCGGCTCGGCGGTGTATACCTTTATGAAGGATGACCAGACAAACGAGAAGGTCACATTCGGCAGCGAGATCGACTCGAAGGGCGAATACTCCGGTAAGCAACTCTGGTACTACAACGAGAGCACCTATGGGACCCGCGCTGGCCTCGTCACCGTTGACAACAAAGAGGCAAATGCGGATACTCCGCAATTCGGTGGTTATCTCCCGTATGTGAAAAAGGGCAATGTCAACGAAAACAAAGTCCAATACCACGAAATCAAAGTTAACCAGCGCGTGCCCAAGCTTACGACAGGCTGCGGTACCTATGGCGACCCCTATGCCATAACCAAAGCGTCAGAGCTCAACACGGTTGCCGAGTATATCAACACACAAAATGCAATCGATGGCTGGGAAGTTACGATTGCAGCCAATCAGGAAGAGTTATGTCAGCGTCGTTCGCCCAGCGAGGATACTGGCAACGAAGTGACGTACGTCTACAAACAGGCGAAAAAAACGTGGGAGAAGAAGACAAGGGAAGGTACCACTGACCCCAATGATACGCTTGACGATGCGACGATGCACAGCTATCTCCAGAGCGCCTACTACAGTATCGAGCCGGTTGATAGCAAGGGAACCCGCGCCGATACACTTGTGCTCGATACCGCTGCTTTCCAGGGTTTGGGCAATCAGGACAACCCGTTCAGGGGGGTTATTGTCGGCAATCTGAGAAGCGGCGGTTTAGCGACCATCAAGATTAACAAGCCAGAAGGCGCGACTGCGCTTTCCGGATTGATCCCGTATAGCTACGGCAGCGTTGTGAGCAACCTGAACATTGAATATTCGGGCACGGCAGCTTCAATTGCATATAAGAATAAAGATACATCTGGTGTGCCGGGCGCGTTCTTTGGCGGCGTGATCGGTTGCATCATGGGCGGTGACAATATCATCGATGGCGTGTCGGTGAATGCGTCTGGTGGCTTTAGCGTTGCTGGGGCAACAGGCGATAATGGCGGCGCGCACCTTGTGCCCGTTGGCGGCTACGTTGGTGCTGTTGCGGGTGGCGGCGTCATCTTCCGCAATTCTTCGAGTGGCGATGGCGCCCTTAACGCCTGGCATAGCGCCGGCACTTCTCTCTATGGCAACCCGTATGTTGGCCGCGTAATCGATGGCTATGCGTTCAGCGAGCTTGCCGCTGGTAAGAGTCTCGACAACACTGATCGCAACTACAAGGTAAACAATCTTGATGTCTCGGATACGAACTGCATCGTGACGGGTGAAACGCAGGGCCGCTATAGGGGAGATGGCACCAATAATAACCTCGCCATAACCACAACCGTCAATGACTCGCAGGGACTGCTCGTACTTTCGGCCATCATCAGCAGCGGCGCGGCCGGTGGTTCGGCGAATACGACAGCTCCAGACCAAGTGCATGCGTCCAGCTATGGAACCTACGCTGGCTCGAGGGCGTATTTGGGTGGAAATGTGCCGCCGAACAAAAAGGGATACAAGTTCGGCAATCAGAATTACGGCAAAGTGCGCAACGCGAGCTATGCGTACGTTGGAAAGCCGTTGAGTGCTGCTGAAGACTTTGCTAATGCGATAAGCGATGACATGAAAAGCCCCGGTATCCAGTCAGAGGATAACGCGCTCGAATACGCAGGCGATGGCTCGGGCGTTAACTCCCCCTACCTAGTAAAGAAATACGCAACGTGGCAGACGGGCTACATCTGCACCGCGCAGGTCTCGGGAATGGATTTGCAGTTCGTGAACACGGACAAGGACATTGATTATGACATGACGCCTTACGGTACGGGTTACACGGGTCTCTCGGGACGTTACTACTCAAACGCGTGTGCATCCGCCAATGGCGCCGACCGAGATCGCATCGTGCCGCTTGTCGCGTGCATCAACGGCAACGGCGCAACTATCAAAGTGGGCAGTAATGGAAGCGATGGCAGCGATAAGAATCCGTATGACATCACGGAGTACACCGACGACAATTACAAACTCACCGGAGTGGGTGCTCTCTTTGGCACCGTAACGTACACCTCGACCAACGTGTCGGAGAGCATCGGCACTCCGGCAGCAGACGGCACTGACGCTACGGGCAACGGCGGCTATGCCGTCCAGAACCTAAAGTTCGACGACTGCAACATTTCCTTTAGATATGTAACGTACAGCCCGGCTGCAACAGGCGAGAATAAGAATCTCCCGTCGCTTACGACGCCGGATTTTGCTGGGCAGATTGGTGTCGGCCTGCTCGCGGGCACCACGGCAAACGCGAACTCGCTCGAGGGTTACGGAAAATACGGCACGGTCGAGATGACGAAATGCGGCGTGAACGGGCCCACCAATGTCGGCGGCCTAATTGGTGCGTCGGGCTATGGAGCTCGCAGCACTGACAAGAGCGATATCACCTGGATGGTCAATCGAACGGGCGGACAGCCGTCCCCGGTTAAACTCTACGATTGTTCGTATGACGGAATGACTGTCAATGGCGGGCAAAACACCGGCGGCTTCGTTGGCAAACTCAACGAGGGCTCGCAGGGTGGTGTTTGGACGACGAGCGATAAGGATATTGCAAGAGATTCTACGATTGAGTCGATGTCAACCGATCCAAGGGCGGGCGGCGTAATTGGTGTTAGCGGTGGCGCGGTGTATGTGAATGCGGATCCGACCACCACAGATTCGATTGCCGGTGGGAAGGCAACCATTAAGAACGTCTCGGTAAAGGTACCCTCGAATGCTGGCAAAACGAGTGGGGTTGGTGGCTTCATCGGTGAGGCAAAGGGCAACGTATGTGCCTACAAGCTTGTTGTGACGAGCGATACGACGATAAAGCCGGTGCTTGGTGCGGCAAACGCGGACCCTCTTAAGAACGTTGGCGGCATCGTGGGCTATGTAACAGGCGGTAATGAGTTCAAGTTCGACTCTTGCGAAGTGAGCAACATCGACATTGAGTCCCGAGAAGTGTCCGGAGGAATCTCCGGCAGCATATCCAATTCGCCTTCAGTGGTCTGCAACAACGTTGTGATTAGCGGCAATACTTTTAGTAGTTCATATGCTGGCGGCATCAACGGCTCTCTGGGCGGTGCGCCGACGTTCAGCATCACAAACACGGTGATCATGAACAACGTGTTTATAAACCGCAGGAATGCATGGGAGAGTTCACAAGGCAGCAACAACAAAAGCCGTTCTGGCGGGCTTGGTGGCGACGGAAGGGGCGTCTTCAATCTTGCAAACGTTCTCTTCGATAGCAATGACTTCCAAGGCAAAAACGGCCAAGGCGTTTTCTTTGGCGATGCTAAGAGCGGTCTTAAAATATATGCGGCGGGTATTGATATTAAGCCGGGCAACGAGAAGGCTCGGGATGACCTTCCGCCGCTGCTATTCGATACGTCTGCGGACCAAAGCACGGTTAAACAAATCAATATGGTTTCCTACGTTGCGTTTGGTGACTACAAAGACGCGCTTGCCGCGCCCGACAAAAATGTCACGCTTTACAGTGACGACGATGCCTCCGGCAATGAGACGGTTGCCGCGTCTCCCTATGTCACTACGAGTCCTACAAGCAAAATAGCGGTACGCGTGTCCGAATTCGACACCACTGACCGCTACCTCTTTGGCGACGGCGCGAATGTGGGACTGGTTGAGACTATCAAGAGCGAGGCTAAGGCCGGCAAGAGCGAGTCCGGCAGCTATGCCTATACCAACATCGGTGGCAGCAACGACTCTGGTGAATACCAGAACGATGCGAGCGGCTTTGATGAGAGATCATGCATTGGATCATTCAACGGTAACAATGAAAGCAAGAAGGTAGATAAAGACAAGAACTTCGACGTCCTCGTCCTCTCCGGCGGTGACACCACGACGGTGGAGAGCTATCTCAATATTGTGACGAACGGTGGCTATTCGGATGCGAAGCGCCTAAACAGCACAGCGGCGAAGCACGTGACCGCAAATCTGGAGACGTTTGTGCTCGACGAGAATGGGCACTTCGTGAGGGATAAGGACTCCATTCCTACAGTTTCAATTGAAAATCAGGGCTCCTCAAAGATGAAATTCCGCACGAGCGGATCCACGTGGGACAACGAGAAGGGCCGCTTTACCCTGTTGACCGTTACCTTTACCGAGGCTGGACAGAGCTATAAAGTGCAGGTTCCAATCATCGTCAAGCGCATGCTCGAGGTTGACTTTACGGCCACCTTTGTTGAGGGGTCTAACTTCAAATCGAGCAACTATACCGGGCGTGGTGCCAACGCGCACGTGCTGATCGGTAGCGGCGAAACCATGACGGGGTATCTCACTTGGACCTACGGCCAAGCGTACGGCAAGACGACCAACTACGGTTGGAATACCTACCTTGCGAGCGGCGGTTCCATGAGGCCGCTGCAGAAGAAAATCAAGTTCTTGGGCGATGGCGCCAAGGGGACAATGCCGGCTGGTACCCAGCTTACGCTGGTGGACACGGCAAATAACAACAAGGAATATCACTATACGGTCGGTGCGGGTGGAACAGATTCGGTGAGTTTGTCCGATTTTGCAGATGCCGGTAATAAGAAATACATTGAGCCTTGGTTGAGCGAGGAAGTCGGTGTAACGGCGAGCCAAGATAACATCAACGGTTCATGGGTCGAGACGACCGTTGACGACGCCACCGCTAAGATTGGCGACAAATACTATCGCCCCAAAACAGCCGCCGACGTTAATGCTAAGAAGACGCTGTATAAGTTGAGTGTTCCCAACGAGAGCCCGGTGACTGAGAACTTCTATCTGGTAGTTCGAACTCCGAGTAACTCTGCCAGCGTAAACGGCTACACCGCCACGGAGATTGGAAACACGAGCGTCAACACTCGCATTAACTACACGTTGCGAACGGGCGACAATGGGCTGGACGAAGACGATCACCATAACACCGCTTCGACGTACAGCGTGGCGTCGAACTATACGCATAGCTTGGAGGATCAGGAGTCCGGCACTAAGCAGATGACGATGATCGACACGACCTATCCGCTCAATATGAAAGTGAGAGACACCATCAAATTTGGCGATCAGGAGTACACGGATTCCGATACGGTTTACTACCAGCTGGATTCCTCGCTGGTGAACTATGAAAAGGGCAATGCCGCGGGCGCGCATGGCTACCCGACTGGAACCCAGGGCACGTATTCGTTCTACGTGCAGGTAGGGAATACCTACTACAAGTGGAATCGCGCTAATGGATGGAAGCCCGCCGATGCAGAGGAGCCGGCGGTTGAGGCCAAGTCTTGGTCTTCAAAGACCGGCAGCGACATGTCGCTTGTGCTTGCCGATGGCAGCGGCGCCATCGACCTCTCTGGCATTCGCGAGGCTGCCAAGAGCCATGGCTACCACGAGTTCACCATCACTATGAAGGCGAATCTCACCATGACGGAGCCCGCGTGCCAGGCCGGTATTGTCGCTTCGCAGGATAGTGGCAAAGACAAGTACACCAAGCCCAACTACCGCGCGTACCTTTCAACGCATGCCGACACGCTCAGCACCAGTAGCAACTCGGCATACACCGATGGTCGCGCTGGATACTATCGCATGGATGTGGGCTCATCGACTATTGCGCTCGAGGCTTCAAAGAAGTCGCAGTTGGGCATCAACATCGATGACCTCAAGTCCGCCGACGGCGAGATCGCTCTGGTGGGGACATACGACTTATCCAAGCTCGCGGGTGCCGAGGCCATGATCTCCAATGCCGACACGGTGACGTACACGCTGAGCTTGCAGCAACGCCAGGACACGGGCAAGTATGCTGAGGTGAGCGATATCTCGAAATATATTACGGTGCTCGGTAGCGACAAGCTGGGCGCGGGTTCTTTGAGCGGTAACAGCTACGTTTTTACCGACAACAAGACTGGCGGTAAGTTCGCCACGCTCGACGACAACAGCCTTGCCTTTGCGCATGCCTTCCGCGTTAAGGTGAACACCGATGTTGAGGGTAAGAGCCAAACTGAGGGTAAAAGCCAAAAAACCTATGCCAACTACCGTTTGGTGCTTACGGCCAATATGACCGGCGGCGGTGTCAACGACACGCCGGTCAACGTCAGCAACCTCGCCGACTATGCGCACTCTGACTGTGTGACGTACACGCTGGCACGCATCAACACGGAGGGCATTCAGCACGGCTCCGGGACCAACTGACCTCGAGAAAGCGGGGCGGCAACCATCCAGTTGCCGCTCTCTTTATTGCTTTCCACTTAACTTTCCAACTTTCCACTTAACTTACCACCTAAGGTGGAAAGCTGGAAAGTTAAGTGGAAAGCTGACATGTTAGATGCGGGCTGACGAGAGGTTAATAATTGCACAAACCATACCAGCCAAACAAAAAGATACCAATCTGGTTGGTAAAACACCGTCAATGAGCCGCGAGCCAACTAGCTGCGTAAATAAAACCTAAAGAACTGTTACAAATTAATGGCAAATGTCCAGATGCCACCGTTGCAATTTTCAATTAACTGCTACGCGCAAACAGCAAAATGCTACTATCTAACATGCACGTAAGAAAACAGGTAAACGTTTAGGGCTAAGAAGTGGCAGGTATGTCAGAAGCAACAAGGACTCGCACGCATGCGCCCGAGGTTAGGCAGCGCGCCGTCGAGATCCTCCAAGAGGGGGTCGGTCATCGCGCCCTCGCCGCGGAGCTTGGCATTCCCCAGGCCACGGCTCGTCAGTGGGCCCGCGCGTATGCCGTGGGCGGTGCCGACGCCGTTCTCAACGCCGGTTCGCATCATCACACCTATTCGTACGAAGTTAAGCTCGCCGTGGTCAAGGACCGCTTGGAAAACGGCTTAACGGTTCGCGAGGCCATGATCAAGCACAAGATTCCCAGCGAGTCTTCGGTCAAGGCTTGGTGCCGCCAGTATCGCGAGAGCGGTGAGTCCGCGCTGGTTGATAAGCCGCGCGGTCGCAAGCCGCGCGTTAAAAAGGCGGAATAGCGAACGGGATGGTGCGCCCACAGGGGCGCATTTTTCTTGCCGCGCCAACTTTTTGGACCGTCGTGAGCCTACTGGAACATCCTCCAAAGTGGTTAATAAACCGCGCGCAGTGGCCCGTGCGCCCGCCGCCGCGATAGGGGGAGCGTCGCCTCTCTGCTCCAAAGCGGACAGACTCGTTACCCCGTACGCCTAAAACTCCTCAGTTGACCGAAAACCCGCCGCCGCTACTCCTCAACTGAGCTATAACGTTAAACAATTGCAGCGTTTTTGCATGGGGGAGTGATGGTATGACGCTACTGTATTTCCTTACCCTGTTTCCGCTGGTACCGGCGCTGGGCATGCTGCTCGCGCGCGGTGACCGCGCCCGCGATGCGCTAGGGCTTGTAGGCTCTGGCATCATTATGGCGGTGACGGTTGTAGTCGCCGTCATGTTTTTTGGCACGGGCCCGCAGAGCTTCGAGGTGGCACCGGGCACCTCGCACATGCTCTCCGTCATCAGCTCCGTCATCGACGTCATCCTGTGCGCCGTCATCCTGTACAACGCGTACAAATATAGGAACGCGCTCACCACGGTGCTCGGCATAATCCAGCTGGTGGGCTCGCTCGCCTTTGCAGCCATGACGCTGCCCGCGGCCGAAGCCGTCACGGCGACGCCGCTCTACCTAGACTACATGAGCGTGATTATGGTCCTCGCCGTCGGCATCGTCGGCAGTCTGATCTGCGTGTATGCCTTGGGCTACATGAAGGACTTCCAGGCGCACGACGAGCACGAGGCAGCGCTGCGCGGGCAGACCGCGCCCGACCGTCGCCCGCAGTTCCTGGCGCTTATGTTCCTGTTCCTCTCGGCCATGTTTGTCATCGTGACGAGCGATAACCTGGAGTGGCTGTTCTGCGGCTGGGAAATCACCACCGTGTGCTCGTTTCTTATGATTGGCTATACGCGCACGCCCGAGGCCATTAAAAACGCCTTCACCCAGATCATCCTCAACATGCTGGGCGGTATCGCGTTTTTGGCGGGCCTCATGTATCTGCACGTTAGCGGCATGCCGCTGACCATCTCGGGCATGATCGAGCTTTCCGGCGCCGGCACCGCGCAGTCCGCGTTACTGGTGATGCCGGTCGTCCTGCTATCGCTCGCCGCCCTTACCAAGGCCGCGCAGATGCCGTTCCATACCTGGCTGCTCGGTGCTATGGTTGCCCCCACTCCTACGAGCGCCCTGCTGCACTCGTCCACCATGGTCAAAGCCGGCGTGTTTTTGATGGTCAAGCTCAGCCCGCTCTATGCCATCTATCCCGTGACGGGCTTTATGGTCACGAGTGTGGGCGCCATCACGTTTTTGCTGGCAGCCCTCATGGCCATCTCGCAGAGCAACGCCAAACGCGTGCTCGCGTACTCCACCATTTCCAACTTGGGCCTCATCAGCGCCTGCCTGGGCGTCGGCGCGCCCGAGGCCGTATGGGCGGCCATCTTCCTGATCCTGTTCCATACGGTGGCCAAGTCGCTGCTGTTCCTGTGCGTGGGCACGGCCGAGCATCATATCGGCAGCCGCAATATCGAGGACATGGACGGTATGTTCAGCCGCATGCCGCGCCTGACGCGCCTGATGATGCTGGGCATCATGGGCATGTTTGTGGCGCCGTTTGGCATGCTCGTGTCCAAGTGGGGCGCCCTGGTGGCGTTTGCGCAGACCGGCAACGTGCTCATGATCATGGTGCTGGCCTTTGGCTCGGCCGCGACGTTCTTCTTCTGGGGTAAGTGGCTTGCCAAGCTTTCGGGCGTCGACCCCACGGCTCAAAACGTTGAGGTCAATGTCCATAAGACCGAATGGATGGCCCTCAACACCATCGCCGCGCTGCTGATTCTGTGCTGCGTGGCGTTCCCGGTTATCTCGAGCGGCCTGGTGTCGCCTTACTTGGCCATGGTGTTTGGCCGCGTGCCGTACGTTATTGGCAAGGACGCCATGTATCTGATGGTGGTTATCGTGGCGTTTATCGCCGTGGTGCTGCTGACTTCATTCCGCGTGAGCAACAAACCGCACGTAAACGTATATCTTTCGGGTGTGGGAACCGATAATTACCGTCATTTCCGCGGCTCGATGGGACGCGAGGTGAAGGCCGAAAAGCGCAATTGGTACTCGGTGGACGCCCTTGGCGAGAAGCGTATTGGCCCCGCGGGTAGCGTCGTGTGCTGCAGCATTATCTTGTTTGCGCTGCTGTGCTGCGCATGGATTGGGCCCGAGCGGCTTGCCATGAGCGCGCCCTCGGTGCTGCGCGGTAAGTATTTCGAAGGCTCGGGTGTCGTGGGTATTTTTATTGGCACCGTGGTGTTTGCCCTGCTGGCGCCGCTTGTGGGCGGCCTGATCGACGGTCTTGACCGTAAGCTTTCGGCTCGCATGCAGGGCCGCGTGGGCCCGCGCCTGCTGCAGCCCTTCTACGACGTTGCCAAGCTGCTGCGCAAGGCCCCTGCCAGCGTAAACACCATGGACGACACCTATATGGCATGCGCGCTCATCTTTACCGTCGTGGGTGGCGGCATCTTTGTGTCGGGCTCCAACACGCTGCTGTGCGCCTTTATGGTGACGCTCGCCGCGATCTTTGTGGTGCTGGCGTCCGCCTCGACGCAAAGCCCGTTTGCCCAGGTCGGCGCCGACCGCGAGCTGCTGCAGGTCATGAGTTACGAGCCCGCCGTTCTGCTGATGAGCGTGGGCCTGTACCTTGCCACCGATAGCTTTGATTCCATCGCCGTAACGGGGCAGTCAGCCCCCATCATCGTGTACAGCGCGCCCATTTTCCTCGCACTGCTCGCGGTGCTTACCATCAAGCTGCGCAAGTCGCCGTTTGACCTTTCGTACTCGCATCACGCACATCAGGAGATTGTCCAGGGCGTCGCCACCGAGATGAGCGGCGGCACGCTGGCCAAGATGACCCTTATGCACTGGTGCGAGACCGTGCTGTTTTTGATGTGGGTGGGCATGTTCTTTGTCTGGGACAACCCGGTGAGCTGGCTGGTCGCCCTGGTCGTGATGGCTGCGACGTACTTTGTCGAGGTGCTGATCGACAACACCTTCGCGCGCAGCACCTGGCGCAGCTGCTTTAAGCTCGGCTGGGGCGTGGCGCTGGTGTTTGGCCTGCTCAACCTTATGCCCATCCTCGTCGACGTGTTTATTTAGGAGGCGGCATCTATGGATCATAAAATGTCGCGCTCGCCGTGGGTTATTCATTACGACGGTTCGAGCTGCAACGGATGCGATATCGAGGTGCTGGCCTCGCTCACGCCGCTGTTCGATGCGGAGCGCTTTGGCGTGGTCAATACCGGCAACCCCAAGCATGCGGACATCTTTTTGGTGACGGGTTCGGTCAACGCTCAGAATCTGCCCGTCGTGCGCCAGATTTACAACCAGATGCTCGAGCCCAAGTGTGTGGTGGCCTGCGGTATCTGCGCGTGTTCGGGCGGCGTGTTCCGCGATGCTTACAACGTGATCGGCGGCGTGGACCGCGCGATTCCCGTGGACGTGTACGCGCCCGGGTGCGCCATTCGCCCCGAGACGGTGATCGATGCCATCGTGGAGGCGTGCGGCATCCTGGACCAGAAGGAGGCCGTGATGCGCGCCGGCGGTGACCCGCTTACCGTGGGCGGCGCCGCAACCTGGGACGGTGGCGTTGAGCTGGGCGAGGACGGGTTTGTGCCTGCTGTGGGGGCCGGGGCCGGTGTCGACGCGGGCACGGCTGACGGTGCGCCCGCCGCTGCAAAGGAGGCCGAGTAATGCAAAAGGCAATCTATACCACCGCCGGGATCGACGAGCTCCTGTCGCATGTCCAGGCGCTCAAGGGTGCCGGCGCGCGCTTTGTGCAGATGCATGCCGAGCGCTGTGTGGACGACGGATCGTATCGCCTGGTTTATACGTTCATCAACGTTCGTGCTGCTCAGGAGCATATTGCGCAGGACGGCAGCTATGCGATCGAGAACCTGGTAGTCGAGGGTATCGACCAGTACCAGGAGATTCCGTCCATCAGCTCGTACTGTCCGGCGGTATTCCCGTTTGAAAACGAAGCGCACGACCTATTCGGTCTTGCCATCACCGATATGCAGATCGACTTTAAGGGCTTTTTCTACCAGGTTTCGACTGCCGAACCCATGAGCGTTATCACGCCCGAGGTGAAGGCCGCGCGCGAGAAGGCCATGAAGGTCCGCGCTGCTACCGAGGCCAAGGCGCGCAAGGTCGCGGCCGAGAAAGCCGCCGCTGCCACGGCTGCTGCGGGGGAGGGCGCTGCGGGCGCCGGCGATGCTGCGGGCGCCTCTATTCAGCCCGCTGCGGCTGCCGGCTCCGATGCTCAGCATGACGATGCCGCTGCCAAGGCCGCGCTCAAGGCCGCCGAGATGGAGGCAAAGCTCGCCGCCATGGATCCTGAGAAAGCGGCCAAGGTCCGTGCGGCGCTTGCCGCCAAGGCCGCCCGCGACAAGCAGAAAGAGGAGGCGTAAGGTCCATGGCACATCGTTCCGTTATTCCGTTTGGCCCGCAGCACCCGGTGCTGCCCGAGCCGCTTCATCTGGACCTGGTGATCGAGGACGACCGCGTCATCGAGGCAATTCCGCAGATTGGCTTTGTGCACCGCGGACTCGAGAAGCTCACCGAAAAGCGCGACATGCACCAGTTTGGCTACATCGCCGAGCGCATCTGCGGCATCTGCGCCGTGGGCCACAGTTACGGCTATGCCAGCGCCTGCGAGCGCATGCTCGGCATCGAGGTGCCCGGGCGCGTGCAGTATATCCGCACCATTCTGCATGAGCTTTCGCGCATTCACTCGCACCTGCTGTGGCTGGGCCTGCTCGCCGATGCCTTTGGCTTCGAGGCGCTGTTCTATCGTTCGTGGACCCTGCGCGAGCAGATTCTCAAGATCTTTGAGAGCACTTGCGGCGGCCGCGTGATTTTGTCGATCAACGAAATCGGCGGCCTTAAACACGACATTGAGGATTCCGAGCTGGCGGGCATTGTCCAGACGCTCGACGCCATGCGTCCCGATTACGAGGCCCTGGTGCATACGTTTTTGGACGACGACAGCTGCGGCGAACGCCTACATGGCGTGGGGGTGATCAGCAAAAAAGACGCGCTGGATCTGTCGATGGTCGGCCCGTTTGGGCGCGCTTCGGGCGTGGACTATGACGTGCGCATGTTTGGCGACGGCGCCTATGCGGATCTGGCTGCGTTTGAGCCAATTGTCGCTACCGATGGCGACTGCTATGCCCGCTGCCAGGTGCGTTGTGCCGAGGTCACGCAGGCCATGGACATCATCAAGGAGCTTGTCGGCAAGATTCCGCACGACGGCATCGGCGGGCGCACCAAGCTCACGCCGGCCGACGGCGCGCGCGGCGAGGTTGTGATTGAGCAGCCGCGCGGCGAGGCGTACTACTATGTGCGCGGCAACGGCACCAAGAACCTGGACCGTTTTCGCGTGCGCACGCCGACGTCGCAGAACCTGGCGGGTCTGACGCATGCGCTGCAGGGCGTGCTTCTTGCCAACGTGCCTATGATTATCCTGACCATCGACCCCTGCATTAGCTGCACGGAAAGGTAGGCGCGGCATGAGTTTACTGACATTTGCCAAGACGGCCTTGGGTTCTATGGTCAAGCAGCCGGTAACGGTGTGCTATCCGCAGGAGAAGCTCGCAGCGCCCGAGCGCCTGCGCGGGCACATCGTCAACGACATGGACGTGTGCATCTGCTGCGGTATGTGCGCGCGTCGCTGCCCGGCGGGCGCGCTCGCGGTCGATCGCAAGGGCGGAACGTGGTCGATCGACCCGTTTGCCTGCGTGGTGTGCGGCGAGTGCATCGAGAGCTGCCCCAAGCACTGCCTGACTATGGACACCGCCCGTACTCCGGTTGCGGCGGATAAGACTCCCACGGTAGAAACCAAGCCGGAATAGCGCGAAAACGGGGCCGGTGGGGCAAAATTGCCCCACCGGCCCCGCGCGCGAACGCGTGTGCGGGCCGCCACGCGACCCGTCCAGCCCGAAAATGACCCGCCTGCCACGAAATGGGCCCATCTACTACTTTTGGGCGCCAACCCCCAACCACGGCAAAAAATGTGAAAACAAAACCGCAGGTAGAACGCCTGCGGTTTTCTGGAAAACGGGGGTATGGTCGGGGGTATCGAGTCAAACGTAGTAGATGGGCAGGTTTCGTGGCGAGCGGTTCCGGCTGATCCCTTGGGGACGGAGGAAAACGGATCATTTTGGTCCCGCAAGGCTTGCGGAGGCACTCGTGCAGGGCCGCCCGAACAAAACTATGCCGATTTACTACGATGAATTCGACATTCCCGACCATGATTGCGTTTTTCTGAATATCGCAAGCGTTCTACCTGCGGTTTTGAAAGCGCGCAATTTGCCGTGGTCGAAGGTGAGCGATTCATCGTAGTAAACCGGCATGGTTTTGAAATGGTATTAAATCGGTGGCAGCCATTTTGCTATGCCGGGGCGGTCAGTCGTTGGGCAACTACCCTCGCAGGTAGGCGATGGCGATCTGCGTGCGGTTGCGTAGGCCCATTTTGGCAAGGATCGAGCTGATGTGGTTGCGCACCGTGCCTTCGCCCATGTAGGCCGTGGCGGCGATTTCCTTGTTATCGAGGCCGCGGGCGATGAGCTCTGCGACTTCGAACTCGCGGTCGGTCAGGCTGGCAAAGGCGGCGGGCCGGCGGGGCATGCCCGCCTCAACGCCCGTTCCGTCAAAGTCGATGTCTTCGATCGCCTTGCCCTCGAGCACGCGCTTGCCGTCCATGACCTGCGCCAACGCTGGCGGGATGGCGGCGACATCGGTTTTAATCAGGTAGCCGCGGGCGCCCAGCTTGAGCGCCGACACAATGTACTCGTCATCCGAGAATGTCGTCAGAAACACCACCCGCGCCGCAGGGTCGTGCTCAAGGATTTCGCGTGCCGCCGAAAGTCCGTCGCGTCCCGGCATCTGAATGTCGAGCAGCGCGATGTCGGGCGAGTGCTCGGCGTAGAGCGCGACCGCGTCGTCGCCGTTGGCGCCGGTGCCCACTACTTCGATCTGCGTCTGGGCGCCCAGGATAATCTTGAGCGAATCGACCACCAAGCGGTCGTCGTCGACAACAATGAGCCTCATCGGGCCTCATCTCCTTGCTGTTTGGGAACGGTGGCAAACACACGCCAGCCGCCGGCGCCGGCGCGCGGGCCGGCGGTGAAAGTGCCGCCAAGCGCCTCGACGCGCTCGCGCATGGAGCCGAGCCCCATGCCCTCCGCGGCGCCGCGGCCGCTTGCTTGGACCCCGCCCGTGCCATCATCGGTGACGATGAGCTGGTAAAACGACGGATGCTCCATGCACCGTACGGCGACGGTCTGGGCGCAAGCATGGCGCATGGTGTTGGAGAGCGCCTCGCGCAGGACCGCCGCAAAGCAGTTGGCGACGTTTGCGGGCGCATGCTCGGCCAAAACTTCAAGCTCAATCTGCGGACCGCCGTCCGAGCGCGCGCCTTCAGCAATGCGTTCGAGCTGCACGGAAAGGTCGACAGCGTTGTCGTTGAGCGCGTGGACGCTGGTGCGCACAAGCTGGAGCGCCTCATCAACCGTGCGATTGACGTCAGCGAAATCGGCGGCGACGCCGGGCTCGTCGGCGTGGACCACGCGCAGTGCTTCGGCTTGCAGCGAGGCGCGCGTGAGCTGGTGGCCCACATTGTCGTGGATCTCGCGCGCGATGCGGGCGCGTTCGGCGAGCGTCGCGAGCTCGACTTCGTAGTCCTGGCGGTCGGCAAGGTCGCGGTTGCGCGCTTCGAGCACGAGGGCTCGTTCCTGCAGCTCGTCACGGGTACGGCGCATGCGCTGCTGCTCGCGCTCCAACTGGGCGGTACGTAGCGATAGCAAGGTGGCGGCAACCGAAAGGATGGCGGACAGCAGGAGCGTTCGGGCGGTGAGCGCGTCGATGCGAAGGTCCGCGACGAGCGCAAAGACAAAGGTGGCGCCAATGCCCAGCGCGGCCCAGGCGTACTCGCGGCGCACGCGTCGCGCAATGTCATAGAGGGCGAGGGGCACAAACGGCACAAACGGCGGCACGAAGACGGCCGCGATGATGTAAGCGTAACTCGCGGCTTCGCTGGCGCGACGGGCGCGTTCTCCCTGCGCGAGCTCAGCCAGCGAGGTGGTAATTACGCCAAGGCAAAACGCCGCGACCAGGCCAGCGTCCACAGCAAGGCCTGTGGCGGCTGCGATGCAGCACGCCAGCACGATCGATTTGTCGAAAAGCCTGTTCATACGGGTATTGTACGCGAAGCCGCGCGTGGTGGAGGGGCCGCCTGCACAACCGTGACATTCCTCGCGCGCGGCAAATCGGCGTCGATCGCTCGCGCGAGCGGGGGTTTCGCCCCCCCCGCACTCGTGACAAAGCTCACTGGCGCGCGCCACCCACTCCTGCGATGATGCAATCGTACCGGGCCACAACCAACAGAAGGGCCGCCTCATGACAGACATCGTCCATGTCGAAAACCTCGTCAAGCGCTATGACGATCTTATCGCGCTCGACCACTTTAACCTGAACATCGCCCCCGGCGAGATCTTTGGCCTGCTCGGCCCCAACGGCTCGGGCAAAACCACGTCCATCAACTGTATCCTGCAGCTGCTTGCCTACGACAAGGGCGCCATCGAGCTGTTCGGCGAGCCCATGACGCCCGCCCGCTACGACCTCAAGCGCCGCATCGGCGTGGTGCCGCAGCAGGTGGCGGTGTTCGACGAGCTCACCGTGCGCGAGAACATCGACTATTTCTGTAGCCTCTACGTCAACGACCGCAAGCGCCGCCGTGCGCTCGTGGACGAGGCGATCGACTTCGTCGGTCTGGGCGACTTTACCAAGTTCCGCCCCGGCAAGCTCTCGGGCGGCCTGGCGCGCCGCCTCAACATTGCCTGCGGCATCGCGCACAAGCCCGAGCTCATCTTTTTTGACGAGCCCACGGTGGCGGTCGACCCACAGAGCCGCAACGCCATCCTGGAGGGCATCTGCCGCCTGCGCGACGAGGGCGCCACGGTGGTGTATACCAGCCATTACATGGAGGAAGTCGAGCAGATCTGCAGCCGCATCATGATCATGGACGGCGGCCGCGTGCTGGCGCAGGGCACTAACGACGAGCTCAAGCGCATGATCCAGATGGGCGAGCGCGTGACTGTCGAGGTCGGCGCCGTCGAGACCGTCACGGTCGAGCGGCTGCGCGCCCTCGAGCATGTGCTCAGCGTTGAGCTGTCCAGCGGCGAACTTGTCTGCACCTGCGAGGCGAGCCCGCACAACCTGGTGGACATCCTCGACACGCTGCGCGCCGCCGACGTGGCGCTCGGCCGCGTGTGGAGCGAGCCGCCGACCCTCAACGACGTGTTCCTCGAGATCACCGGCCGCGAGCTGCGCGACTAGGGGGCGGCCATGTTCAACACCATCATCACCACGCTCAAGACGCTATTGCGTCGACCGAGTACATGGGTCTGGGGCGCGATCTTTCCCATTGCGCTTTCAACGATGTTCATGTTTATGTTTGCGAACCTGAGCTCTGACGGCAAGGTCGACCCGGTGCCGGTGGCCGTTGTCGCTGACGAAGCCTGGGGTGCTTCGTCCTTTAAGGACGTGGCGACCTCGCTTGCCAAGGAGGGCGACGATCAACTGCTCGATGTGAGCGAGTACGAAGACTTGGCTGCCGCGCGCAAAGCACTCAAGGCCGGCGAAGTCGCGGGCATCTACACGGTCGATGCCGCGGGCACGCCCAAGCTCACGCTGCTTTCGAGCTATGACAGCTCGCGTGCGTCGACGGTGCTCACCGACCGCAGCATCCTTGAGACGGTGGCAAGCTCGTATACGCAAAATGCCGAGCTCATGTCCAAGATTGCCCAAGACAACCCGGCGGCGCTCGCCGACCCGGAGGCGGTTGCGCGCGCCCTGTCGCTCGAGGGCGGAACCCGCCGCGTGAGCCTGACGCGCACCACACCCGACGGCACGACCATTTACTACTACGCGCTCTTTGGTCTGGTCGCGATGATGTCTGCCGAGTTTGCCGCTTTGAGCGTCGTCGATTTGCAGCCCAATCTGTCGGGCCTTGGCGCGCGCCGCTGCGTGGGTGGCCTTTCCAAGACGGCGTCGCTGGCCGGCATCTTTGTCGGCTCGTGGCTGGTTTCCTTTGCCTCGATGGCGGTCGCGATTGGCTATGTGCGCCTAGTCGTTGGCGTCGACTTTGGCGGGCGCGAGGGGCTGTGTCTGGTGGGTGGCGCCGTGTCCGCGCTTGCCGCGACGGGCCTGGGCCTTTTTGTGGGCACGCTGCCCGTTAAGGGTGGCAAGGCGTCCAAGTCGGGCATCCTCACGGGCTTTGCCACCACGTGCGCCCTGTTCGCCGGCCTCTACGGCGAGCCGGCGATGGCGCTTGCCGACGACGTCGCCCGCGCCTTTCCGGCCGAGTGCTGGCTCAACCCCGTCAAGCTCATCTGCGACATGTTCAATCGCCTGTATTTCTTTGAGGACCTGGGGCCCTTTGCCGTTCGCGCTGGTGCGCTCGTCCTGATGGCCCTGGTGTTTGTCGCCGCCGCTACGCTGATCTTTGGAAGGAGCCGCTATGAGCACCTTTAAGACCGCGCTTCGCATGGCGCTCGCGCACCCGCTCTATCTGCTCATCTATACGGTGTTCATCTCGCTCATGGGCGTATTCATCGCGGCCTCGGTGAGCTGGAACTCGTCGCAGCTTACCGAGTACAAGCCCTACGACACCAACGTGATCGTGGTCGACCGCGACAATAGCAACCTTTCGCGGGCGCTTACCAAGCACCTAGGCTCACGCTTTGACCTAGTCACGGGCGTCGGCGACGACACGTACGACCTTGCGGACGCGCTCGCCAAGAGTAACAGCGCCAAGGGCAGCGCCGACTGCGTGTTCTTTATCCCGGAGGGGTTTGAGGACGACCTCGTTACAGCCGCCCGCGCGGGGGAGGCCCTGCCCAAACTCGACGTGACCTACGGCTCCGGCACCATGGCGGCGGCGCTTTCGTCTGCCGAGGCCTCACGCTGGATCTCGCTCGCGGGTGCTGCGGCGGCGCTTGAGCCAGCTGCTTCCGACGGCGAGGTCGCCAAGGCCGCCGAGCATGCTGCCGCCAAGCGCGCCGAGGTCCAGATCGAGCAGGTCAAGGTCGAATCGACTGCCGTCGTCCCACTCGAGTCGTACTTCAACTTTGGCGCGTACGCGATCATCTCGTCGGTCATCGTGTCGGTAGGGCTGGTGTTCTCGGGCATGAGCGAGCCCGAGCGCGTGCGCCGCATGGAGGCCGGCCCGGTCTCCGAGCGCCAGCGTTCGCTTGCTGTGTTCGCGGCTGCCGCGGTGCTCACCGTCTGCATCTGGTTTGTGTCGAGCATGGTGGGTGTCGTGGGCTTTGCCGGCGCGGTCGCCGAGGTCGGTGTGGGTCGTGTGTGTCTGGCGCTGGCGGCGACGTTTGCCCTGGCGTGCACGCCTCTGGCCGTTGGCTTTACGCTGTCGAGCTTGGGCGCGCGCGAGGAGCTGCTCAACGGCGTGGGCAACTTACTCGGCATGCTCATGACGTTTTTGGGCGGCGCCTGGATGCCGCTGTCGCTGATGGGTTCGGCCGTGCAGACGGTGGCGCACTTTGTGCCGACATATTGGGTGAACGACGCGATCAGCAAGGCGCTCGCCGCGGACCTGACGTCCACCGTGCTGGGCGACATCGCCTGCGACCTGGGCGTCACCGTGCTCTTCGCCGTCGCCATCGCCGCCGTAGGCCTAGCCCTCGCCCACAACAAATCCCACGCCTAGCCGCCTAGTCATTGGGGGCGTTCTTAAACGACTGGTCGCTGGGGACAGTCTTTGCCGATTCGCCGGCTCGCCGGCCGGGCTGGCAAGGGCTGTCCCTATCTGCCGGGTGGCGAAAGAGCGTCCCTAGCGGCACTCATTGGGGACAGACTTAAATGAGCGATTTCACTCATTTAAGTCTGTCCCCAATGAGTAAAGTGCGTCCCCAACGGCTAGTTTGGAAAAAATTGCGCCTGCCGCTTAAAAATAGTTCGCCGAGGTTTACTATTACCCTAGAAAAGTAGTAGAAGGCTAACAATGGGGGATGACATGGCAGCGCAGAAAGCCTACGTCCAGGTCAACGGACTCAAGAAACACTACGGCGACGGCGATGCGCGCCTGATGGTGCTCGACGGTATCGATACGTCCATCAACCGCGGCGAAATCTGCGTCATGCTGGGGCCCTCGGGCTCGGGCAAATCGACGTTCCTCAATCTCATCGGCGGCCTAGAGGATGCCGACGGCGGCTCCATCATGGTGGACGGCTGCGATCTCACGGTGCTCAAGCCTACCGACCTGGGCGAGTATCGCCGCCGTGAGCTGGGTTTTGTCTTCCAGTTCTACAACCTGGTGCCCGATCTCACCATCAAGGAGAACATCGAGGTCACGGCGCACCTGTCCAAAAACCCGCTCAATGTCGACGACCTGCTGCGTTCGCTGGGCCTCTACGAGCACCGCAACAAGTTCCCGCGCCAGGTTTCGGGCGGCCAGCAGCAGCGTTGCGCCATCGGTCGTGCGCTCGTCAAAAACCCGGGCCTGTTGCTGTGCGACGAGCCCACGGGCGCGCTTGACTACAAGACGTCCAAGGAAATCTTGCAGCTCATGGAGGATGTTAACCGCACCTACGGCTGCACCATCATCATCGTCACCCACAACGCCGCCATCGCCCGCATGGCCAACCGCGTGCTGCGCCTGCGCGACGGCCGCATCGTCGAGGATGAGCTCAACGAGTCGCCCGTTGCGGCCGCCGAGCTCGATTGGTAGGCGACGCCATGACACCTCTCGCAAAGCGATTCCCGCGCGAGCTGCGCCGCAATGTCGGTAAGTACCTGGGCATCTTTTTGCTTATGTGCGGAAGCATCGCCCTCACGTCGGGTTTTTTGCTCGCGGCGCATTCCATCGGCTGCCTCATTGACGACATGCGCGACGACTACACGATTGAGGACGGCCGCGTGACTACCTCCTTCGAGGCCACCGACGAGCAGCTCAAGGCCGCCGAGGATGCAGCCGGCGACGTCGGTGGCGTCACGCTCTACAAGAATTTCTCCATCGACGCCATCATCAAAAAGACCGCCGGCGACGATGGCACCAAGCGCACGCTGCGCACCTATGCGCACCGCACCAAGGTCGATATCGCGTCCTACTGTGAGGGCAGGCAGCCCAAGGCGGACGATGAGGTGGCAATCGACCGTGTCTTCGCCACCAACAACGACCTCGCTGTGGGCGATGAGGTCGAGCTTGAGGGCCGTACCTACACCATCTGCGGCATCATGACCCAGCCCGATAGCCAGGCGCTGTTCCTCAACAATTCGGACTTTACGGTGAACACCATCACGTACGGCGTGGCCGAGGTCACCGACGCCGGCTTTGCCGCGCTCGAGGATGCCGGCGGCGCGCCTGCCTACACCTACTCCTTCACCTTTGCCGATCGCGACCTCCCCACCGCGGATCGCATCGATGCGGAGCAGGATATGGTCGAGGCGCTGACCGATGCCGATGCGCGCGTGGACGACCTGATCGATGCCGATTCCAACCAGGGCATTGGCTATGCGCGCGACGACGTGGACGGCGACTCCATGATGTGGATGACGTTGCTCGACATCATCATCGTGATCATGGCGTTCGTCTTTGTGGTTCTTACCGACGCCACCATCGAGGAGGAGAGCGCCATCATCGGCACGCTGCTCGCCAGCGGCTATCGCCGTCGCGAGATCGTACTGCACTACCTGGCACTTCCCGCCATCGTGGGCGTGGTCGCGGCGCTTTTGGGCACCGCACTCGGCGTTGCGTTCTTTACCGAGCCCATGCGCGGTCTCTACTACGGCTCGTACAGCCTGCCGCCCTTCCAGGTGTACTGGAGCTGGGAGATCTTCGTGAAGTGTGCCGTGGTTCCCGCCGCCGCGCTCATTCTCATCACGCTGGTGGGCCTGCTTCGCAAGATGGGCAAGACGCCGTTGCAGTTCCTTCGTCACGAGGCGAGCGGTAAGTCGGGCACCAAGCGCGGTATGCAGCTGCCGGAGCGCATGGGCTTTGTCTCGCGCTTTCGCCTGCGCGTTTTCCTGCGCAACCTGGGCAACTTCGCCACGCTCTTCGTGGGCATTGCGTTTGCCTCGCTGCTGCTGCTCTTTGGCCTGGCGATTCTGCCCACGATGACGCACTACGCGGACAACCTCGAGACGAGCCTGGTCGCCGAGCACCAGTACACGCTTAAGGCTCCGCTGGAGCTCGAGGGCACTGCCGAGGAGCGCGAGCAGTGGTCGGCACTCGAGCGCTTGCAGTCGGTTGACGGCGCGCTGCTTTCCGCCGCCCAGGATGCCGATGACGAGCTTGACGACGCGGCCGATGCGGCGCAGGCGGCAGCCGACGCCGCGAACGCATCTCCGTCTGCCGAGAGCCTGGCCGCAGCGCAGGATGCGCTCGCCAAGGTCCAGGACAAGAGGGATGCGCTCTACGCGCGCCTTGACGATCTTGCCGATGCCCTCGGCTGCGACCGCGATGAGGCTATCGACCTGATCGACAAGGCGTCGAAAATCGACACTGACAACGACGATATCCACCCGGTCAATACGACCGACAACGGCGCGGGCGCAATCGCGCAGGCCGAGAAATATGCCGTCTACCAGCTGCAATACGACCGAGGCGAGGGAAACGGCACAGAGGCCATCTCTGTCTACGGCATCTCGCCCAACTCGCGCTACTGGAAGAACCTCGATGTCGGCGACGGCCGCGTTGTCTTTGGCGGCGGCCTGCTCGACAAGTTTGGCTGGAGCGAGGGCCAGAAGGTCGCGCTCAGCGACAAGTACGAGGGCGAGCACTATTCCCTTGAGTATGCGGGCAAGGACTGCGCCTGGGGCTCCAAGTCGGACATGAATATCTACATGAGTATCGACGACTTTAACGAGCTGTTCGGCAACGATGCCGCCTACTTCAACGGCTATGTGAGCGATGAGGAGCTCGACCTCGATGCGCGCTACTTTGCCGGCGACACCACGCCCGACGACATGCGCGCCGTGGGTGACCAGTTCATCGGCATGATGAGCAAAATGATCGGAATGATGATCGGGCTCGCGGTGTTTATCTTCCTGCTGTTTATGTACCTGCTGACCAAAGCGGTGATCGACCACAGCGCCCGTTCGATCAGCTACATGAAAGTCTTTGGCTATCGCGATAGCGAGATCTCGCATCTGTACATCCGCTCGATCACGCTGTGCGTGGTGGCATCGCTCGTGCTGAGCCTGCCGGTCATTATTGGCTCGCTCACGGCCATCTTCCGCTCGATGCTGCTCGCCTA
>JAERMT010000208.1_pt1 | contig 29721 bp, 26 predicted proteins | sample 9267081 | NCBI WGS metagenome assembly JAERMT01 (sample SAMN17071939, study PRJNA684904) | human gut metagenome | isolation source: diarrhea sample from child under the age of five | host: Homo sapiens | place: South Africa: Mafikeng, Mafikeng Provincial Hospital | collected 2019-09
GCTACGCTCCTAAAAATCCAGTTCGCTTGCACATATTGCCTTCGGCACTTCCCCCCGAAGGGGGAAGCAAGATGTTACATAGCTAACGATTTCCTTAACTTAATAGCATTACTCGATGGTATGTCTTTTGCCTTTTATGAAAGAGGGGCAAGGAGCGACGTTCCTGCGGGGAGGAAAATGATAATAATGCGCCGCAAGGTCTTGCTCTGGGGAAATACAGAGACTCTCAAAGGCGGGAAGCCTGTGGACCTGTCTTTCCTTCGGAGCCTGCTGCACCTATGCGGATGTATCCGATGAAATCGCCATTTCTGATTTCAAACTTATATTTCGGTAAGGGGGATCCTATGCCCAATCGGTTTAAAAAGTCAATGAAGCATCTGGCAGCGGCTGTCTGCCTCACGCTTTCCTGCGTGATGCCTTGTGCAGCACAGGAATTTCTTCCTGTGTCAGAAGTACAGGAGGGTATGCATGGCTATGCCAAGACCGTCGTACACGGTACGAAGATCGAGACCTTCGATGTCGATGTGCTGGGCATTATGAAAGACAAGGGAGCGACCGGCGGAGATCTGGTGCTGGTGAAAGTATCCGGGCCCCTGATCGATCAGACAGAAGGCATCGCGCAGGGGATGAGCGGCAGTCCGGTCTACATCGATGGGAAGCTGCTCGGCGCAGTGGCGTATGGATTTCCTCAGTCCGGCGGGCGCATCGGCATGGTGACGCCGATCGGTGACATGCTGAAGCTCTGGACCATCGATGACGGAAAGGACACCGGTCTTACGCCGCCATCCTCCAAAGGGCTGATCCCACTCACGACGCCTCTCATGGCGAGCGGATACACCCCGGATGCGATGGATTTCCTCGCAGGGAAAATGCAGGATTTCCACATGGTCCCATTTGCTTCCGCATCTGCCTCGCAGGATGATGTGCCGCAGCCGCTTGAACCGGGAAGTGCCGTCTCGGCAACCATGGTGACAGGCGATCTCAAACTCGGCGCTGTCGGGACGGTCACCTATGTCGACGGCGATCGCATGGTGGCTTTCGGGCATCCGTTCATGGATCGCGGAAATACCGATTACTTCATGCACAATTCCTATATCTTCACCGTCATCCCGAGCAAGAATATCCCCTTCAAGCTGGGATCCGTCGGTGCGGAGATCGGTACGGTCAACCAGGACCGGGGAGCCGGTATCGGCGGAATGATGGGGAAGCTGCCACACGCTGTCTCGCTTCATGCGTCCGTGACCGATGAAGATACGAAGAAGAAGGAAGATCTCCATGTACGCATGATCCCGAATGAAGCGCTGCTGCCGACCTTATCCGTCACTTCGGTGTACCATGCGATCAGCAATGCCATGGATCGCAAAGGACAGGGGACGGTCGATTTCACCTATACGCTTTACCCGGAGGATATGAAGCAGAAGCCTTTCACCCGAAGCAATATGTACTGGTCGTCCAAAGACATCGCGGAGCGAAGCGTAGATGAGCTCTACAATGTGGTACGGCTTCTCGAGCAGAACCGTTTTGAAAAATATCCTCTCCGCAGCATTATGGTCGACATGCATGTGACGAGTGAACGAAAAACCGCGCAGCTTCTCGATGCCTCGGCGTCTCCGATCATCGTGAGCCCGGGCGATACCATCTATGTACGCGCGCGTCTTTCTCCCTACAGGGGAGAAGTCTTCTATAAGGACCTGACATTCACCGTGCCGAAAGATCAGCCGTACGGAGATATGATCCTCGAAGTCCGCGGCGGCGGTGTCGTGCCGCTTCCTTACCTCATCCAGCAGCAGAAGTTCAATTTGACGGATGAGATCTTAGACCGCATCCGCACGTACAAGGATTTCAATGACCTACACAGCCGACTGATGAAGGAAGATCAGAACAATCAGGTCGTCGTGGAGATTCTGGATCCGGAGGTCAGCATGATCTCCAAAGATGAAAACGGCGGCAAAAAGGCAGAAATACAGGAGAAAAAGGCACCGGAAAATCCAGACTATCTGAAAAATAAAGACGGGCTCAAAGAAGACGGAGAAAAAGAGACTCCAAAGAGCGCCGTCGATACGGACTATGTCATCTATGGTGATGGACAATTCACCTTTAAAGTTCTGCCGCAAGCAGAACGCGATAAAGCACTGAAGAAGCTCGCAAAGAACAAACAGCAGGCCACCATCGAGATGAGCAATAAGGAAAAAGAAACGCTTGAGAATAAGGATAAGAAGACGGAAGGAACGGATAAAGACGAAAAAGATTCGCAAAAGACATCAGCTATGATTACGCTTTGAGTGACTGATAGACGAAGAGACTAGAAAACGATAGACATCAGATGCCATTCCTAGTCTCCTAGTCTAAAGTCTTCTAGTCTCTTTATCTGATACGAATTTCCCAAACTCCGCGGCGCTTTTTAATTTTATGCGCCGCACCATCCCCGTTGAACCTGTTGAACCCTATAAACCACAAAACCCAAATCACATTTTCCCCGAAAGGAGGTCTCCCCACCCATGTCATTCTTAGAAACGCTTGGCCGCTATACCATCGGCATCTTTCATCAGCTGGGAGCAGTGATCCTGCTCCTCATGGCGGCGGTGAAAGAGATCGGCGCATTCCGCGGGCGGGAGACGATGAAGCAGTGCCTGGCATTGGGCGTGCTGTCCTTTCCCATCGTGGCATTGACACTGCTCTTTACCGGCATGGTGCTTTCTGTACAGATCGCGGGCGAGCTCACAAAGTATGGCGCAGACTTCACCGTCGGTGCGATCGTAGCCATCGGCATGGGGCGTGAACTGGGACCGGTGCTCTGCGGTGTCGTCCTTGCAGGCCGCGTCGGGGCAGCCATCACGGCTGAGATCGGTACGATGCGGGTGACCGAGCAGATCGATGCGTTAAGGTGCCTTGCGGTGAGTCCGGTGGGGTATCTCGTGGTGCCGCGGCTCGTCGCCTGTATGACGATGCTGCCGCTTCTGACGGTCTTTGGTGTCACCATCGGCGTTGGCGGCGGGATGATCGTCGCTTCGCTCACGCATGGAGTCTCCTCCTATACCTTCATGCACTCCATCCACGTGTACTGCGTCCCTTCTGACCTGTACATCGGCGTTTTCAAGTCGGTCATTTTCGGTATGATCGTCGCGCTTGTCGGCTGTGACCGCGGGATGACCTGTACGGCAGGGGCAGAAGGCGTCGGCAAGGCGACCACCCAGTCCGTAGTATATTCGATTATTATGCTTTTTGCGGCGAATTACCTGCTCTCGTCCATTCTGTTTTGAGGCGTCCTATGATTGATATCAGGCATGTATACCAGACTTTTGGCGATCGTCATATCTTGAAAGATGTCAGTCTTTCCATCAAGGAGGGAGAGACGATGGTCATCCTGGGAGCGTCCGGCTCCGGGAAATCAACGCTCCTAAAGCTCATCATCGGTCTTTTGCGCCCTACATCCGGAAAAGTCCTTGTGAACGGAAAGGATATGGGACAGCTCAGCGAAGAGGAGCTGAATGAGGAGCGCCGCTCGATGGGGATGGTCTTTCAGTATTCTGCGCTCTTTGACTCTCTCAATGTGAAAGAAAATGTAGCCTTTGGTCTGCGTATGCACACGCGGCTTTCTGAAGAAAAGATCGATGCCATCGTGAAGGAGAAACTGCATCTGGTCGGGCTTGATGGGATCGAAGACCTCATGCCGGCGAATCTGTCCGGCGGCATGAAGAAACGCGTGAGCCTTGCGAGAGCGATCGCGCTCGAGCCGAAGATCATTCTCTATGATGAACCGACAGCGGGGCTCGATCCGATCCGTTCGACCGATATCAGTCTTTTGATCAAAGAGACGCAAAAGGTCCTGCATGCGACAAGCGTCGTCGTGACGCACGACTTGAAGTCTGCGGAAATGATCGCGGACCGCATGGCTTTTTTGTATAAGGGCTCGTTCCTTGCGGTAGGGACAGCCAAAGAATTATATGCATCGAAGGATGAAAGAGTACGGCAGTTCATGAACGGTCTGCCATCGAATCCTGATTTTTTGAAAGAAGGTGATGCCTGATGAAATGGTCGACGGAAGCAAAGGTCGGAGCCTTTGCCCTTGCGGGGATACTCCTCTTTGCCGGGATCCTGATCGAGCTTTCCAGCCTTGTGATCTTTGGGAAGAGCGGATTTCATGTGACCGGCTATTTCAAGGAAGCGGAAGGCATAGAGCCGGGAAATCCGATCCACTATGCCGGCGTCGAAGTAGGCATGGTCGATGGCATCACGGTGGAGAACGGGGAAGCCGTCGTGAAGCTGCGTTTTTATCACGATGCCAAGGTGCCCAAGGATGCGGACTTCTCCATCCAGACCAGCAGTGTCATGGGCGGACGCTTCGTGAAGGCCTCCGGCGGTCATCAGGAACGCGGTTATCTTGCAGAGGGGATGAAGGTCGAGGGCAAGTCAGCACCGGGGATCGATCAGGCGATGGATAAGATGGACAAGCTCATCACGTCCGCGCAGACCATGCTCGATGGGATCAATACCGTCGTCGCAGACCCCTCTTCGCAGAAGCATGTGAAGAACAGCATCAATAATTTTGACGCGATTTCCGAAAATCTCGCCATCCTGACCGCGCAGGGGATACAGACAGCGAGTGAGATCCAGAGCATCACCTCGCAGGTGAATCAGATGCTGTATCAGCTGAATGGAGACGGCAAAGCCACCGGCGATGTGCGAAGGATCATGGACAATATGGTCGTGGCATCGGAGAATGCGAAGGAAATCTCTCAGAATGCCAAAGAGATTTCCGGGAAAATAAATGGATTTATGCAGGGAAATGGTGATTTTGATGTATCTGTTTCCGGCGAATTGTTATATAATACTAAGAAGGACGATTTCTCGCCGAATCTCTTCCTCCGCGTGGGGAAAGACTCCTATGGCCTTCTGGGGATAGAATCCATGGGAAATGATCCGGTCTATGATGCGCTCTATGGTCGTATGAGAGGGGACTATGGCGTACATGCCGGTATCATTCGAAACAAGATCGGCGCTGGCGCGGACTATGCGTCCGGGCGTTGGAAATTCTCCGCAGATGTGTATGACCCCAATGATCTTTCTGTCCGCCTGCGCGGGCAGTATGCTCTTACGCCGAATCTGTTCCTGACCGGACAGTCCATTTTCCCGCATAATAACCGCGGCGGCGGAGAGTACATCGGTGTGGGATACAATTATTAAATGAAAACAGCGCCCCCAAAAGGGGCGGTCTGGATACAATGACAACAAAGACATCTGTCTAGAAGGGATGAATGTTGAATGAATACAATGACCTGCAAAATTCTGACTGCTTCTATCGTGCTTGCCCTTTCCTGCGGGCTCGGCGCAGAAGCAAAAGGATCTCAGACAAAGATCATGACGGATCCGTCGATCACGCAAAAGGCCATCGAGGCACAGATGAATCAGACGGTAGCCAATAAAGAGGTGAACTTCAATAACATGCTGCTCCAGAAGAATCTGGCGTCTTCTATCACAGAAGCGGCAGCTCCGGAAGCAGTGGCTATGGATATCGACCTCAAAGGTGCGGTCACGACTGCCATTCAGAATAACCGTGACATCACCATCGCAGAGCTAAAACGAAGAGACGCGGAAGCCGATGTCAGTCAAGTGGCAGCCAAGAAGAATCCATCCGTCAGCTACTCCTGGCAAAGAAATCAGTATCCGACCCAGCGTGGTGTCGTAGGCACGCAGAGCTCCAACCATGGCTATAGCCAGGGGATCAATGTTTCCTGGCCGATCTGGACCTTCGGCAAGGTAGAAGGTGCGATCGATGCCGCACGCTACCAGAAGAACATCGCAGATCTTGATGTCTACAAGACAGAAGCGGATACGAAGCTCGCGGCTGTGCAGGCGTACTACCAGTACCTCGAAGCGGTCAAGCTCGCTGAAGTGCAGGCACAGTCTGTCACTGACTATGCAAGCCATCTGAATAACGTACAGCAGCAGTTCGATGCCGGCATCGTGGCGAAGCTGGACGTACTGTCTTCCAATGTATCGCTCGCCAATGCGAAGCAGAAGAGCATCGCAGCGGACAACACCCGGGATGTCGCAGAAGCGAACCTGAACAACATCATGCGTGTCCCGATGAATACGACGCTGAACCCGCTGGATAAGAATTTCCCGGAACCGGAATTTGACCTCACCATGGAACAGGCCATTCTGATGGCACAGAAATACCGCTGGGAACTCGTCGAAGCAGACTATGGCGTAAAGGCAGCTGAGGCCTCTCTTCGCTCTGCAAAGGCAGGCTATCTCCCGACAGTCAGCGTCGGCGGCGGATACAGCTGGAAGGAAGCCAGTGTGACGGCGGTCGATAAAGATGACTGGGCTGTCCAAGGCGGGCTTTCCTGGTCACTTTGGGATGGCGGCGCTACCCAGGCATCGGTGAAGAAAGCGGATGCCGCGGTCAAAACAGCACAGGAAACACTCCTGCAGGCGAGAGAAAAGATCGAGCTGGAAGTCCGTCAGGACTACCTGAATGTTCTCTCTTATAAAGAACAGATCCGCGCTGCCGAAGCATCGGTCGCTCAGGCAGAAGAAGCATATAAGATCGCGACCGTCCGCTACAGCAGCGGCGTCGGCATCAACCTGGATGTCCTCGATGCAGAACTCGCCCTCAATACTGCGAGAACGAACTACATCACCGCGCTCTACAACTACAACATCGGTCTCGCTACGCTGGAACATGCGATGGGCGTACCGGCTGTCATTCACCCGGAATTTGCAAAAGCCTGATCTCGGGGTGGGGATCAGTAGCCGGGATCAGAAGCGATTTGTGATCCGGCCATCGCGTTCCGTTTTGGCTCTATAGAGACGGTTGCCTTTCAGCTGTATGAGGGCAGCCTGAATCTGTTTTTATATATTTTTCTTTGGAGATAATACCTTGGCTAGCAGAATCAAATGGTGGATCAATGGTATCGCAGCATTTATTTTCGTCATGCTCTGTATCATTTATCTGCTGATCCGTCCGATCATCACACAGAATCTGGAACCTGTCATCAAAGACGCGGCAGGGGAGCGCATCAATGGCACCCTGACGTGGACCATGATGGATCTGGATCCGAACTATGACCTTTCCTTCACCGACCTGGAGCTGAAGGACGCGAAAGGAGAGGTTGTGTTCAAGTCGCCCTCTTTGGCGATCGGATGGTCTGCTTCTGCGCTGTATAACTATGCTTTCAAAGACGGCGGCATCGCTGATGTCGTAAAGACGGTGACTATTGAGGATCCGGAGGTCCATCTCGCCAAGACGGAAGATGGACTGTGGAATGTAGAGAAGATTCTAAAACCATCGGACTCTTCGGACAACGGTACTTTCACAGGACAGGTCATCGTGAAGGACGGGGAGGCTTCCATCTCTGCACCGGATATTGGTTCGTATGATTTCACTTCGCTGGGAGGTACGCTCGGCTGGGACAGCAAGGGTACAATCACAGGCTCTTTTGTGGGAGAGGCATTTGACAGCCATTTCAAGGGAGACGTGAAGTACACGAATACGAATAACATGGAAATCAGTCTGGAAACGGATCCGGTTTCCCTTACCTCGTTGAAGCCGCTCTTAGAGCAGTTCCCACAGATTTCTTCAAAACTTGATATAGACAAAGGGACAGGACAGGTGACCAGCGCCAAGATCTGGAAAAGTGATGGCGCTGTCGCTTATCATGTCCAAGGCTCTATCAAAGACGCTGCTCTTCGCTATGATCATTTTATTCTGGCTGACGGAGCAGCCTTTTTTGATATTGAAAATGGCGAAGCTGTCATCACCGAAGCAGCCGTAAATGTCAATGGGCAGACATTCACTGGGGATGCGAAGGTCCTTTTTGACGTGGACGATCCGATCCTGATGGGACATGTGACTCTGAAGGATATCAAGGCGGAAGAGCTGCTGCCGGAGAAAGGCGTCACCGGAGTCGTTTCCGGCAGCGTAGATATTTCGGGTACGATGGGAGATCCTTTCGTGTCCGGCGAAGCCCATGTGAAGGATGGGCAATATGAGGATCTTTCTGTCAAAGAGGCGAATGTACGCTTTGTCTATGGAGAGGATCGGATCTCGATTCCTTATCTGAAGGCACAGATGGCTGGCGGTCTTCTGATCGGCGAAGGCTCATATACTATGACAAGCGGGGCCTTTGAAGGCGAAGCCGCCGGAGAGCATATCGACCTTTCTTCTCTTCCGGTCGGGATTTCTGCTTCCGGCATTGTGAGCGGATCGGGGAAGGCGAAGGGCACCTATAAGGAAGGCGCACTGTCTTTGGAAATGGCTTCCGGAGAAATGGATGGCGCGGGTCTTTCGTATGAGAATATGGCAGCCGGCAAGGTTTCCGGCTTTGGCAGTTACCGTGATGGTGACTGGCATGGCGTTTTCTATGGCATGGATCTTTCGTATGATGGGATGTCCATGGATACCCTCTCGGGGGAGGCGACTTCGCGCGGCGGCGTGATGGATATCGCGTATCTGACAGGCACATCCGGCGAAGGCGCATTCACCGTGAAGGGGACATATGGGCCGTCCCTCTCGCTCTCGGGCGAGGTATCGTCCATCGACCTTTCTGCGCTTTCCGGCCTTTCGGGGATGGATATGGCCGGACGTCTCTCCGGCCGTTTCGCAGTCAACGGGAGCAGGGAGGATCCATACGGCGCGGCAGATTTCACAGCGCAGGATGGGGAGATCCGTGGCATCTCCTTTGACCGTATCGAAGGACATGTATCGCTGGGAGATCAGCTGGCGACTATCACCTCGCTTCGCTGGGAAGGGCCGGACGGCAAGCATACGGTGAAAGGGACCGTCGGTCTCTTTGCGCCGCACCCTCTCACACTCACCATCGATACCGACAAGACACGCATTGAGAAACTGCTTGCGCTTGCCGGAGAGAACTACCCGGTGACGGGCTGGGTCGAAAATACAATGACCGTCACTGGCACGATGGAAGCGCCGCAGGTGAAAGGCGATTTTCTTGCCTTCGACGGTTCGGTCATGGGTGAGCTTTTCCAAAGCATCTCCGGCGAATATACCTATGATGGAGATGACATCACCCTGAAAAACGGCCTCGCCTATATCTACGATGGTACAGCCATCGTGAGCGGTACGGTGAAGCCGGATATGATCGATATGGATGTGTCACTCAATGACATCAGCCTTTCGCGGATGCTTCCGGGACGCGGAGCAGACGGCAAGGTCAATATGCGCGGGCATGTATCCGGAACAATGGAAGATCCGGTCTTTGAAGGGACGATTTCCTCCAGGCAGATCTCTGTAGGCGGCACTGCCATTTATATGGCGTCTGCCGGCATTTGCTATCAGAACCATGTCGTAAGCCTTGATGACGGTATATTCAACCAGAAGAATGGCCATTTCGAATGGAGAGGCAACTATCACATGGATTCCCATGCGCTGCAGGGCTTTCTCCGATTTAAGGAATGGAATATCAAGGAGATCATGCGTCTTTTCAAGCTGCCTGAGTCCGCTGCGGATGGCGCTGTCAATGGCGGCATGCAGATCGGAGGGACTCTGGAAAACCCCAGCATCGATTTCAAAGCAGATTTCCTAGGAGGGCATCTGGGGGATACACCCGTCGGTCAGGGAGTGATCGATTTTTCCTACCTGAATGGGGCGCTCTCGATCCGTCAGTTTCATCTTCCTGTAGGAGATGGACTGCTCGCAGCAGAAGGCTCTATGAATAGCGATGGGGAGCTCGCCATCCAGCTCGCAGCCAAAGACATGGAGATGTCCTGGTTGCCGCAGGTATTGGGACGAAGCGATATACGGATGGGCGGTCGTCTGACGGCCGGAGTCGTTCTCAGCGGAAATAAGACGTCGCCGGAAGCTGATATCTCGATCGGTATCGAGCATCCGAGCTACGGAGAAATCAGCTTTGACAGCTTCTCTCTGATGGCGAATGCCAAGAGCAATGTCGTGACGCTGCAAAATGCACTGGTATCGAAGGGAAACTATCGTGCAAGTGCCAAGGGCATACTCCCCGGCAATCTTTTCACCGGCAGCACCACAGATGAGGCAGTGCCGCTTTCTGTTGATTTCAATCTCGATCAGGCAGATATGAATATTCTGGCTCTCTTCGGTAAAGCCGTGACGAGTGCGAGCGGACCGATCAAGGGACATGTACAGCTTGTCGGTGACTATCGTGACCCGGAGCTTAAGGGCAGCATCACAGCAAAGAATGGGGCGCTCGGTCTTATGACCATGAATGAAGTCATTCAGCCGATCGATCTGTCCTTACGATTTGATGGACATCGCGTGACATTTGATGGCAGTGCCTCCTTCGGCGGCGGCGGCGTCACTGCGAAGGGCTCTGCCGACTGGAAAGAAAAGGCGATCACGCATTATGATGGGGAAGTGCATATGCATACCCCTTCCATCGACTCTGCCTATTACAAAGGGGCGGTCGATGCTGACCTTTCACTGGGTGAATTCATGGATCAGCTCGGTGTCACGGGCAAGATCTCTATCCACGATGCGACCTGCGAAGTGCCGCTCGCTCTCCTTTCGGAGAGCGGTGAGTCGTCGGCCAATTTCCTGACGAAGATCGACATAGCCATCGGAGACAATGTACGGCTCTACAGCAGCTCGCTCTATGACCTCATGATCAAAGGAAATATTTCGATGATGGGCCATTTCCGCGAACCGATCATGACGGGCCGCGTGAATGTAGAAAAAGGAACGGTCAAGATCAATACCACGGAATTCAAGATCGATCAGGCCAATGCTGTCTGGGGTGGTACCCCCGGCTCCTTCCTGCCTGTCATCCATGCGCGTGCCGATACCAAGGTCGGTCATTACAATATCAAAGCCGAGCTGGATGGACTGCCCGGTGATATGAAGACGACCTTCCACAGTGATCCCGCGCTGAATGATTCGCAGATCATCATGCTGCTGACGCTTCATCAGGATCCGACCAAGGATAAGGATGGCTCGATGCAGGGGGCGCTCTTCAATGCCGGCCTCACCATGCTCTTCGGGAATACGATGCAGGACTTCCTCGCAGATAAGATCGGTCTCGACCTCATCAGCATCACGTCGAACCTGACAGACTACTATGACAACATCGATGACAACAATGACAGCTACTACTACATCAAGATCGGGAAGTACCTCTTCAATGACTTCATGCTGACTGCGACCATGGGAGTGAATAATGAGGAAAAGAGTCTGGGCTTCCATTATGATTTGAATTCGCGCGTCGGTCTCTCATCGTGGTATAATAGTAATCACGACAGTTACATCGGCAGCGATTGGAGCTTTAAATTCTAGGGTTAGCCAAAGGGGCGTGTCCCTTGATTGTGGATGAAAGCTCTGCTCGAATTAGGGATTAGGAATGGCGGTGCGCGCATAAAAAACAGAAGCGCCGCGGAGTATAAATAGGGCGATTCCCGAAAGTGGCATTTAAATCACCAGTCACTAGTCACAAGTCACTCGAGGCTCCTAATCCCTAATCCCCAATCCCTAGTCACTACTTTCGAAAACTCGGAAATGTGAATATGGTCAATATCAGTTACATGGAGTATTTCTATGCTTGAAGAATACAAAGCCTGCCTGTCCCGTGTGACCTTGCTCAGCCGGGAGGAAGAGCAGGCACTTTGGAAAGAATACAAAGAGGAAGAGGAGATCGACGCGCGACAGCGTCTGATCGAGAATTACCAGCCGCTTGTCTTCAAGGAGGCCGTCAAGTATGGCCTGCAGGAGGCGGTGACGATGGACCTTATTCAGGAAGGCACTGTAGGGCTCATGGAGGCTGTCGAGCGCTATGATCCTTTGGCCGGTGTCGCCTTCTCCCTGTATGCCATCCATCGCATCCGCGGACGCATGCTGAATTTCCTGAATGCCAATAAGAAGGAGATCCTTCTCAAGGACTGGGAGGAAGAGAAAGTCTTCCTTGCGCAGGCCATTCCCGATATGGCTTTCGAAAGTGCCGACCGTGAATCGCTGCATGCGGCAGTCGACCTGGCAGTGCAGCGACTCTCTGCCAAAGAGCAGGATGTCATCCGCTCGGTCTACCTGGCGGAGCAGACCGCCGCTGAGACTGCCAATGCCATGGGCGTCAGCCAAGCCTACGTCTACCGCCTCGAGAAACGCGGCATCCGTCGCCTCCGAGGGATGCTCTCGAATCTGATCCATGAGAGAAAGTAGGGGATGACGGAGCATAGCGCTTCTTGTGATCCTATTTCCGGCACCGCCTCGTTGCCCCGCTGAACCTATAGGAAAGAGTAAGATGGAACAGAAATCGGATCTTTGCTCCTCGGACCCTGTCAAACATATCATTCCAGCCTAAAAACACTCGCATTTCTGCAAGAATGCTTGAAAATACAAGAAAATGTGAAATAAATAATAATTTTGGATGTTCACTTGTACTTCTAAAACACTGATTATATATAAGAATCATGTAATCAGTCGTTGGCAGAGATCGGAATGATTCCGGTTTTCTCAGCAGGAGGCAGTATGTCGGGGGATACGCTGAAGAGAGTGAAGTCAGTGAAGAGGTGGCTGGAAAAAGCAGAAAATTCCTATTCCAACCATAAAGAACTGACAGGCGAGATGAATCTCATCATGGCGCAGGCAGAGATGCAGCGCCTGAAAGAGGTGAGAGGGACTTCGCCGCGGCGGAAGTGGCTGCTTCGCGGCGGCGCGCTGGCTGTGGCAGGATTGCTTTTCCTCGGCGCCTCTTTTTTGAAGGACAATTTTTTTGCACCTGCGTCTACTCCGGTAAGGTCGGTAGAAACAGCAGTCACGACACCGGATGCGGCGGTTGTACCAGTCGAGGAAGCGGATAAGAAAACAGAAGAGATCCTTCCTGTATCTGCAGAGACTGTCACGACAGAACCGGTGGAAACGGATCCGCCAAAGCCAGATCCCGAGGTGGTGCCGCCTGCTAAAGCAGCTCCCGTCGTCATGACGCCCGCGCCGGCTCCCATAAAGGTTGCTGCTCCGAAGCCTGCCGCCCCCGCCCTCTCCGATCAGGAGATCCAGCGTGTTGTAGGCGAAGCGGGAAGGGCTCTCCGAGGAAATTAATAATAAGAAGGATTCCAGAGGTTTGAAGGGTCTCCCCTTAGGAACTTCCGTCCTGCACCGAATCCATCGATCCCAATGTTATTTAAGGAAATCACACGCTTTGGCAAGTATGCCAGATACCCATCTGTATTTCCATAAATATATAGAATTCACCATCCAGTACAAGAGGAGGAATTTACGATGACAGCAACATATAAGAAAGCACTGCTTGCCTCTGCGATCCTGCTTGCGCTTTCCGGCGCGGACGTCTTTGCGGAAGCACCGCAGATGACCGGCTCCCAGAACGGCATGTCCCAGAGCTCCATGATCGACGTGAAGAGCGGTAAGGAAGCGGGCAAGACCGGTGAGATCTCCGACCAAACGGAAAAAGCGGAACCATCCATGGAAGTGAAGGAATCCCACCAGACCGTCGCAGTGGGCGATGCCTCGCTCTATCTTTCGGCGGACGATGACGCAGCCATCGAAGCACATACAGGCAAGACCATCGCGCATGTTGACTTCGACGGGATCCCGGAAGAAGTCAAGACGAAGCTGTCCCCTCTTCTGCAGAGCAAACCGGGCAGCACCGTCACGGCTGAGGGCATCCGCAATGATGTGGCATCTCTTGGCTCGACAGGTGTTTTCTCTCAGATCCGTCCGAATTTCAAGGAAATCCCCGAAGGCGTGGACCTCACCTATGGTCTTGTCGCAAATCCCATCGTTCGTGATGTGGAATTCACCGGCAATACCATCTTCACCTCTGACTATCTGAAGTCCATCCTGCAGGTGCCGGAGGGCAGCGTCCTGAACTTCGTCCTTGTGAACCAGAAGCTCAAGGAGATCGAAGATGCCTACCTCAAGCAGGGCTACATGCTCGTCTCCATCCCGAACGTGGAGGTGACGCCGAAGGGCATCCTGAAAGTCCATATTTCCGAAGGTGTCATCGAAGATATCCAGCTCGTCGGCAATGATAAGACGAAGGACAAAGTCATCCTCCGCGAACTCAAGATGAAGAAGGGCAAGCCCTTCAATAAATTCCAGGCAAGCCGCTCCATGGAAAGACTCTATAATCTGGGCTACTTTGAAGATGTCAACATGAAGCTGCTCCCCGGCAAAGAAAATGAACACAATGTCGTCATCGAGATCGACGTCGTTGAGCAGAAGACCGGTGTCATCACTGTCGGCGCCGGCTACTCGGACTCCGACGGTACAGTCGGCATCGTCGAGCTCGGTGATACGAACTTCCGCGGCACAGGCGATAAGGTCAATTTCCACTGGGAATTCGGCGGCGCCGGCAACGGTAAAAATTATACCATCTCCTACACCCGCCCGTGGATCAATTCCAACGGTGACTCCCTTGGTGCCTCCATCTTCAACCGTATCTATGAATACGATGACTATGATTCGAACGGCGATACCGTCGCAGAATACGATAAGAGAAGAAGCGGCTGGAACCTCACCTGGGGACGTCAGAATGGCGAATATCGCACGAACTACTTCACCTTTGAAAGTGCGAAGGAAGAATACGATGACCATGACGGTTTCGATTGGGGCAGCGTAGCGACCAACAAAGGACATACAGCGAAAGATAACAGCGATGAGTGGTACAAAGCTATCATGGATAACTTCGGTACCACGAACAGCTTCACCTTCTCGCATGTCTTCGATAACCGCGATAACTACTTCAATGCCAGCAAGGGCCGCCGCATCTCCTTCTCTACCCAGTGGGGCGGACACGGACTTGGCGGTGACTATGACTTCTACAAGTTCACGACAGAAGGCCGCTTCTACAAAGGTCTCGGCAATGGTCACATCCTTGCACTCCGTCTGCAGGGCGGCTACATCGACGGCGATGTCTCCTACGGAAATCTCTTTGACCTCGGTGGTTCGAATACGCTTCGCGGCTATGAGGATGACCAGTTCAAGGGCAAGAAAATGTACGCGGCGACACTGGAATATCGTTTCCCGATCGCCAAGAAAGTCCAGGGCGTCCTCTTCACCGATGGCGGCAGCACCTGGGGCATCGATAACGGACAGATCCCGTGGTATGAAGATGATGATGGCTTCCAGTGGTCTTGCGGCGTAGGTCTGCGTCTCCAGACCCCGATCGGACCGATCCGTCTTGACTATGGCCACGGTGATAAGAATAAATTCCACTTCAGCTTCGGCACACAGTTCTGATTCTACGTAGATCTATGGAGTGGCGGTTGGTGCGGGAATGGTCCCTGATGGACCCGTAGAAACTGCGCCCTATTCTGCGGACCGCTGATGGCAAACAGCCAAATCTCCACTGATTTCCCAAAGGAGGATTCATGCATTCTTCCTTATTTCATTCGATGACTCGAGCAGGTCTTGCCCTGCTCGTTTCGTCATTCCTGCTTCCTGCGTGGGCAGATGCGGCACCGATCCGTGAAGTGAGCGTCTCCGTCACGGGAGCGGGCGGCATGCCGCCCGCAGTGGAGAAGCGGATCACCGCGAGCATTTCTGCCATAGGAAACCGCATCCTTGTCGGCAAGGACGAGAGCCTCTTCCGCGCCCGCGAGAGCGAGTACGATAAGGTCCTTGCAGACATCGTGAACCGCGTGGTCGTGGGCTATGTGGTGGATGATATATCTGCCTCTTATGGAGAAAAGACATCGCTTCACGTATCGCTCACTCCGGTCGGGCAGATGATCCGCGAGGTGGAGACTGAGATCGACTACGGGAATCTGTCTCCGGAAGCGGCAGCGCTGGTGAAGAAGGACAGCGCCGGTGTACCGCTCCTAATGAGCCAGCTCCTCTCGGGGCTTCCCGTCGATTCGGTCGGTTGGGCGGAGAGCGTCTCTGAGTCTGCCGGGCGAGAGCTTCTTAAGGAGATCCTCCCAGAATTTACCGCCAACTTCGAAGTGACCTCGGGGGAGAAGACAAAAGTGCGGATTTCCCTCATCCCGCAGGGGACGATCGTCCGTACCGGAAAGCTCACCCTGTACAAGACCACCATTCCGCGCCTTCTGATGCTGCGCGCGGTGAATGAGACGGAGCATGCCCTTCGCAGTCTTGAAGGACTTCCGCTCGCTTTTGTCGCCCGCCATCAGAAGGATCTGGCTGCCTCGATGAATGACATTCTCGCCAAGGACACCTTCATTGAAAAGTATGGCATAGAGACAACGGCCTATCTTTACCCGGGAGAGATCACAGAACTCAAGGTCGATGCACTGACCGATCACTGGATCATCCGCACGGAAGCATGGATGGATGCCGGGCGCGATGGAAATCGCAATACGGCGATCGAAGGCATGCTCGGGCATTTCGTGGGCAGGAACAATGTGATCTTCGGCGAGGCTCGCTTCTACCCCGGCCCCGTCGACTGGAATGTCTATGGCGGCTGGTACCATCACTTCGGTCGCGTCATGGATCTGGGCTATAAGTATGATTTCGTAGAAAACAGCCACCATGCCTTTGCTCAGATCCCCTTCGGCGAGAACTTCGCCCTGCGTTATGACCGTGATTGTAAGAAAAAAGAGAATGAATATGGGTTTTCCTATAAGATCCATAATTACATGACGATCGAATATGTGTATAATGATGAAGAAGGCAATTGGCTCCGGCTGATTGCCAATTTATAAAAGAGGAGAGTAACCTATCATGATGACAACTCTTGGTAACAAGAAAAACGTAAAGATTTTTTCCTTCGCTTTGGCTGGCGTATTCATTGCCTCCGTGGCAGCGATGGCGGTGGTATCCATGGGTGATACAGCAAATGCCGCTCCGACCTCTGACATCGGCGTCGTTGACCAGAGAGAAGTGATCTCCGCGAACAGCACCCTCGCAGCGAACTACCAGCAGAAGATGAAAGAAACGGCAGATGAAATGCAGAAAGACTTCGATGCGAAGTCAGAAGGCATGAGTGATGCGGAAAAAGAAAAACTCTTCGCTGACATGCAGCAGCAGTTCAATCAGAAGAGACAGGCCATCGAGAAGGACATGGATGATCAGGTGACCGGCGCTGTGAAGTCCGTCGCATCCAAGAAGGGCCTTGCTCTTGTCGTCGATAAATCTGCTGTCATTTACGGCGGCACAGACATCACGAAGGAAGTCACCGATTCCCTTTCGAAGTCTCTTTCTTCCGCTGCTTCCTCTTCCGCAACATCCGCAGCTTCTTCAGAAAGCAAAAAATAAGGACGTCTCATGAAATATAGAAACTGTGTATACACCATGGCGGCTGCCCTCCTCGTGGCGTGCTCCCTGGCGGTAAGCGGATGCAGCGATAAAAAAACCGAGGAGCCAGCGCCACCTGCCGTTTCCTACGGCGTGGTCGACTTGGAGACCCTTGTGAAAGCCCATCCGAAATACAGTACATATTTCCGCCTCGAGACTGAGTACGACCATCTCCTTGATCAGTACCAGAATGAACGAAACAAGCTCATTCACATCGCATCCCAGCAGCAGCACATCAAGGCCGCGCTCTCCGATCAGAGCCGGCGCATGGCTGCTGAAAATGAGTGGAAGACGAAGGTCAAGGCAAAAGAAGACGAATTGAATGACGGTCTTGCAAAACTCTACAAGACCATCAGCGAAGCGCACAAGAAGGACAGAACCTTCACGCCCGATGGCCTCACTGACGAAGAGCGCGCCGAGATGGCGAATCTCCAAATGAAGCTCACCGTCCTCGGTGTCACCGGCTCCGAAAAGGAAGAAGTCAAGAAGCGCCTCCATGATCTGATGGACCTTCGCACCGAGCGTGCGAAGATGGATACCATCGGCTGGACAGAGGACGAAGTGAAAACGATGAAAGAGGCAAAAGAAAACGCATCGAAGGAGCTCGCTGACTTTTCAGAGAAGACCGCGAAAGACATCAAGCAGAGCCTTGCGGAGGAAACGAACGTCGATGAGCCTCTTCCCGAAGACCCCATCGACCCATCCTGGAACGAAGACTGGCAACAGAAGATCGATGCCAAGCAGAAAGAGATGGCCGCCGTCAAAAAAGAAATTATGGAAGACATCCGGAAAGAAGCTGCCCGCGAGGCCTCTGACAAGCACCTTTCCATGATCTTCTCGAAATACAAAGCCAATATCCACGCCGAAGACGTGACGGGGGATATGGTGAATCGTATAGTCAATATCACCAAGTAGGAGGAAATCGAATGGCTATGTGGAAAAAACTGGCCTGCGTAGGACTCATTGGCGCAGCACTCGCCTTTGCCGGCTGCGGCAGTGAACATAAAGTGGCAGTCATCGACTACCAGAAGCTGGAAGCTTCCTCTCCGAAGATCCAGTCTATCGAAAAAGAGATTACTGATAAGGACAAGGAGATCAGAGACCGCCTGGATCAGGACTCCCAGAGCGGACTCTCCGATGAAGATATGCAGAAGAAAGTCCAGTCCGCTCAGCAGGAGCGCATGATCTTCATCCAGAGCAAACAGAAACAGATCCAGTCCATGGTCGAGTCTCAGGCAGCCCAGATCGCGAAAGAAAAGGGCATCGGTATCGTCATGCATAAGAGAGCCGTACCCGGCGGTGCCGTCGACATCACCGATGAAGTGATGGCCAAGATTGATGGCACATCGAAAGCGGCATCCGGCGCTGCTTCGTCCGCATCCAAGTGAGGTCCATCATGAAAAAAACAGCAGGTGAAATCGCTGCCCTGATCGGCGGCACTCTCTATGGAGACAGCACGGTCTTAATCGACGACGTCGCCAGCGCAGAAAGCGCTGGCCCGTCGCAGGTGACCTTTGCCCGCGGTGTCTACGCCGAGCACATCGAAGAAATGCAGGCAGGTGTCATCCTGGTCGATGAACTCCCTGCCCACTACACGAAGAATCTCATCGTCGTCCCCGATGCCCGCCGCTCCTTTGGCGAACTCATCGAAGTTTTCCGTCCGGAAAACAAATGGGAACCGGGCATCCATGAGACTGCCGTCATCAGTGAAAAAGCCCTGATCGGCAAAGACGTCACCATCATGGCGTATGCCGTCATCGAAGAAGGCGCCGAGATCGGAGACGGCTGTGTCATCTACCCGTACTGCTACATCGGAAAGTATGCGAAGCTCGGCAAAGACTGCGAACTGAATCCGGGCGCCGTCGTACATGAAAACAGCATCTTAGGCGACCGCGTCGTCCTTCGTGCACACGCCGTCGTCGGCGGTCAGGGCTTCGGCTTCTCCACTGACGAGGCAGGCCACCACCATCACATCCGTCAGCTGGGCCGCGCTGTCATCAGAGACGACGTCGAGATCGGCGCCTGCTCCACCGTCGACAACGGTGCGATGAATAACACCATCGTCGGCAGCGGCACCAAGATCGATAACCTTTGCCATCTGGGACATAATGTCGAGGTTGGCCAAGACAATTTCCTCTGCGCGCAGGTCGGCATCGCCGGCAGCACCAAGGTCGGCGACCACGTCATCATGGCCGGACAGACCGGCGTGAATGGTCATATCACCATCTGTGACAACGCTGTCTTCGGAGGCAAGACAGGCATCATCGGTACCATCAAAAAACCAGGCACCTACTTGGGCTATCCGGCGAGGACACACGCCCAGTGGGGGAGAGTCGAAGCGGCTCTCTCGCACCTGCCGGAACTGATGAAAAAGATCCGCCGTCTGGAAAAACAGCTCGGAGAGAAAGAAGAAAAATAAAGTTCGCTTGAACGCATGTAAAAACCACTGAGTAAGTATCTCGGTGGTTTTTGCTTGATTAGCAGTGCAGTGCATTGCTTTTTCCAAACCATGATCCCTTATCGGCGTCACTATGAATGAAAGCCATTGGAGCATACGTTCTTTAGTTTTAATAGGGGAAAACGTGTAGCGACATACTTCAGGAGAGGTCATACTTTCTACTAAGTACACTTCGCACATATGATGTTTCTCACCACTCGGGATAACGAAATACTCCATGAAGTTATATGCGGATTGGGGTACTTATGAATCGTATGCCCCGTCCTTTTTTTAACCCGGTGAATCAGTTTAACCTGACGATCCACTTTCATAGTAAAGAGGAAGTGATCAGCCCCTGTCAAGGTAGACATGGCAAATATCTAAAAATTAATAGCCGTAAATTTCATGTTGGTGTTTTAGCATCAACATGGGATTTGCGGCATTTTGTTATGCCGCAAATTTCGCTTTGTATTTCTGAAAACGTTTGTTCTCTGCGATCGGAAACTGTTACGGGTTCTTCGCGTGCAGAGCTGCCATGCGAACTTCCATTGGCGTCCTTACTCCAAATCGTTCCTGAAAACGTTCGTAATTGTAAAAATGGAATGTATTGTTCGATGGCCGAACGCACCTCGTCTCCGCTACTGAACTTATTCCGGGAATACATCTCTGTCTTCACAATTCCACAGACCCCTTCCACTGGGCAATGATCGATGCCATGCCCAACGCGGGACATGGATTGCTCCATACCCTGCTTCGAGAGCTTGAACTGGAATGCTTTACTGGTATACTGGAACCCCCTGTTACTGGGGAACGGCTTTATAGACTTCTATTAAGGCTAAAAAAATATATAGGTATTGACGAAATCGGGGGGTGGTACTGTTTATACATAGTTTAAGGCTTCGCATAAACATGAAACCTTAATCACTATTATATGGTCAACATTTTTTGCTTAGCCTTTCATGAAACAACTGAAGAAATCAAGGAATGCTGGGAAACCGAAGAAAGGTGGGGGTACCTCTTTGTTGTTTTTTCTAATTCTTAGGAAAGAGAGTCTGTGATCATCATATTACACTGTATTTAAAGGGAAGAGAGGATGTATCATGAATCGGATTTACAAAGTTGTTTGGAGCAAAGCGAAGAATTGCTATACTGTGGTTTCTGAGATTGCGAAAAGACATGGAAAAGGAAACCGTGCACGTACATGCGCTGCCGCTTTTTTAGCTGCATTTGCTCTTACTGGCGTTATGGGAATGAGCGAGGTACAAGCAACGGTAATTAATGTCAATAATGTAACTATCGATGATTCAGGCAACGTTGCCACAAACTCCATCCAGACCAATGCACTGAACTCAAAATACAACCTGTCCGTAGGTACTGCAAATCCAAACGGTACCATGCCGTTCTTTGTAAACAGCAACGGCGCATTCTATGCTGCCAACGGCAAATTGGTTGTAGATAAAGACGGCAAAGTAACCGCAACCGAAGGCGAAATCGGCAACGTAGTTCTGAAAAATGGTGTATTCACCGGTAATTCCAAACTGCTTGATGGCGAGCTGTTCGTAGGCGATGCAAGCGGCAACTACAGCCAAATCACTCCGAAATCCGCTAAACTTGGTAAGGTAACTATCGATGAAAACGGCAAGATTTCCGGCGTAGCAGCAGGTGCACTCACCGCTGACTCTACCGATGCGGTAAATGGCAGCCAGTTGAAGCAGACCAATGACAATGTGGCCAGCAACACGGAAGCTATTGGCAATTTGAATACCCGAGTCGATGGCTTGGATGACCGAGTCACGAGCAACACGGCAGCTATTAACAAGAACACGGAAGCTATTGGCACGTTGAATACCCGAGTCGATGGCTTGGATGACCGAGTCACGAATAACACGGCAGCTATTAACAAGAACACGGAAGCTATTGGCACGTTGAATACCCGAGTCGATGGCTTGGATAACCGAGTCACGAATGTAGAGAGTCTTGCTAAGCAGCATACCACCGTTGAAGCAGGCAATAACATCACTGTGACGGAAACTACCAATACAGATGGTGGCAAAAAATATACCGTAGGTATGGCAAAAGATATTACAGTGGACAGTGTAAACGTCGGCGGCAAGACCTATGTGAGCGAGGCTGGCTTGAATGCCAATGGCAACAAGGTCACTCAGGTGGCTGATGGAAATATTGATAAAGACTCCAAGGATGCCGTGAATGGCGGACAGCTGTATGCGACAAATCAGCTGGTAAAGGAGAATGCTAGCAATATTTCGCTTCTTGGTAATTCAATCAATAAGCTGGACAATCGTGTGGACAAGGTCGGCGCAGGAGCAGCTGCTCTCGCCGCACTCCAGCCGCTCGGTTTCGACCCGGAGGATAAGTGGGACTTTGCAGCAGGCTATGGCAACTACAGTGGTGCAAGTGCGGTGGCGCTCGGTGCATACTATCGCCCGAATGAAGACACGATGTTCTCTGTCGGTGGCAGCTTCGGCAATGGAGAAAATATGGTGAATGCAGGCGTAAGCCTGAAACTCGGTCAGAGCAACCATACACCGGCTTCCAAAGCTGCTATGGAGAAAAAGATCAGTGCTCTTAGTCAGGAAGTAGAAGAGCTGAAGGCTGCAATCGCTGATCTCCGTGCAGCGCAGACGAAAGCAAAAGACGCAACAGAAAAAGACGCACAGAAGAAATAAGCTGGGTTTGATGACCGCATTTATTCTGGCGTGAATATGAAAGTTGGCAGAAAAGACTTAAAGATTTTTTCTGCCAACTTTTTTATGATTATGTAAGTAAATGCTGATTCCATTGTAGAGGCGGGTTTTAGAAGGAGCTTTATACATGGCTTCGTCATCACCTTCCTTACATGGTTCGCTATTCGTGTCAGATGATTCCCTGCCTTGTATAAAGATTCAAGAGTAAAATCTGATAATGACTCAATCAGCGTCTTCTTAGTATGGCTGAATTTGAAATTTTCAGAAATTTTCAAATTATATACGAAAGTATGGTACAATAATAGAGTATGTAAAAAAGAGGGATGAGGAAGCAGTATTCACATATTGCTCATCGGGGGAGGCTCTCATTGGATCCCCGATCCCCGGTCATCAGTTACTAGTCACTAAGTCACTACAACCCCCAAGGAGGTCTATAATGGCAAAAGATTATTCATTCGACGTGGTATGCCGCACGGATCTGCAGGAAGCGGCAAATGCTGTGAATCAGGCGTCCAAGGAGATTGGCACGCGCTATGATTTCAAGGGCAGCAAGAGCTCGGTCACTCTCGATGAGGATAAGATCACGCTGATCGGCGATGATGATTTCAAGCTGAAGCTGGTGAAGGATATCATTCATGGAAAGCTCGTAAAGCGCGGGATTTCCCTCAAGAATCTGAAGGAAGAGAAGAAGGAAGCGGCAGCCGGCGGGACTGTCCGTCAGGTACTCTCGCTGCAGAACGGGATCTCTTCGGATATGGCGAAGGATATCGTGAAGCGTGTGAAGGCTTCGAAGATCAAGGTCGCTGCTAAGATCAATGGGGATGAGGTGCGTGTATCGAGCAAGGATAAGGATTGCCTGCAGGAGTGCATCCAGTTCCTGAAGCAGCAGGACATTCCGGCGGATCTGCAGTTTGTGAATTACAGATAAGCAGGCTCTGCGGGCAGAGGATTTCGCAGGTGTGACGAGGCTCAACTTTGAATGGTGCGGTGCAGCATTTTCGTTACATCGAGAACCGAATGAACCCGTTGAACCTTTATGTATGGGAGGAGTTATGAACGCAGAGGAAATGATGGCGAAGACGCTCCGGGAAGGGCATACCACCGGCGCAACGGCGACGGGGGCGATGAAGGCAGCGATCTTGGCTATGCGAGGAGAATTTCCAAAGCAGGTGACGGTCCTTTCGCCGCAGCGCACGGAGCTCACGATCCCGGTGGAGTCGGCCGAGGCGCATGGGCGGACGGGCATCGCGACTTGTCTTAAGGATGCGGGCGATGACCTGGACTGTACACATGGGACGCCGATCGTCGTGACCGTAGAACTGGTGGATACGCCGGGTCTTACGCTTCGTGCGGGGAAGGGCGTCGGTACGGTGACGAAGCCGGGGCTGCAGGTGAAGGTGGGACGACCCGCCATCAATCCGGGCCCGCAGATCATGCTGCGTTATGTGTATGAAGAGCTCATCGGTAAGGATCATGGCTGTATTGTGACGGTTTCTATCCCGAAAGGGGAGGAGCTGGCAAAGCAGACGCTGAATCCTTCGCTGGGTATCGTCGGCGGGATCTCGGTCCTGGGAACGACGGGGATCGTGAAGCCGATGAGTGAGGAGGCGTACAAGAAATCGCTGGCGCCGCAGGTGCCGGTGGTCTATGCGAGCGGGATCCGCACGGCGGTCCTTTGTCCCGGCCGTATCGGTGAGACGGCGGCGAAGATCATGGGTATTCCATCGGATGCGATCATCGAGACGAGCAATTATATCGGCTTCATGATGGAGCAGTGCATCGCAGGCGGTTTCCAAAAGATGCTGCTCATCGGCCATATGGGAAAGCTGGTCAAGGTGGCGTCAGGCAGCTTCCATACGTACAATCGCAATAGTGACGGTCGTATGGAGACGATGGCGGCGTATGCGGCCATGAATGGGGCATCGACAGATACGGTGCGTGAGATCATGTGCTGTACGACGACGGATGGCGCGGCAGCGGTCGTGCATCGTGAAGGACTGGATATGATTTACCAGCAGATGGCGGAGAGGGCGCAGGTGCGCTCGGAACGCTATATTTTTGGTAAGGCCAGGGTCGGCGTGATTTTTGCGGCGATGGATGGCACGGTGCAGGCAGTCAGCAGCCATGCGAAGGAGATTCTGGAGGAGGAACAATGGAGCATACATTGATCGTAGCGGGAATCGGGCCGGGAGATCCGGACTATATCCTGCCGAAGGCACAGAAAGCCATCGAGGGGGCTCGCTACCTCGTGGGCGGCCGCCGCGCGCTTTCTGACTATGCGAAGCCTTCTCAGGAAACATATCCGGTGACAGGCAAGCTCTCTTTGCTGGCGGACTGGCTGGAGGAGGCGCTTAAGAAGGATGATGTCGTCGTCATGGTGAGCGGGGATCCGGGCTATTACAGTCTGCTTCCGTGGCTCAAGAAGCGGTTTCCGGAGCATCCGATCGAAGTCATCCCGGGGATTTCTTCTGTGCAGGCCTGCTTCGCTCTTGTCAAAGAACCCTGGCAGGGAGCGCTGTGGCTGTCTTTCCATGGCCGTGTGCCGGAAGAGAAGGATACGTCTTATATGCCCGGACGAAAGCTCGCCTTTCTGACGGATCATGAGCATGATCCGGCCTATATCGCGAGATACCTGATGGACAAGGGCTGGCCGAAGGAGACGCGCGCTGCCGCGGCCGAGCATATTTCATATGAGAATCAGCATCTTTCGGATTCGACTCTTGAGGAATTGTCGCATCTGGAAGGCTATGGTGAATCAGTCATGGTGGTGATGGGATAAATGCAGTTTGGCATCAAAGATGAGGAGTTTATTCGGGGAAAGGTACCGATGACGAAGGCTGAGATCCGTGCGATGGTCATGGTGAAGGCCGCCATTCAGCCTGGCGATATAGTGGCTGACATCGGTGCAGGGACAGGCTCTCTATCCATCGAGGCAGCGCTCTGCTGCCCCAAGGGGGCTGTGTATTCGATAGAAAGAAATCCGGAGGGGATCGAGCTGATCCGGAAAAATGCGGAAAAGTTCGGCTGCCGGAATATCCATACCATAGCCGGCACAGCGCCGGAGGCGATGGAAGGGCTGCCGAAGATGAATGTGATCATCATCGGCGGGTCTTCCGGAAATATGCATGAGATCCTGGATCGATGTGAAGCGCTGCTCGCTCCGGGCGGACGCATTATCCTTACCGCTGTCACCGTGGAAACGACGGGTGAAGTGGTGAAGGAATTCGCGGATCGTCCTTTCGAGCTGGAAGGCTTCGAAATGCAGATCAATCGACTGAGAAAACTGGGGAGGTATCATCTCTATGATCCGATGAGCCCCATTTTCATATTTACAGCAATCAAACATTGAGGAGGAAGTTATTATGGGAAAATTGTATTTCATCGGCGCAGGCCCCGGAGATCCTGAGCTCATCACGGTGAAGGGACAGCGTCTCATCGCAGAGGCGGATGTCATTATCTACGCCGGCTCTCTTGTGAATCCGGAGATCCTGAAGTACGGCAGAAAAGATGCAGAGATCTACAACAGTGCGACCATGAATCTGGATGAAGTGCTGAAGGTGGAGATCGATGCGCTCAAAGCTGGGAAAATGGTGGCTCGTGTGCACACCGGCGATCCAGCCATTTACGGTGCGATCCAGGAACAGATGGACGGTCTGCGCGCAGCAGGGATCAAAGAAGATCAGTTTTCTGTCGTCCCTGGCGTCAGCTCCTTCCTTGCGACAGCAGCTGCGTTGAAACAGGAATATACCCTGCCGAGCATTTCTCAGACCGTCATCATCACCCGTATGGAAGGCCGCACACCGGTCCCGCCGAAGGAAAAGCTGGCGCTTCTTGCCGCACATCAGGCGACCATGTGCATTTTCCTCTCTGTCCAGGCGATCGATCAGGTCATGGCGACACTGAAAGAGGGCGGCTATCCGGGCGATACCCCGGTCGCTATCGTAGCCAGAGCGACCTGGCCTGACCAGCGTATTTTCCGCGGCACCATTGATACCATCGCAGACATTCTCCATCAGGCAGGCGTCGTCCGTCAGGCCATGATCGTCGTCGGCAAGGTCCTTGATACCGATTATGAGCTCTCCAAGCTTTACGACAGCAAGTTCACCACCATGTTCCGCAAAGGAACAGATGGAGAGTAAGGAAAGCGGGGGGAATAGGGGCGATTTCCGTGTATTCGGATGAGGCTTTGCGAAAATCAGCGTTTCCCTAGAGATTAGGGATTAGAGTCTTCTGGCGACTAGGGATTAGGAGGCTCAAGTGACTAGTGACTGGAATGCCAGCTCATGGCACCACCATTTCGCATTTCTCATTTCTAATTTCTCATTCAATCGAGGCTTTCAAACGTAATCAAGGGGCGAGCCGCCTCAGGGGCTAACCCTGAACCCTGAACCTTGAACCCTTATCCCCTGGAGAGTATCACATGAAGTACGCTATTGTTTCTGTATCCAAAGAAGGAGCCCAGCTGGGGGTGCGCGTGAAGGCGGGCATTTCCGGTGAGGGGACTCTGTATGAAAGAAAAGACGGTGCGAGCGGCAAAGAAGCCGTGTATTTTACCCGCACGCTCGCGCTCACGGCGGATATCTTCTCCTGCTATGATGGGATCCTTTTCATCATGGCTTCCGGCATTGCGGTCCGCGCCATCGCACCTCATGTAGTGAGCAAGGCGTCCGATCCTGCGGTACTTGTCATGGATGAGTGCGGGAAACATTGTGTTTCCCTTCTTTCCGGACACCTGGGCGGGGCGAATGCCTGGGCAAGAGAAGTCTCGGCGGCAGTGGGAGCCGATCCCGTCATCACGACGGCGACCGATGTCCATGACCGCCGCGCGCCGGATGATATCGCCCGCGAGCTGATGATGCGTGTCGAGCCGCTTGCAGCCTTGAAGCCTGTGAATACCGTCATCGCAGCAGGGCGCACATTCCGATGGTTTCTGGATGAGAGCGTCGAAGGGAGCGCATCCATAGCGACGCGCCTCAAAGAGAAAGGGATCCGCACGGAGCCCTTAGACCGACTGGATGCAAATGCGTTTGACGCATGCGCTGTCATTACCGAAAAAACGATCACTGTGAAGAAGCCTTTCGTCTGCCTTCGTCCGAAGAATCTTTTCGTCGGCATCGGATGCAAGCGCGGCACCTCCGAAGAGCTGGTGCAGAGCGCATTCACCGCAGCACTTGCTCAGGCAGGGGCTTACCCGTATCAGGTAGCATCGCTTGCGAGCGTCGATGCGAAAGCAGATGAAAAGGGCTTGCTTGATTTTGCCAGTTCCATGCATCTTCCGATTCATTTTTACAAGGCAGAGGAGCTTAAAAAGATCGCGGAAGAGTATCATTTAGAAAGTTCAAAATTTGTAGAGAAAACGATAGGAGTGGGAAACGTATGTCAATCAGCAGCGTTAATGGAATCAATGAAGGGAAAAACGCTTCTGCCGAAAACGAAGTTTGTCAGTGCCACGGTGGCGATCGCCCTGGGACTATCCGGGTCATCGGCATTGGACCGGGCCATGAAGAAGAAATGACGCCGAAGGCCATCAAGGCCATGGAAGCTTCCGATATCATCGTGGGATATAACACCTACATTGCTCTCGTGAAAGACCTCATCAAGGACAAAGAGGTCGTCGGAAATGGCATGCGCCAGGAAGTCGACCGCTGCCAGAAGGCTGTCGATCTGGCGGCAGAAGGCCATCAGGTGGCCGTGATCTCCTCCGGAGACCCGGGCGTCTATGGCATGGCCGGTCTTGTGCTCGAGCTCATCCAGAAGCTGCCGAAGGAAGCACGTCCGGAGTGCGAGGTCATCCCGGGACTTACCGCAGCAAATACCTCTGCTGCGGCGCTCGGCGCTCCGCTCATGCATGACTATGCCGTCATCAGTCTTTCTGATCTGATGACCCCGTGGGAACAGATCAAAAACAGAGCGAAGCTCGCCGCGGAAGGGGACTTCGTCATCGCCATCTACAATCCAAAGAGCCGCGGCCGCGCGACCTACCTCGATGAGATCCGCGACATCGTGCTCCAGTATAGAAAGCCGGAAACACCGGTCGGCATCGTCAGAAAAGCAGGACGTCCGGGCATGAACTGGACGATCTCCACACTGGAAAAACTGCCGGAAGAACATGTAGACATGCAGTCCACCGTCATCATTGGCAAGAGCACCACCTTCGTCGCTGACGGAAAAATGATTACACCAAGAGGGTACAAAGCATGATCTGGATCATTTCCGGAACACAGGACGGCCGAGAAATCGGCGCTGCACTCGCAGACCGAGAACAGTCCAAGCCGGAAGGGGAGCGCCGTGAGATCCTTATGACCGTTGTCAGCCAGTACGGTAAAGTGCTCGCCGCACATAAAGGGCTCGACATCGAAGTAGGGCGCTTCCGGGAAGAAGACATGCTCCGTGTCATCAGGGAAAAGGGGATCTCGCTCATCCTTGATGCGAGCCATCCCTATGCAGCGATCGTTTCTGAGACGGCCCGCGCGGCCTGTACCAAGGCAGGGATCGACTACGTGCGCTACGAGCGTGCGGAGATCCCACTTCCTGACTATGACAAGCTCTATCACGCAAAAGATGAATTCGAAGCGGCGGACCTTGCCGGTCAGCTTGGAAAGAGCATCCTTTTGACGACCGGCTCCAAGACGCTTGCCACCTTCGTAAAGGCGAAAGCGCTGGAAGGCAAGGAGATCTGGGCGCGCGTGCTGCCGACATCGAATGTGATCAAAATGTGTGAAGACCTCGGCATGAGAGCCAAGTACATTCTCGCCCTGCAGGGACCCTTCTCCTATGAAATGAATCTTGCCATGATTCATGACTATCACGCCGATGTAATGGTCACCAAGAACAGCGGTCTCATCGGCGGCAGCGATACAAAGCTCAAAGCCGCGATGGACGCCGGGATTTCCGTCATCGTTATCGATAAACCGAAAGCAAAACTGGACGGCGCTGTGGTCTTCTCGACCGTAGAAGGCGTCCTCAACTATATGGAGGAACACTATGGATTTCATCAAGAGCCCTAAGGCCATCGAAGATAAAAGCATGGATCTCATCAATCCATTCATCATGGACATCGACCTCACACCGGAAGAAGTGACGGTCTATTCCCGTATGATTCACGCCTCCGGCGACGTAGACTACGGGCATCTCATCCAGACCAGCAAAGGCGCTGTCGCTGCCGGTATCGAAGCGCTCGCCAAGGGCTGCAACATCTATACCGATGTGAATATGGTCAAAGCAGGGATCAATAAGAATGCCCTGCATGCGCTCGGCAGTGAGGTATTCTGCCGCGTATCCGATCCGGAAATCGCAGCCATTGCCAAAGAGAAAGGCATCGCCCGCTCCATGGCAGCGATGAACTCGGCGGAAGCGCTCTTGTTGGCAGCGCCGTCGGC
>JAERMT010000312.1_pt1 | contig 29721 bp, 23 predicted proteins | sample 9267081 | NCBI WGS metagenome assembly JAERMT01 (sample SAMN17071939, study PRJNA684904) | human gut metagenome | isolation source: diarrhea sample from child under the age of five | host: Homo sapiens | place: South Africa: Mafikeng, Mafikeng Provincial Hospital | collected 2019-09
TGCAGGCTTTTCTGCCGGCTTGTCAGATGCTCCACACGCTGTTCCGCATGCTGCACCGGTTTCTGCTTCAGCTTTCTTTTTCCATCCGAAAAGATTTGATAATGACATTTTGTTACCTCCTGATAAATTCTTATTATGTATTATCTTCTTTGCAAGATTATAATATCAAGAGTTCTTGACTGACAGAAGTACGCACTTTTTTATTACATAGGCATAAAAAAGTAACCTCGGTAACTTTTTTGTAACCGGTTGCTTCTTTTTCATTGTTAGATTAAAATTAGATATAATAATAAAAAAATGATATGACTAGGAGGCGATCATATGTTGACAAAAGAAGAGTTACCGGAATGTCCGGTTGCGACCACAGTTTCGCTCATCGGCAGTAAATGGAAATTGCTGATTATCCGAAATCTGCTGGAACGTCCTTGGCGATTCAATGAATTAAAGAGAAATCTCGAAGGGATCAGTCAGAAAGTTCTCACCGACAGCTTGCGCTCCATGGAAAATGATGGTCTCATTATTCGCACAGTTTACCCGGAGGTTCCACCGAGAGTTGAGTACAGCCTCAGTGAACTTGGACTTACTCTGAAACCGATCCTCGACTCAATGGTTGAATGGGGTAACGCCTATAAAAAGATGTAGGAAGAAGTTTTTAATGAACTGAATAGGGGAGAGTGAGTTTCCTCACCCTCCCGTTGCACCGTACGTACGGTGCCTGGCACACATATGAAAGACCTATCGCGGATAATGGCTCCGCGATAGGTCTTGTTTTTTAGGTTCTTCACTTTTTCTTCGGGATTATATCTTATTAGTCCAATCAAGGCCGGCAACCGTGCTTCGGACAGTTGGGCGTGGTGCTTCACCTCCCGCAAACCCTTGTTTCTTCGTCCGGAGGCACCACGCCACTCGGAAAGGATCAGAGCCGGGCCCGGCTCTGTCAATTCTCCTAATCGGTAAACAAAAATCCGACCTCAAAATGAATGTTTGATGGTCGGATTTTTGTTTTCTATTCGGCTTTCGCGACTCCTGTCGCATTGCTCTTTTTCTGCCCAGTCGTGGCAATGCTCCATCCGCTGCATTCGCCGCTCGCCTCGGGCGCAAACCCGTTTGCGCTTTTCCTCGGCGCAGGCAAGTGGCGCTTCTTCGAAGCTTACTCGCCTGCGAGCGGCTTCATAACCGGGAAGAGCTGTACGTCCCGGATGGTTGTAGAATCTGTGATGAGCATTACCAGGCGGTCAATGCCGATTCCGATGCCGCCTGTTGGAGGCAGTCCGATTTCCAGTGCGTTGACGTAGTCGGTATCCATCGGGTGTGCTTCGTCGTCGATACCCAGATCCAGTTCTCTCTGCTGCTCTGCAAATCTTTCGTACTGGTCGATCGGGTCATTCAGCTCGGAGAAGGCGTTGGACAGCTCCCAGCCGTTGATGTATGCCTCGAAGCGGCGAGTGATTCTCGGGTCTTTCGGGTCTCTCTTGGACAGCGGGGATACGTCTACCGGATGTCCGGTGAGGAATACCGGTCCGTCCAGCAGACCCGGCAGATCTTCGCAGTATTCGTCGAACATCTCTGCGATGATCTTTCCGCGCGTCCAGTTCTTTACATCTTCCTCGTCCATGCCGTACTTAATCGCTGCGGCACGAGCTTCTTCATCATCGTCGATTTTGTCGAACGGAATTCCGGTTACCTTGATCACGGTCTCCGTCATATCGATTTTGTTCCACGGCGGAGTAACATCGAAGCTCTTTCCTTCGTAGGTGATAATCGGAGAACCGTTTACCGCCATCGCGCACTTGTACACAACCTGTTCCATCAGGTCCATCATATCTTCCAGGTTGCCGTATGCCATATACGCTTCCATGGATGTGAATTCCGGGCTGTGGTTCTTATCCATACCTTCGTTCCGGAATACCTTGCCCAGCTCGTAGACTCTGTCCAGTCCGCCGACAATCAGTCTCTTCAGCGGAAGCTCCAGGGAGATTCTCAGCTTCAGGTCGAAGTCCAGAGCGTTGTGGTGGGTGTTGAACGGACGGGCATTTGCACCGCCGGCGATGGTCTGGAGAACCGGTGTCTCCACTTCCAGGAATCCGTAATCCTCTTCCAATACTTCACGAACGGTCTTTACGATCTTCGCACGGTTGTAGAAGGTCTCCCGAACATCTTCGTTCATGATCAGATCTACATAACGCTGACGATATCTCAGGTCGATATCCTGAAGGCCGCTCCACTTGTCCGGCAGCACCTGCAGGGATTTTGCCAGAAGGGTCAGCTCCTGAGTGTGAACGGATACCTCGTCGGTACGGGTCTTGAAGACAAAACCGCGCAGGCCCACGATATCACCGATGTCATAGGTCTTAAAGATTTTGTATTCGTCGGCGCCGATATCATCTCTCTTGATGTAGCACTGAATTCTGCCCTGCTTGTCCTGTACATCAAAGAACGCCGCCTTGCCCATGATTCTTTTTCTCATAATACGGCCGGCAATGGCAACCTCTTCCCCCTCCATGGCTTCGAAGTTGTCCTTGATGTCCTTGCTGTGTGCAGTTACGTTGTACGTCTCCTGTACAAATGGGTCTCTGCCCATATCACGAAGTTCCTGCAATTTCTCTCTGCGGATTTTTCTCTGTTCGCTGATTTCCTCTGCGGTCAGTTCCACGGTCTCGGGAGCATTGTGATTCTCGTTACTCATGTCGTTTCCTTTTTCTTTTCCTTTCTGCAATGTGTTGCACGTACAAACTTCTTATAAAACTTCCAAAATCTCGTATTTAGCGGTTCCTTCCGGTACGGAGAATTCCACTACGTCGCCCTGCTTGGTTCCGATCAGATGCTCGCCTACCAGGGATACGTTGGACAGCTTTCCGTTGAATGGATCCGCCTCGGTGTTGCCTACGATCTGGTAAGTCATCTCTTCATCGTATACCAGGTCCTTTACGCGAACCGTAACACCGGTCTGCACGGTTCCCTCGGATTCCAGGTCATCGGCATCCACAACCTTTGCGGTTCTCAGAATTTCCTCGATTTCCTTGATGCGGTCTTCGTTCTCCGCCTGCGCTTCCTTCGCCGCATCGTATTCCGAGTTCTCGGAAATATCTCCGTAGGAAATCGCTTCCTTCAGTCTTGCCGCAATCTCCTGTCGCATCGGGCCGGTGCAGTTCTCCAGTTCCTTCACCAGGTTATCGTAACCGACCTTCGTCATTTCATGCATTGCATTTGCCATGTTCTAGTTGCTCCTTTCATATCTTCGAACATTTTCGCTTCCGGTAATTCTCAGAATCGCGGAATACTTCAGTTTAAACGTAATTATATCTCCGATTTTAATCGGTTCTTTAACATCTTCAATATCCAGAATGGTGTGATCGCCCGAAGCCCCGATGACTTCCATGCCCTCGATCGTCGGCACCAAATCCGAAATTTCTCCGTAGTCGGCACGGCCCACAGCCACCAGCGCCCGGGTTCGCTCGCCCCGGTCCACATAGGTCTGCTTCTTTCCGAAGGCGTCCACGCCCAGCTGTCCGATTGGATGAGAAGCCTTCTTTTTGACTTCAATCACCTGGGCTTCCAGGGTAAAAGCATCATCTCTCAGCGCGTCCATTTCCGAATATCCGTAACAAGTCTTCATGTCCTCCAGCGGTCCTGCCAACGCGGCTGCGCCGATGCGAAGCATGTTGATTTTCTTTGGCATGTATCCGCCGAAAACGCCCATCAAGCTGGAGGTGGCTCCGCCGGACACGATTTCCAGCTCCCGGCCGATGGTTTTCTCCACCCGAATTGCCAGATCCGCCAGCTCCTGCATTTTATCCTCTGTAGCCATGACCGATCCGTAGCAGCCCAGATTGGTTCCGATTCCCGCCAGGTGGAGATGGGGCAGTTCCCGCTCCACGGTTTCAGCGGTTTTCACCAGCTCATCGTGGTCAAAGTAGCCTTCCCGCAGGTCGCCCAGATCCGCCATCAGCACCACGTTGTGAATCACGCCGTGGGCTTCCGCCGCCTTGTCCAGCGCGCGCAGGGTAACGATTTCGCTGTTCAGGCTGTAGTCCGCCACCTGCACCAGCTCGTCCAGCTCCGAAAGCATCGGCACACGAATCATCATCCGGGGAACGCCGATGTTTCCCTCTCGGCAGCGCTTCAGCTGTTCCATGCGGGAAGAGGCGATCATCTTTGCCCCGCCGGCTATGTAATCTTCCGCCACCGACAGGATGCCGTTGGCCCCCTTGATGACGCCGGCCACAAAGATGCCGGTATCTTCGCACCAATCGCAAATTGTTTTTACATTATGTCTCAGGCTCTCGTGGTCGATTACAATCGCGGGATATCTTCTCTCTGTCATCCCCGTACCTCCTATGCCCATTTGTTATCTTCGTCCCGGCGCAGGATTTTGTGCGTCGTGGTCTTGTTGAATTCCCGGTCCCGAATGATCACGTGGGTGATTTTCTTGAACAGCGGCAAGTTCTCGTTGGCTTTATCCACCTCTCGGTTGATAAATTCCGTCACCTGCTCTTTGGAGTAATCCGCACCGAACTTGTCTTCGATGGCTTCCTTGTTCACCCGGATGGTAGCGTAGATGCCCCGGCGGGTCGGATTCTCATTGGTTTCGTCGCCCCACACCATGCTCTCGCTGATGTATTCGCTCTTCTGGAGGTAATACTCCAGTTCCTCCGGATACACGTTCTTTCCGTTTCCGGTGATGATAATGCTCTTCTTTCGGCCGGTGATGTAGACGTACTCCTGCTCATCGATATATCCCAGATCTCCGGTGTGGTACCAGCCGTCGGAATCGATGGCCTCTGCCGTCCGCTCCGGATCCTTGTAATATCCCATCATCACCGTCGGGCCGCGGAAGCAGATTTCACCGCGTCCGTCCTCATCCTTATCCACAATCTTGCACTCGCTCAGCGGGAAAAGGTATCCGGCAGACTTGTTGTTGATGAATTTAGCGCTGTCCGGGTTCAGAGCGATAACCGGAGAGCACTCCGTCAGGCCGTATCCCTGCACGCTCCGGAATCCCAGATTGCCGAAGTAGTCCAGGATGTCGCCATCCACCGCCGCCCCGCCGCAGATGACCGTGCGCAGCTTTCCGCCAAAGAGCTCCGTAATCTGCTTGGTAGCCTGCTTGGAAATGTCCAGGCCGATTTTCTTTGTCACCCGGTTGATTCGGAACAGGGTGTTCAGTTGTTTTTCCTTGCCGCTCTTCCGAACGTTTCGAGTGATCTTGTTGTACAGATTTTCGAAGATAACCGGAACGCCCAGAAGCAGGTTCGGCTGAGTTTCCTGCATATCCTTTACGATGTATTTCAGTCCCTGGCAGATTGCCATGGTGGCCCCATTGTATACGCACTCCAGGAAGGTGGCTGTGCACTCGTAGGTGTGGTGCAGCGGCAGGATGGAGAAGAAGGTATCCTCTCCCTGACGCACTTCCAGAATCGTCTGTGCCAGATAGGTGTCCAGCACCAGATTCTTCTGATTCAGCATCACGCCTTTGGACACGTCGGTGGTGCCGGAGGTAAAAAGAATGACCGACAGGTCTGTATTGACCACCGGGGCGTCGATGAACTTTCGATCGCCGTTGTGTACCGCTTTCCGGCCCGTCTCCCGAAGCTTGTTCCAGGAGATGTATCCGTCCTTCGGCGATTCATCCTCTTCCATGGCTGCGTTGATTACGTATTCCAGCTGAGATTCTCCGCTTTCCTTGATGGCTTTGAAGGTCTCGTAATATTTGTTTTCCACCGTAATGACGGCGCTGAGCTCGCCCTTAACGGTGAGCTGCTTCAGTTCCTCCTCGTGGAGTTCCTTGTCCAGCGGAACAATGACGCCCACGCCACCGGTCACTGCCAGATAGGTTTCGCACCACTGATAGCTGTTTTTTCCGATGACGCCGATTTTCTTCTCCCGCAGTCCCAGATCCAGAAACGCCGTTCCCAGGGCATATACATCGTCCAGAACCTGGCGGAATGTGATTTCCCGGAAAGGCTCATTTCGATGAAACTTCTGCTTGAACAGGGCCCGCTCCGGAAAGCGCGCCGCCGTGGTCTCCAGCATATCCTTCAGGTCTACCGGAATGTGGTGTCCCCGGTACTGCACGCGGGGGTTGGACCAGTTGTCAATCTGTTCCTGAATCCGGTCCATTTCCTCTCGTTCCTTGCGTCGGATTTCTTTATACTCTTCTGCCGGAATGGATCGACCGATCATCAAATTTGTATTCATAGTTCTGTTCCTCAAATCTCTTTATCTTCAGGGTGGTGGTCTTGATGAATTCCTCATCTCGAACCTCAATCCGCTTTACCCGCTTATACGGTGGCATCTTGTCGTTGGCATCGTCCACGATTTTTCGAAGGACGCGGTAGATTTCTCCGTCTTCCTGAACCCCCTGTTCCCGAAGGACGCTGTAGTTCGGATAGATAATCGCCGTGCAGATCAGGTCATCCTTGGTATCGTCGTGCTTGCCATAGACGATGACTTCCTGAACCCGCTCATCCAGCTGCAGGTAGTATTCCACCTCTTCCGGGAAAATATTCTTTCCGCCCTTGGTGACGATGACATTTTTCTTCCGTCCGGTGATGAACAGGAAGCCGTCCTCATCGAAGTATCCGTAATCGCCGGTGTACAGCCATCCGTCCCGCAAGGTTTTCGCCGTGCTCTCCGGATCCTTGTAATATCCCTGCATCACCGACGGGCCCTTTGCGATAATTTCGCCAATGCCGTCTTCATTTTCATCCACGATCCGAACTTCGGTGCCCGGCAGCGGTTTGCCTGCCGCCGCGGACTTCCGGTACCGGTCCGAGTTCATGGCAATGATCGGAGAACATTCCGTCATGCCGTATCCTTGAAGCATCGGGAATCCCATAGCTTCGAAATCATCGATGACCGCCGGATCGATTGCCGCACCTCCGGCGATGAACATGTAATGGTTCTTGCCGAACAGCTTGTGAATGGTCTGGAACATCTTCCGGGTCGCCCTCGGGTGGTTCTGGAACTTCATCTTCTTGGACAGGGCGATGCCTCGCTGCAGTTTGGAAAGGGCGCCGCTCTTCTCCGCCTGCTTCCACACCTTCCGGTGCATGTTCTCAAAGATCAGCGGAACGCCCAGCATGATGCTGCACTCCGCTTCAGCGAAGTTGGACTGAATGTGCTTCAAGCCTTCGCAAATGACCACCGTAGCACCCTGGTAAAAACAGGTCATCACGGTGCAGCTCATTTCGTACGCATGGTGAATCGGCAGTACCGACAGCACCCGTCCCCCATCCGGAATGTGGAAGAACTTGGACATGTTGTACACGTTCTGTGCCAGGTTCCGATGGGAAAGCATCACACCCTTGGCCAGGCCGGTGGTGCCGGAGGTAAACAGAATCGTGGACAGATCGTCTGCGTTTACTTCCGCCTCCTCGTACTCACAGTGGCCTTCCCGGAGTTTTCTTTTACCCACTTTAATCAATTCGGACTGAAGCAGAATTCGGGAATCCTCCCGATACTTGGAATAATCCTTATCCGGGGAATCCGTAATTACCAGATAGCGGAGGGACTCCACTGCGTCCAGGCACGGAATCAGGGAATCCACCATCTTCGGGGAGACGAACAGCAGCTCTACATCGGCGCGGCGCAGCAGGTTCTCGATTTCTCCGATCTGCAGGCTCTTGTCGATGGGAACGATGACGCCCACGCCCGTCACGACGGTAAAATAAGACAGCGCCCAGCGATGGGAATTCTCTCCGGTCACCGCAATCTTGCTGTCCTTGAGACCCATATCGAGAAGCGCGGTTCCCAGCGCCCGGCGCTGCACGTCGAAGTCCTTATAGGTGATGGATTGGAACGGGTCCTTATGCACATCCTTGTACATATAGGCCACGCGGTCCGGATATTCCAGCACCGTAGACTCAATAACTTCTTTCAGTGTTTCCACGTACGGCCCTTCATAATAAACGCCGTCAAACTTCTTGTTGTTCATATGTTGTCCCTCTACCCTTCGGTTCACCGTTGAATATCTTTAAGCAGTCAAAGGACGAAGCCCGTGGCAGACTCCCTGCCAAAGGCTTCGTTGTAGCTTAATATTCTATCATCGAAACGCCGAAATGTCAATGTTTTAAGGCCTTTCAACCAGTTCGAACCGCTCCTTCTCTTCGCCGTCCACTGTCACTTTACTGCAGAACATTTTCTTCGGACGTGCCCACAGCACCTTGTCCTCATCCATAGATTGGTAGATTACCAGTTCCTCCAGAGTCTCGCTGTGCTTTGCCACGCCCAGGACGCGGTACTTCTTTCCCTTGAAATGGCGATATACCGCTCCTTCGATGACCCGATCCCGGTTCTCGTCCACGTACTCGATGCCGTTGTAGTCGCACCACTCCATCGCCACCTTTCGGAAGGCCGCTTCCCGGTAGTGGTCCCAGTGAACGGAGACGTTCAGATCCTGCACCGTCTCCCGGAACAGATTCAGGCTGTCATCCCGGGAAATCACCTGGAGCAGCTTTGCCCGAAGCACCGGATCGTCCGCGTGGCGGGCGAAATCCGTTACCATCTTCTGCTCATCCAGTTCATACCGGTCCGGCAGGCGGATATACCGCTCATCATCGGTAAGATCGATATCCCGGTTTCCCAGAATCTCCCCGTCAATGGTCATTTCCAGATCTCCGGTTTCGGTGTCGTAATAGTATTCTGTATCCTTCGCCGAAGTGGCGATTGCATTGATAATTTCCTCAATTCTAATTTCCATTTTTCCCACTCCTTTGCTTTCATTATTGATTCCGGAATTGCTTCCTTTTCAGACTTCTATTGTAGTCTAGAATCTCCGGTTATTCAATACTTCTATGGCGTCAAACGAAAAAAGGAAACCGGATTTTTCCTACTTCTGCATGGCCGCCCGAACCAGTTCCCGGAACAGCGGATGCGCGGCATTCGGACGGGATTTGAATTCCGGATGGTACTGAACGCCCACGAAGAAGCGCAGGGACGGAATTTCCACCGCTTCCACCAGACGGCCGTCCGGCGAAGAGCCCGTCACTTCCATTCCCGCCAGCTGAATCGCCTCCCGATACTCGTTGTTGAATTCATACCGGTGACGGTGGCGTTCCTGAATTTCTTTTTTCCCGTAGGCCTGTTCCAGAATGCTTCCGCTGCGAATGACGCAAGGATACGCCCCCAGCCGCATGGTGCCGCCCTTCGGGATGTTGCCCCGCTGATCCGGCATGAAGTCGATGACCTTGTGGGTGCTCTCCTCGTTGAACTCGGCGGAGTCCGCATCCTCGTAGCCCAGCACGTCCCGGGCAAATTCCATCACTGCGGTCTGCATGCCCAGGCAGATGCCCAGATACGGCACATCGTGCTCCCGGGCATAACGGGCCGCTTGCATTTTGCCTTCCACGCCCCGGACGCCGAATCCGCCCGGTACCAGAATACCGTCCACATCTCCCAGAAGGGTTTCCGGGTCCTGTTCCTCCAGGTCCTCCGACTCGATCCAGCGGATGTCCACGTGCACGCCGTTCTCGTAGCCGCCGTGGTGCAGCGCCTCAGCCACGGAAAGGTAGGCGTCGTGAAGCTTGGTGTATTTTCCGATCAGTCCGATGGTCACATGGCCTCGGCGGGATTCAATCCGCTGCAGCATCTCGTTCCATTCGTGCATGTCCAAAACCCCCGGATCCAGTCCCAGCTCTCGGCACACGATTTCGCTGAAGCGGGATTCCTCCAGCATCACCGGCGCGTAATACAGCTCCGGCACGTCCTTGTTGCAGATGACGCAGTCCGGTTTCACGTTGCAGAACATGGCGATTTTCTCCCGGATTTCATCGTCGATGTCCCCCTCGGCACGAAGCACCAGCACATTCGGCGCGATGCCCAGACCCCGCAGCTCTTTCACCGAGTGCTGGGTCGGCTTCGTCTTGTACTCCCCGCTGCTCTTTACATGCAGAAGCGGCGTAACGTGGATGAACATGCTGTTCTCCCGGCCCACTTCGATGGCCACCTGACGAATGGCCTCCAGGAACGGCTGGCTCTCGATATCTCCCACGGTACCGCCGATTTCCGTGATGATCACATCCGCATCCGTGGTGCGGCCCACCGTGTAGATAAAGGACTTGATTTCATCCGTCACGTGAGGAATCACCTGCACAGTGCTTCCCAGATATTCCCCGTTCCGTTCCTTGTTCAGGATGTTCCAGTACACTTTTCCCGTGGTGAGGTTGGAATAGCGGTTCAAATTCTCATCGATAAAACGCTCGTAATGGCCCAGATCCAGGTCCGTTTCCGCGCCGTCCTCCGTGACGAACACCTCGCCGTGCTGGTACGGACTCATGGTTCCCGGATCGATATTGATGTACGGATCCAATTTCTGGGAGGCCACCTTATACCCCCGGGACTTCAGCAGCCGCCCCAGCGCCGCCGCCGTGATTCCCTTTCCCAGTCCGGAAATAACGCCTCCGGTCACAAAAATGTACTTCTTCATCATGCCCTCCCTTTCTTTCCCCGCGCCGCGGGGGTGCCTAAAAAAACTTCCAAAAAATAAAAAAGATAAGGTTTTTCCGTCCGGAGAGTGATGAAGAACCCAGGTCCCGTTTCATCGCCACCTTCTCGAAAATTCCTTATATTCGCGCAAATATATTTTTAAAATAATACGCAATGATTATACCAAAATTCGGCCGCCCCCGCAATTGTTTTTCGCCTCGTCATTTTGTTTTTTCGGTAAAACAAAAGGGGCTTCCCCGAAGCCCCGCATCGTATTGCAAAAATATTCCGGCACTACCAAGTTTTCCGTCCGTCTCCGCTGATGGGAATCACATCCCCCAAAAAGGTGGGGGCCGGTTCGTACACGCACTTGCCCATATCCTTGGCCCGGGCCAGCACCTCCCGCAGGTCCCTCATGGTCTGCCCGCGGTAGCTTACATCCTCCGCCGGAATGCCTTCCACCTCCAGGCCCAGCTTCTTGCCGGTGTACAGCGCCCGATACTCGTGGTACTGCTGCGTCACCACGATCATGCTTTTCACCGCAAAAACGCTCTTCGCCCGGTAGACGGATTCGTAGGTGGAGAAGCCCGCGTGATCCAGGAATATGTCCTTCTTCTTCACCCCGGCTTTCAAAGCGTATTCCTTCATGGCTTCCACTTCGTTGTATTCCACCTGACCGTTGTCGCCGCTGAACAGCAGCTTCTTCACAATCCCGGCCTTGTACAGCTCAATGCCCCGATCCAGCCGGTCCTTCAGCATCGGCGACGGTTTCCGGTTCACGTACACCGATGCTCCCAGCACCAGCGCGCAGTCCGCCGGCTTGGCCTTCGTGTATCGGCTCTCCTCCAAAGTGGTGAGGTGCTTGCCGCCTTCCTTTTTCACCTGCCGGTCCATTCCCAGGACGATCAGAAGTCCCAGAATGCCCAAAATCACCAGAATTTTTATTATCATCAAAGCTATTTTCCTCTTGCTTTTTTTCTGTTTAACCATTTTCTCCCTTTCTATAATCACAGATTGACATAATATCACACCAATGTGAAGAATAAAAGATGTTTGCCCCAACACTTCTTCATGTTTGACCCCCATGGTATCGGAAGTCCGTTTGTGCTATGATTAGATTGATTTTACAGATTGAAAAAATCTATCATGTACCGGAATCGGAAGGAGAAAAACAATGTATCGTTTTGCAATATACGGAAAAGGAGGCATCGGAAAATCCACGGTTACCACTGCCCTGTCCTGTGCCTTTGCGGAAATGGGGCTGCGCGTGCTGCAGGTAGGCTGTGACCCGAAAGCGGACTCCACCTTGTACCTTCACGGCGGTCAGCGCATCGACACCATGTTGGACGTGCTTCGGCAGAAGCGGGATTCGGCGGAGCTGGCGGATCTGGTACACGTAGGATATAAGGATATCGTCTGCGCGGAAGCCGGCGGTCCCACACCGGGACTGGGCTGTGCCGGACGGGGCATCGCTGCCGCCTTCGAGGCGCTGGAAGCCCGGGATGCCTTCGACATCATCCAACCGGACGTGGTGCTCTACGACGTGCTGGGGGACGTGGTGTGCGGCGGCTTCGCCATGCCAATCCGGGAGGGCTACGCCCACCGGGTCTACATCGTCACCTCCGGAGAGAACATGGCCATCTACGCGGCGGCCAACATCGCCATGGCGGTGGAGAACTTCCGGGAGCGGGGGTACGCGTCCCTGGGCGGCCTGATTCTGAACCGCCGAGATGTGCCGGACGAGCGGGTCAAAGTGGAAACCCTGGCATCGGACATTCACACGGACATCGCCGCCGATTTGCCTCGGGACAACGCCATTTCCGAGGCGGAGGTTCAAGGCCTGCCGGTGTTCGAAACCGCGCCGGATTCGGATTACGCCAACGCCGTTCGGAATCTGGCCCGCAAAATGCTGGCGGATTACGACAAGGAGAACGCCCATGATTCAGAAGCTCAGTGATATTCAGAAGGACAATCTCACAAAAAGAAATTCCGCCCTCCACAGCACCCGCATGGAAGGAGCATTTCGTGAGATTCGGGATATGGATTACGAATATTCCGCCGACATCGGGCTGGCCTACGCCTCCCCGGTTCGGGGCGTGTGGAACATCGTTCACATCGCCACCCTGGTACCTCAAGGTCACCAGATTTTCGTCTGCCCTACCAGCTGCCTCCGGGGCGTGGTGCTCACCACTGCGGAGCTGGGACGCATGGACAAAATGTCCACCATCACCGTAGGCGAAGAGAACATCCTGGAAGGGGACATGGAAGAAATGCTGCAGCACGGTGTGGAACGGGTCATCCGGGAACTGCCGGAAAAACCCCGCATGATGATGATTTTTACCAGCTGCATCCATCATTTTATGGCCGTCAACTACCGGCGAGTGTACAAGATTCTGGCAAAAGAATTTCCGGAAATCGATTTCGTGGACTGCTACATGGACCCAATCATGCGCCGCACCAATCCGGTGGTTCCGTCCCTGTGGCGGCAGATGCACCGAGTGCTCCGCTATACCGAAGAGAAAAATCCGAAGCAGGTTACTCTTCTGGGCAACTGCTTCCCTCACGAAGGGGACTATTGCGACCTGGTTTCCCTGCTGGAAGCCAACGGCATTAAGGTCCTAGAAGCCTGCAATTGCAAGGATTACGATGAATACCTGACCATGGCGGAATCCGCCTGCAACTTCCTGTTCCACAAGAGTGGCATCGCCGCCGCCAAGGATCTGGAGATTCGTCAGAAGCAGCCGTGGTACCGGATGCGCCCGGGCTATTCCTACGAGGAATACGACGAGGACCTGCGGAAGGCAGCGTCCATGCTGGGCATTCCCGCTCCGTCCCGGGCCTTCCTGGATTCGGAGAAAAAGCGGACAGAGGAGTGCATCCGAGAAACCCAAGCCATTCTTGGGGACACGCCGGTTTCCATCGATTACACGGCAGTGGACTGCCCGCTGGAGCTGGCGCAGTTCCTGCTGGATCACGGGTTCAACGTGGAATCCGTGATGGTGGACAACTTCACCGAGTCGGAGGATGTGTTCCGGAAGCTTCGGGACACCAAGCCGACCCTTCGCATCTACGAAACCTACGGCTGGAACATTCGGCAGATGCAGCGGGGCCACACGGACAAAATCCTGTGCGTCGGACAGAAGAGCGCTTATTTTATGGATTCTGATTACTTCGTCAACGAGGTGGAAAACGCGGGCATGTACGGCTACCGGGGCCTCCGCCGGCTAATGGATCTGATTTCCGACGCCTGCCGGAACCCGAAGCCGATGCGGGATCTGGTTCAAGTAAAAGGATGGGAGTGTGAATGCGGTGAGTGATTATCAGACACATGTTTTTACCAGTACATATACGGCGGACGTTTCCGGCGTCTGCTCAGCACTCTACGAGCTGGGTGGAATGACCGTCATCCACGACCCTTCGGGATGCAACTCCACCTACTCCACCCACGACGAGCCCCGGTGGTTTGACACCGACAGCCTGATGTTCGTGTCGGGGCTGGATGAAATGACGGCGGTCCTGGGAGACGACAACGTATTGATTGACGACGTGGATCACGCCGTCCGGGACCTGGAACCCCGCTTTGTCACCCTGTGCAGCGGCTCCATCCCCCACATCATCGCCTTTGACTGCAAGGGCGTGGCTCACCTGTTGGAAAAACGCACCGGCGTTCCCATGCTCCCGGTAGCCACCACGGGAAACCGCTCCTACGTGGCCGGCGTGGGCGCCGCCCTGACGGAATGGATTAAGCGCTTCGCCGACCCGGCGGAAAGCCCATATCGCAGCGCCCCTTCGGGAAGCTCGGATTGCTCGAACCCTTCGGGAAACTCGGATTGCTCCGCGAATACTTTAGAGGGCGCTGCCGTTCCGGAAGCCTGCGGAAGCGAATCCTTCTCCGTGAATCTCCTGGGGGTGACCCCGCTGGATTTCTCCATTAACGGAAATGTAGACGCCCTTCGCAAAGTCTTTGAAGATGCCGGCATCCCGGTGAACTGCTGTGCCGCCATGGGGGAATCCTTCGACTCCCTCCGGCACATTTTCCGTGCTTCGGTGAACGTGGTGGTTTCCTCCTGCGGCCGGCGACCGGCTCGCTACATGGAACAAATTGCCGGCATCCCTTATGTGGAAGGGACGCCCATCGGTGCCTACGGCGCCTCCCGTCTCCCGGAACTGGCAAAAGAAGCATATGAGAAGAAGAGAGCTTCCTTGAAGGGAAACGCGAAAAAAGCCTTGAATGGAGCCTCCGGCTCCGCAGAGTCTGCTTCCGTTCAGGGAGCCTCCGGCAGCGCAGAGCTTCCATCCTCACATGGAGCCTCCGGCTCCCTCCGAATGCTGTTGGCAAAGAAAAAAGGAGATTCCGAAGGAATCTGCCTCTGGAAGGGCAATCCGGCGCACGATCGCTGGGATGTTCCGGGCGGTCAGATTCTGATTATCGGAGAAGAGGTATTCGCTCAATCCCTGGCCGCCGCAATCAACCGACTGGCGCCGGATTGCCGCCATGGGCTTCAGGCCTTCGCCGTCTGGCCGGACGTGGACCACGGTTTCCCGGAGGATGTGCTGGCGGAACTGATCCGGAAATCCCGTTATATCATCGGGGATCCATTGTACCGGACCATCCCCCACGATTCCAAGCAAAACACCTTCGTGGATTTTCCTCATGAGGCCTATTCGGGAAGAATTTTCCGGAATCAAATCCCGGTTTTCATCGGAAAGGATTATGATGTCGCGGAGCTGCTGTAGCAGCTCCGCTTTTTGATGCCGTCCGGCGGCGGAGCGGGCCGGACGACGCCGGCGTCGCCGCCTCGATGGGCCGGCCGGGCTTTCTGCTGTTCCGGCGTGGTGCTTCACTCCCCGCAATCCCTTATTCCTTCGTCGCCGGGCACCACGCCCTCGGGCCCGAACCGGCTTTCGGCTGTTCCGGCGTGGTGCTTCACCTCCCGCAAACCCTTGTTTCTTCGTCGACGGGCACCACGCCCCCGGACTCGAACCGGCCTTCCGCTGTCCCGGCGTGGTGCTTCACTCCCCGCAATCCCTTATTCCTTCGTCGACGGGCACCACGCCCTCGGACCCGGCGGGACTCCGGCCCTGCCGCAGCGCGCACTCCGCTCCGGCCCGGCCGCATTTAACCGCAGGAAACGGCATAGCCGCTTCCCTCTCCCTCCTCCCCCCAAACTTCCTCCTCCAAAAAGCCAAAAGCGCATTGCACGATACGTGCAATGCGCTTTTTTCAATAATCCGATTCTCAATTATCTTTATTTGTGTTCCTTTTCCACCTCGGCCTTGTGGGCTTCGATGACCTTTTCTGCCAGATGAGCCGGAAGCTCTTCATACTTGGAGAATTCCACGGTGAAGGTTCCTCTTGCCTGAGTCATTGCTCTCAGAACGATTGCGTAATCGAAGAGCTCGGACTGCGGTGCTTCTGCCAGCAGTTTGGTTTTGCCGTTGTCCGTCGGCTCCATGCCCAGGATGCGGCCTCTTCTCTTGTTCATGTCGCCCATCACATCACCGGTGTACTTTTCCGGAACGGTGATTTCCAGCTTCATGATCGGCTCCAGCAGGCAAGGATTTGCCGCAACGATACCTTTCTTGAATGCCAGAGAAGCGGCAATCTTGAAGGATACTTCGTTGGAGTCCACGTCGTGGTAAGAACCGTCGTAAAGAACAGCCTTTACGTTCTGCACCTTGCATCCTGCCAGAGGACCCTTGTCCATGCATTCCAGCAATCCCTTTTCAACCGCCGGAACGTAGTTCTTCGGAATGGATCCGCCGAACAGCTCTTCGGAGAATTCGAAGTTCTGCTGAGATGGGGAGAACCGAATCCATACGTCGCCGTACTGACCGGCACCGCCGGACTGTTTCTTATGCTTACCCTGTACATCGGAAGAGCCCTTGATGGTCTCTCTGTATGCAATCTTCTGCGGGATTACCTTTACGGATACGCCGTATCTCTCCTTCAGCTTTGCACGGATGATACCGATCTGGATATCGCCCTGGCCGCCCAGGAGGGACTGGTGTGTCTCCACGTTTCTTTCCAGTACGAAGGACGGATCTTCTTCCATCAGCTTGTGCAGACCCTGTGCCATCTTCTCCTCGTCCTTCTTCTCTGCCGGTTCAACGGCAACGAAGTAGTTCGGCTTCGGGAAGTTGATTCCCGGCATGGTTATCGCTTTCGCCTTGAGGCACAGCGTATCGCCGGTTTTGGTGTGCTGCAGCTTTGCCAGAGCCACCATGTCGCCGGCCGGAACTTCCGTTGCATTTTCCTGATGCTTACCTCTTACGAAGAACATGGAACCCAGCTTCTCGGATTTCTGTGTTCTCGGGTTGTACAGCTCCTGACCCAATTTAACCGTTCCGGAGAGAACCTTTGCGTAGGAAATTTTTCCCATAAAAGGATCTGCGATAGTCTTGTAGACATACAGTACCGGATCCGCGTTGACGTCGGTGATGACTTCCACGTCTTCGTCCTTGCTGTTCTTTCCGATGTATGGCGCGTGCTTGGACGGAGTCGGTACGTATCTGGCGATGGAGCGCAGCACCTCGTCGATTCCCTCACCGGTGATGCTGGATGCCTTGATGATCGGAACCACGTCACCGTTAGCGATGCCGTCCATCAGACCGTTGGTGAATTCTTCATCGGTAAACGGTTCATCGTTGAAGAATTTTTCCATCAGTGCTTCGTCGGTTCCTGCAACCGCTTCTCTCAGCGCGTCCTCGTCCTCATCGGTAACCACAGAGTTGCCGAACTTCTCGCGAAGCTGTTCTATCAGCTTATCGCAGTCAACATTGTCTTTATCTATTTTTGTGAGGACCATGAATTTAGGTGTATCCGTTTCACTGCAAAGCTCCCATGCCTTCTCGGTACCCACCTGAATTCCTTCGGATGCGTCCACCATAATAATGGCCGCACTGACCGTACTCATTGCCGAATCTACTTCGCCAACGAAGTCAAAGAATCCCGGGGTGTCCAGGAAGTTGTATTTGTAACCGTTGTACTCTACCGGTACCATCGTCGTATTGATGGAATATTTTTTCTCGATTTCCATCTTGTCATAGTCGGACACGGTATTTCCGTCTTCCACTTTGCCCAGGCGGTTGATTACTTTTGTCGCGAGTAATGCCGCCTCCAGAAAGGTCGTTTTACCACATCCGCCATGTCCCAGCAGTACAACGTTTCTGATTTTGTCACTTGAATAACCTTTCATAGTATCCTCCTGTAATTTACAACCGATATGTTTTTTGCCTGAGGGCAAGTCGGTTCACATTGATTGCCTGCCGGCATTCATCAATACAGGTATATTTAAATACGAAGCCGCAGGCAGTGTTTTTAGAACTCCGCACTCTTTGGAGTTCTTGGGAATGGCAGCACGTCGCGGATATTGCTCATACCCGTTAAGTACATGATCATTCTCTCAAAGCCCAGGCCGTATCCGGCATGTTTCACGCCGCCGTAACGACGAAGATCCAGATACCACTCATAGCCGTTTTCGCTGATTCCCAGCTCTTTCATCCGCGCTTCCAGCACGTCCAGACGTTCCTCTCTCTGGCTTCCGCCGATGATTTCGCCTACGCCCGGCACCAGCATATCGCACGCTGCAACGGTCTTTCCGTCATCGTTGAGGCGCATGTAGAACGCCTTGCAGTCCTTCGGATAATCCGTTACGAAAATCGGTTTCTTGTACACTTCCTCTGTCAGATAACGCTCGTGTTCCGTCTGAAGCTCCAGTCCCCATTCTACCGGATACTGGAATTCCTTACCGGACTTCTGCAGGATTTCAACCGCTTCCGTGTAAGTTACCCGTTCAAAGCTGGAGTTCACGATGTGATCCAAGCGCTCCAAGAGGCCCTTGTCGATGAACTGATTGAAGAAGTTCATCTCCTCCGGTGCGTGCTCCAGCGTATAGGTGATGATGTATTTAACCATTGCCTCGGCAAGGTCCATGTCGTCCTGAAGATCCGCAAAAGCAATCTCCGGTTCGATCATCCAGAATTCCGATGCGTGTCTCGCGGTGTTGGAGTTCTCCGCACGGAATGTCGGGCCAAAAGTATATACGTTGCGGAACGCCAACGCAAAGGCTTCCGCTTCCAGCTGTCCGGATACGGTCAGATTGGTCTCTTTTCCGAAGAAGTCCTGGGAGTAGTCAATCTTTCCGTCCTCTGTTCTCGGCAGATTGTCCGGATCCAATGTGGTTACCTGGAACATTTCGCCGGCACCCTCTGCATCACTTCCGGTGATGATTGGCGCGTGAACGTAGACGAAATTCTGTTCCTGGAAGAATTTATGAATTGCATACGCAACAATGCTGCGCACTCTGTATACGGCGGAGAAGGTGTTGCTTCTCGGTCTCAGGTGCGCGATTTCACGCATGAATTCCATGGTATGGCGCTTCTTCTGCAGTGGGTAATCCGACTGAGAGTCCGCTTCCACCACGATTTCTTTTGCTTTGATTTCAAACGGCTGCTTTGCTTCCGGAGTCAGCGCCAGAGTTCCTCGTACCGTTACGCCGGCTGCCAGATGCACCTTGGAAATTTCGGTAAAATTAGCCAGATTGTCCGCTTCGTATACCACCTGCAGCGGAGTGAAGAACGTTCCGTCATTGATGGAAAGGAATCCAAACTGATTCGAACTTCTGTTGCCTCGAACCCATCCGTGGACTACCACTTCCCGATCGCCGTACTTCTCCTTGTTTCTGAATAATTCCCTGATTTCAATATCCTTCATGGGTATATTCCCCTCCTAATTATAAATCGTATTGTGTCTGCTTACATAAATTTAAGCTTCCAGTTATGATTATAACATAGAGCCTATTTTTTAGCTATATAAAAAGGGCGGCTGTTCATACCATAATTTACAATATTTTTATCGAAATCGATAAAAAATTTTACTTGAACATCATTTCCCGGAATGCTATACTTTCAAAGTCAATAAAATCAAGCAAAGGAGGCGAAATATATGGACGGTTGTGACAGTCGAAGTCGAAAAACATATAATGATGGATTGAGACTTGGAGTCGGTTTCAAGTGTCTGTAGATGCGCCATTTTTTGAAATATATTGCAAGCCGGAATCCATCGTTATGGCGAATTCACAACTTCTGATTGTGTAACGGTCGACGTTACGATGGTTTTTTTATGCCCTTTTTTTGGGCGATAAGAAGGAGGCTTACAATGAAGAGAAAAGAAATATTGAAGGAACCGAACAGCACCGAGAAGATTCTGGCCATCATCCGGCAATCCCCATCCGTGGAGGAGATGCAGGAGCAGCTGCGGGATTATCACGACCACGATATCGCGCAGAGCTTCGAGCATCTGAGCCGGGCGGAGCGGAATCTCCTGTACACCGGGCTGGACGCCCCATCCCTGGCGGATATCATTGCCTACATGGACAATCCGGCGGACTACATCGGAGAAATCGTCATCGATAAACTGGCGGACGTGATCAACGAAATGGATGCGGACGATGCAGCGGATCTGTGGGAAGATATCGATGAAAGCGTTCAGGTGAAGCTTTTTCCCATGCTGAAGCCGGAAACCCGCCGGAACATCCGGCTCATCAACTCCTACGACGAAGATGAAATCGGCAGTCTGATCACCACCAACTACATCTGCATCCGCCGCAGCCTGACCATTCGCCAGGCCATGCACGAGCTGGTGAAGCAGGCGGGAGAAAAGGACAACATCTCCACCCTGTACGTGGTGGACGACAAAAAATGCTTCTGCGGCGCCATCGATCTGAAGGATCTGATCATCGCCCGGGAAAACGTGGCTCTGGACTCCATCATCAGCACCGCCTACCCGTACCTGACGGATCACGATAAAATCTCGGACAGCATCGAAGCGATCAAGGATTACGCGGAGGACTCCCTGCCGGTTTTGAATAAGGATAAAAGAATCATCGGCATCATCACCGCCCAGGACGTTGTGGAAGCGGTAGACGATGAGATGAGCGAGGACTACGCAAAGCTGGCCGGCTTGTCCGCGGAAGAAGATCTGAACGAATCCACCAAAGAGAGCATCAAAAAACGTCTCCCGTGGCTGATCATCTTGCTGTTCCTGGGCATGGTGGTTTCCTCGGTGGTGGGGGCCTTCGAAGGCGTGGTGGCCATCCTCCCGGTGGTCATCTGCTTCCAGACCCTGATTCTGGACATGGCCGGAAACGTGGGCACCCAGTCCCTGGCGGTGACCATCCGGGTGCTGATGGACGAGAACCTCAGCGGCGCGGACAAGCTCCGGCTGGTGGCCAAAGAAATGAAGGTAGGCTTCTGCAACGGCTCCCTGCTGGGCGTCATGACCTTTCTGGTTCTGGGCATCTACATCGCCCTCTTTAAAGGATACGCCATGGGTACCGCCCTTCTGATTTCCGGCTGCGTGGGCGTCTCCCTCCTGCTGGCCATCATCATCTCCAGCCTGGTGGGTACGCTGGTGCCTCTCCTCTTCCATAAAATCAACATCGACCCGGCAGTGGCGTCCGGCCCGCTGATTACCACGATGAACGATTTGGTGGCCGTGGTCACCTACTACGGCCTGGCCTGGCTGCTGCTGATTGAAATTTTTCAGATTATGTAGAAAAAACTGCATCGGCCAGCAATGTTCTATTTATATTATCTTTGTCGCGCGTGTGAAATCTCATGTGTCTAGAATTTCGAGGCAAGTTCACGCTAATTTGCAAAATCTGAAAGATTAGCGTGAACTCATGTCGAATTTCTAGGCATATTAAATGTTCTGTTTCAGGTTAACTCCAATCTCTGAGAAATGGAAGAACAAGAAAAGAAGGGCGAAAGGCGCGCTGCAGCAGCGCTCCTTTCGTCCTTCTTTTAGATTCATAATTCTAAAGCGGCCGGTCCTGCCGTTCCATCTCGTTCACCTTCTTGTAGGCCGCCACATCCAGTGCTACGATGAACACCAGGAAAATGATGGCCCAAATCGGTTCCTTCATGGACGCGCAGAAATCGTAGAATCCGTGCAGCAGCATCGGAATCCGAATGGCATTGCGAAGGTGTTTTTTTCGCAGGGGCAGATTTCCGTGGACCTCGCAGTACTTTGCCAGGCTGAAGGAGATGCCCATGTAGATGGCGAAGATACAGTGTCCCGGAATGGAGGTGACCGCACGAACCCCCGCCGTGGCCAGTCCGTACTCCATCACGTAGAGCACGTTCTCCGCAGCGGCAAATCCGATGGATACCGCTACCGCATAGACGATGCCGTCGAAGGTGTAGTTGAAGGCCGGGTGGTTCCAGGAGCCCTTCTTCAAGGCGAAGTATTTCACCCCTTCTTCCACCAATCCCACGCAGAAGAAATTCTCCACCAGGATGAACAGGGTGGTTTTCGGGGAGATGATTCCGCCTGCTAAGCTGATGAGGATGCTTTCCAGAAAGGCCGCCGGGATGGTGGTCAGCACGCCGAAAATCAGGAGCTTTACGATCAGGCCGCCCGGCTCCTTTTCCACCTTGTCCAGCTTGTAGATTTTGATCATCAGAAACAGCGGCGGCAGCAGCGCTGCCAGTAATAAAAGTGTCATTTCCGGTGGTTCTCCTTCCATTCCTTCAGCTGTTCATATCGCGCCTTGAACCGCCCCTCGTTCCCCTGCTCCGTCGGGTTGTAGTACTGCCGATCCTTTAGGGAATCCGGCAAGCACTGCATGGCGGTGACTTTTTCCTCAAAATCATGGGCGTACTTGTAGCCCTTTCCGTAATCCAGCTCCTTCATGAGCTTGGTGGGTGCGTTCCGGATGTGCAGCGGCACCGGTTCCTGCAGGTGCTGCCGGGCATCGTCCCGCGCCGCGAAATAGGCCATCTCCATGGCGTTGGACTTCGGTGCCAGGGACAGGTAGATCACCGCCTCCGTCAGGTGCACCGAGCACTCCGGCATGCCGATGAAGTGGCAGGCCTGGTAGGCGGCAATGGCGATTTCCATGGCACGCGGATCCGCCAGACCCACATCCTCTGCGGCGAAACGAGTCACCCGCCGCGCCACGTAGAGGGGATCCTCCCCCGCTTCCAGCATGCGCGCCAGCCAGTACACCGCCGCATCCGCATCGGAATTCCGCATGGATTTGTGCAAGGCGGAAATCAGGTTGTAGTGCTCCTCCCCGTCTTTATCGTACAAAAGCATTTTCTTGGAGGTGCACTGCTCGAAGGTGTCTTGGGTCACCGTGATGCGCTGGCGCCCGTCCTCCTCCGTATAGTAGTCTCCGTTGAGAATCAGCATTTCCAAAGTGGACAGCGCCGACCGGGCATCGCCCCCGGAGAACACGGCAACGGCCCCCAGCATTTCATCGGTGATGACGATATCCTTATCCCCGTAGCCCCGAGGATCCCGGATGGCCCGCTTCAGCAGGCTCACCACCTCTTCTTTTTGCAGCGCCTTCAGCACGAACACCTTGCATCGGGACAGAAGCGCCCCGTTCACCTCAAAGGACGGGTTCTCCGTGGTGGCGCCGATGAGGATGATGCTTCCCTTTTCCACGAAGGGAAGGAAGGCATCCTGCTGCGCTTTATTGAAGCGATGAATCTCGTCGATAAAGACAATGGTTCGCTCGCCGAACCGCCGGCTCTGCTCCGCCTCCTGCATCACCTGGCGGATTTCCTTAATTCCGCTGGTCACCGCACTGAAGGTGATGAACCGGGACTGGGTGGTATTGGCGATTATTTTTGCCAGGGTGGTCTTTCCCACCCCCGGCGGCCCCCAGAAAATCATGGAGGTCACCTGGTCGTTGGCAATCAGATTGGAGAGCACCTTGCCCTTTCCAATCAGATGCTTCTGGCCGGCGAATTCCTCCAGCGTCCGGGGACGCAGTCGTTCCGCCAACGGCTCGTTCGCCGTCGTATCCACATTGTCAAACATCGAAATCTGATTCAATCTCTAATTCCTTTCGTTTTTAGAAGTAACTTACCTTTACGCTCTTTCCCATTTTCCGGAGGCACTGGGACAGCTCCTCCACCAGGGACATCTTCACGTTAAAATTAATGCTCACGTCCTGATGAGCCGGGTTCACCGCACGGCCCACGAAGAAATTGATGTCCGTGGCCTCTTCGAAGAGGATTCGGCTGATCAGGGCCGAGGCATCGTGCTGCACGCTCCATTCGATGTAGGACTCGTCCCGGGAGACGTAGTCCTTGGCGTATTTCAGCACCTTGTCGATGGTCACCACGCCTTCCGTCACCAGGTCCACCCCGTCGATTTCCGACATAGGCGGCGCCCCCTTCACGTTGTACTTCGAGCTGGTACGAATGCTCTTCCCCAGATATTCCGCCGCAATGGACGCGGTGGTTCCGCCGCAGACGATGTGCTTGCCCGCTTTGGAGAAGAACAGGGACATCATCCGGTCGCAGTCGTCCCGGTTCGCCGGCGGTCCGAAAATCAGGTTCACCTGAGACCGCTTGATCACCCGCACGATGCAGGCCGTGGTGTCGTCAATGGGCTTGCCGTCGTACAGCTTGTTACACTCCTCAATCAGGATGGACGCCAGGGTTTTGGCGGTGTAGCCGATAGGAGAGATGGTCTCCATAAAATCCCCGATTTCCTTTTCCGTCCAGTTCTTGTTGTAGCTCAGCGTGTCGTTGGCCCCCGGGCAGCCGTCGCTCATGGCGATAAAAATATCATTTTCCCGCAAAGGGATTTCCGACCGATAGATTTTCTTTCCGTCGATGATGCTCTCGATCTTCGGATAATCCACCACCTTGCAGTCCCGAATCATGATGACCAGCGGGTTATCGTACTGAATCAAGCTCATGGTCTCGTTCTCGATGATGTGCATGATGGTGAAGGTGGAATAGGCCACCCCGTACTCCGAGCTGATGGGAAGGGTGGCGGCGATGGTATGCACGCACTCCTCCAGGGACAGGCCCTGGGCCATCATGGTGGAAATGATCTTTGCGGTGAGGGTGGACAGGATACTGGCCTTCACGCCGCTCTTCAGTCCGTCCGCCAGCACCACCACTTTGGAATCGCTGTTCTCCTGCTGCACCACATCCACGTGGTCCCCGCACAGGTACTCTCCGTAATGGTTGATGCTCTTGTATCCGATGTCAACGCTTAAATCATTCATCTTTCATGGACTCCTTCAGGTTCGTCAACGCAATCTTCGTCTCCGCTGCCGTTTCTCCCAGCAGGGATGCGATATCCTGAACGATACGCATCTGCTTCTCCACCACCTTGTCCGCAACTTCGGTGGTCTGACGCCGCATCTCCGCTTTCTTTTCCCGCTCCGCCGCTTCGTCGCTCACGTCCTCCAGCATGCAGAACAGCATCCGGTAGCTCTGATCGTACAGCACCTGCTCCTCCACGTACCGGTCGTACTCCGCCAGGTACGCGCACTGGAATACGCTCTTCCGGCTCTCCAGGGCATCCAGGAACGGCTTCGGATCCAGCAAGGTCACGATCTGGGCTCCCAACACATCGGACGGTCTGCGGATGTTCATGATTCGGCAGGCAGCCGGGTTGATCTGCTGAATCTCCAGGCGCTCGTTCAGCACCAGGAGTCCGTTCGGCGTGTTGTCAAAGATGATGTTGGAGAAGTTCTCCGCCTTTTCCTTCAGGTACGGCAGGCACATTTCGATTTCCGCCTTGCCCTGGTAGATGGCGATGGCCTTCTCCCTGCAGGTGTCGTACCCGCAGGTGCCGCAGTTCAGTTCGTCGGACGGCTTCTTCTTTCCCATCTTGCTGAGAATTTCCTGAATCTTCCGCTCTGTCGGCATATCCTTCATGCCCTCCAGAATATCGTACCGTCTGGAAAGCTCACTGATTTCCGGCTGCTCCACCGGGAAGTCCTTATCTCCCGCATACCGAGCTACCGACAGGTAGTCGGCGATGAACCACGGATGGTATTTCTCCATCACCGGTCCGTTCACGCAGCTTCCCTTGCAAGCGGACATTTCCATAAAACAGTTGCTCACATGTCCCGCCGCCACGTCCTCCAGGGCGGCGATGCAGTTCTCAATTCCGTCTACGGCCACGTATTCGTACTCCGGATTCCGGTCCTTCATGGTTCGAAGGATACCCGCCACCGTCGGGAAGATGCGGGCCAGGCTCTCCGGATTGTTGTCCATCTTCTTCTCCAGCCGGATGTTTTCCTTCTCCAGCCATTCCGTCAGTTCCTCAAAGGTCAGGGCCGCATCCACGATTCCCGGATACCGCTGCGCCTCGTCTTTCTTCGCCACGCAAGGTCCGATGAACACGGTCTTGGCCTCCGGATTCCGGCGCTTAATATCGCGGCAGTGGGCCTGCATCGGCGAAAGTGTGTCCGCCAGATATTTAATCATCTCCGGGTAATGCTTCTGAATCAACAGGTTGACGGACGCGCAGGCGGAACTGATGATCACCGGTTTCTGCTTCTCGTGCACCAAGCGTTCGTAATCTGTTTTTACCATAGTCGCTCCGATGGCCGTCTCTTCCACATCGGCAAAACCCAGTTTCTGCAGGCCTTCCCGCATCGCGTCGATGCCCACGCCGTCGTAATTGGCAACGAAAGAAGGCGCCAAGCTGGCGACAACCGGCTCTCCGCTCTGAATCATCACCTTGACCTTCTCCACTTCGCTGACGATTTCCTTGGCATTCTGCGGACAGACTACAAAACACCGGCCGCAAAGGATGCACTCGTCGGCGATGATGTGGGCCTGATCCCCGGAAAACCGGATGGCCTTCACCGGGCAGTTCCGAATGCATTTATAGCAATTCTTGCAATTGGATTTCTTTAGAGTAAGGCAATGTGCCATGACGTCTCCTTTCCACAAAACATCGTATTAAAAATTATATAATGTAGTTATCTGCCAGATTCCGCTGCATCAGATCCGCAACGGTCACGCTGTCCAGATAATTCTCAATCAGCTCGTCCAGCTTCCGCCACATGGGAAGAGTCCGGCAATCCTCCACCCGGTCGCAGGGCTCCGAACAGAGCTCCACGCAATTGATTGGCGCCAAAGTTCCCTCCGTCAGCCGCAAAATTTCCCCCACCGTGCAGTCCTGAGGTTCCTTCAGCAGCCGGTATCCGCCGCCCTTTCCGTGAACCCCTTCCACCAAGCCGCCCTTCGTCAGCAGCGGCATGATTTTCGTGATGTACTTCAGAGAGATATGCTGGCGATTTGCCACATCCTTCATGGGAATATATCCCCCGTTGGCATTCTCCGCCAAATCGATAACCACCCGCAAGGCATAACGCCCTCTCGTTGAGACCAACATTTTACACCCTCCTATCAATGCTAATCCGTTTCAATTGGAAATATACCACAAAGGCCGCTGTCCCGCAACCTCCGTGCAGAACAGCGACCCTCTTCGTTTTTCCGTAAAAATATTTTCGTCTCGGTCCAATTGTCCGTTATTCCGAGAACAGCGGTGTGGACAGGTACCGATCTCCCGTATCCGGCAACAGGACCACGATGGTCTTTCCTTCACTCTCCGGTCTCTTTGCCACTTCCACTGCCGCAGCTACTGCTGCGCCGGAGGAAATTCCCACCAGCACGCCGTCGTGTCTTCCCACTTTGCGGCCGTATTCAAAGGCATCCTCGTTGGATACCGGAAGGACTTCATCGTACACTTCTGTATTCAGCACATCCGGTACGAAACCGGCACCGATTCCCTGAATTTTGTGCGGGCCGCCCTTTCCGGTAGTCAGAACCGGAGAAGATGCCGGTTCCACCGCGATGACCTTCACCTCCGGTTTTTGGCTCTTCAGGTATTCGCCTACGCCGGTGACAGTGCCGCCGGTGCCCACTCCGGCAACAAAGCAATCCACTTCTCCATCGGTATCCCGGTAAATTTCCGGACCGGTGGTCTCTCTGTGTGCCGCCGGATTGGACGGGTTCACAAACTGTCCCGGAACGTATCCGCCCGGTATTTCCTTCGCCAGTTCATTGGCCTTCTCGATGGCGCCGGTCATGCCTTTGCTGCCATCAGTAAGTACCAGCTCTGCACCGTACGCCTTCATCAGCTGGCGCCGTTCCACGGACATGGTCTCCGGCATCACGATGATGATTCGATATCCTTTTGCCGCCGCAATGGCTGCCAGGCCGATGCCCGTATTTCCGGAAGTCGGCTCGATGATAACGGACCCTTCTCTCAAATCGCCGCGGGCCTCCGCATCCTCGATCATTCTTTTTGCCACCCGGTCCTTTACGGATCCTGCCGGATTGAGATATTCTAATTTTGCCAGAATGCGCGCCTTCAGTCCCAATTCCTTCTCCAGATTGGTGAGCTCCAGAAGCGGTGTGCCGCCGACAAGCTGGTCGGCCGATGTATATATTTTTGCCATGATTCGATCCTTTCTGTCATTATGTGCCTCGAAATTATTATAATCGGGAAGGCTGACCGAATCAACCTTCCCTATCCTCTAATCTTTCGTATACCCCTATACGAAACTTTCCTATTTCACTGCGGCAAAACCCTTTTCCAGGTCCGCGATGATGTCGTCGATATGCTCTGTTCCGATGGACAGACGAATGGTATTTTCGTGAATGCCGGCGTCTTCCAGCTCCTCCGGTGTCATCTGAGAATGAGTGGTAGTTGCAGGATGGATGACCAGAGATTTCACATCCGCCACATTGGCCAGCAGGGAGAAAATTTCCAGGTTGTCAATGAATTCGAATGCCTCTTTTCTTCCGCCTTTAATCCGGAATGTGAAAATGGAAGCTCCGCCGTTCGGGAAGTATCTCTCATACAGCGCGTGGTCCGGATGATCCGGCAGCGATGGGTGATTGACCTTCTCTACCTTCGGGTTGTTCAGCAGATACTCGATGACCTTCTTCGTGTTCTCCACGTGTCTCTCGATTCGGAGGGACAGCGTTTCGGTGCCCTGCAAAAGGAGGAATGCCGCGAATGGAGAAATGGTCGCCCCGGTATCCCGGAGGAGAATTGCTCTGATATATGTAGCAAATGCTGCCGCACCTGCTGCCTCCGTGAATTTAACGCCGTGATAGCTTGGATTCGGTTCCGAAATCCACGGATAGCGTCCGGAAGCGGCCCAGTCAAAGGTTCCGCCGTCTACGATGACGCCACCCAGGGTGGTTCCGTGACCGCCGATGAATTTGGTAGCGGAATGAACCACGATGTCTGCGCCGTGTTCAATCGGACGAATCAGATACGGTGTGCCGAATGTATTATCGATGACCAGCGGCAGCCCGTGCTTGTGAGCGATTTCCGCCAATGCTTCGATATCCGGAATATCACTGTTGGGATTTCCCAGGGTTTCAATGTAAAGTGCTTTCGTATTCTCCTGAATGGCCGCTTCTACTTCGTCCAGCTTGTGCACATCCACCAGGGTGGATTCGATGCCGTACAGCGGAAGGGTGTGCTCCAGCAGGTTAACGCTGCCGCCGTAAATGGTCTTCTGCGCAACGATGTGTTCCCCCTTCTGTGCCAAAGCCTGGATGGTGTAGGTGATTGCAGCGGCGCCGGAAGCAACTGCCAGTCCGGCAACGCCTCCCTCCAGTGCGGCAATTCGATCTTCGAAAACGCCCTGGGTGGAGTTGGTCAGTCTGCCGTAAATGTTTCCCGGATCCGCCAGACCGAAGCGGTCTGCCGCGTGCTGACTGTTATGGAATACGTAAGATGTGGTGGCATAGATTGGAACGGCTCTCGCATCGCTGGCCGGATCCGGCTGTTCCTGTCCTACGTGAAGCTGCAGTGTCTCGAATTTGTAATTATTGTTGTTAGCCATTGTTTTTTCTCCTTGTTTCTGTTATCTGTGGTAAAGCCTTCGGCGGTCCTGTTGGGCCGTTGGCGCTGTGGTTGGCCTCCGGCTGTTCTAGGGGCCGCCGGCTCTGTGCTGGCCTTCGGCTACTTGTGTCCTTTATATTCCTGCCGACAGGCGGCAACACATTTGCGCATTCTCCTTATATTGTTGTGCGCTCTTGCGGTTCCATGTCCTGTGGGCGCTTTTGCGGTTCCTGCACATTCGTCCGAACCGGAAATTTTCTCTAACCAATTTCTCGAAAAAATTTCGTTCCATGTTGTCCTCCTCTCGGTGAAAATTTGTTTTCCGTCCGCCCCGTTTAGGCTTCCCTGTTGTGTGTATTTGTTTTTGTTTTGCCTACTTACTAGGTTGGTTGGTAGCATTATAATAACTCCATATACGACTCCCGTCAATTTTCAAAAATAAATAGTGGGTTATAGGTTGTTCTTATATCTTGAGGCCGGGCCAGCTTTTCCTTTTCCCCGGCCTCCCGGTTCGCGCTCAAAAACCGAATTCATTGGCTTTGCAGGGAATCAGGCGCGAACTTTCCTTGTGCACGGGTCGGCTTTTCCTTTTCACCGGCCTCTCGGTTCGCGCTCAAAAACCGAATTCATTGGCTTTGCGGGGAATCAGGCGCGAA
>JAERMT010000317.1_pt1 | contig 29375 bp, 19 predicted proteins | sample 9267081 | NCBI WGS metagenome assembly JAERMT01 (sample SAMN17071939, study PRJNA684904) | human gut metagenome | isolation source: diarrhea sample from child under the age of five | host: Homo sapiens | place: South Africa: Mafikeng, Mafikeng Provincial Hospital | collected 2019-09
AGATTTCCCACGTGGATATTCGAGAAAGGAGGGTAATTAGAGATTAGAGGTTAGAGGTTAGAAGTTAGAGATTAGAGGGCAGGGGTGACGCATTGTGAGACTGTTGACTTTTGCAACCGTCTCAAACCGTATCACTTCTTCGATAAAGGATGCACGGGGTGGCTGATTGCTTGAATTCACTACCTTTGCATCGGAGAGGCTGTCACAGCACAGATGCGCTCTACTGCTCAGCAGATTCTATGGTGCAATATCAAAACAATAAGACTACTGACGAGCGGGTTCTACCCTCCTCTCGCTCGCAGCGTATCGCCCGCAATACGCTCTTCCTCTTTGTGCGCATGGCGGTGGTCACACTCCTCTCGCTCTACATCTCTAGAGTACTCCTGGCTGCACTCGGAGTGAAGGACTTCGGTATTTATCAGGTGGTGGGAAGCTTGGTGACTGCCTTTGGCTTTGTCAATGGAGCGATGGTCTCTGCCACACAGCGCTTCTACTCCTACGAGCTGGGGCGTGGTAACGAGCCTGGCGTAGGACGCATCTACAGTGTCTCAATCGTGGTGCAGCTACTGCTGGTCTTGCTGGTATGTGCAGTGGCGATTCCCTTCGGACTATGGTACGTGCCGAGCCATCTGGTGGCTCCACCCGAGCGACTGACGGTGGCACTATGGATTTACTTTATATCTCTGGGGACTTTTGCGGTCAATATGCTACTCACTCCGTTCCAAAGCCTTATTGTCTCCCACGAGCGGATGAATCTTTTTGCAGGACTCAGCATCCTAGACATATCGCTGCGACTGGGAGCGGTGCTTCTCCTCAAGGGCTACGCTGGCGACCAACTCCTGCTCTATCCTATCCTACTTCTTGCTGTCAGCGGGGTGATGGCACTCTGCTATGTGGGGAGTACGAGGCGTCTCTTCCGTCAGGTTCGTTTTCGCTTGGTGCGAGAAAGGTCGGCCTATCGAGAGATACTTGCCTACTCGGGGTGGAACCTCTTTGGCAATCTAGCTGCTGTAGCCCAGACGCAGGGCATTAACATCGTCTACAACTACTTCTTCGGTCCCCTACTGAACGCGGCCTTTGGCATTGTCAACTCGGTGCGAGGAGCTCTTCTTACATTCGCCAACAACTATCAGATGGCGGCCAATCCGCAGATTATCAAGTCGTACGCGGCAAAGGAGCATGAGTACCTTCACAAGCTTATATGCGCCAGTGCTAAGATATCCTACTTGCTGATGCTATGTGTGGTGATTCCTTTCGCTCTGGACCTGGACCTACTACTCCGCTTATGGTTAGTCAAGCCTCCTGAATACGCCTCTCTACTGCTCCAACTGACGCTCATCGTGCTACTTATAGAGAGTCTCTCGGGAGCTCTCATGACGGGTATCCAAGCGACTGGTCGTGTCCGAGCCTACCAAGTGGTGGTAGGGGGTATGATTATCATGATTCTGCCACTCTCTATGCTTGCTTTCTGGCTAGGGGCTCCGCCAGAGTACTCTGTATATATCAACATACTGGTCTCCATAGCTTGCCTAGCTGTACGGCTGGGATTCTCATACAAGTATCACGCACTAGGGGTCGGCTACTATCTAAAGCGCGTACTACTGCCCATCCTACCGCCCACCATCGTCATAACCCTGGGGGCTTATCTCTATCGGCATCTACTTCCTTACGCCGGCTCTCTCTGGGGACTACTAGTGGCATCGCTCCTGCTGGGCGGTCTATGCCTGCTGGTCATCCTGACGGTCTCGCTGACGGTCGAGGAGAGACGCCTCGTCAAAGGGTATCTACACCTCTCCAAGCAGCGACCAGCTCCCGACGACTTATCGAACTAAGCAGATGAAGACAAGACGCATTCATATACTGACCCATCCTCTAGGGGCGAACTATGGTGGCATTATGCAGGCGTACGCTTTGCAGCAAGAGCTACGCCAGATGGACTACGAGCCAGTGACGCTAGACATTTCCTTCGACCGTCGCTCTCCACTTAGGCGATGGGCTGAGGCTCAAGTGCGAACCATCAAGCGGTGCGCCTACGACCGGTCTAGAAAGTCTGAGCGTGTCGTGTTGCAGCACACAGCACGCTTCGTAGAGCAGCATATCACACGCTCGTCACCGCTCCGCAGTGACAAACAGCTACAAGCGTACTACCGCCAGCACCCAGCCCATGCCTATATCGTGGGTAGTGATCAGGTGTGGCGACAGCTATTCGTCCCGATGCTGGATGATTACTTCCTACGCTTTATCCCCGAGACAGATACGGTGCGACGCATCGCCTATGCTGCTTCCTTTGGCGTAGATCCAATCGACATTGACCCTGAGCGAACGGCTCTCTATAGTGAACTCTTGAGCCACTTCGTGGGCATTTCGGTGCGAGAGTTCTCGGCCGTATCAGTCCTAGAGCGACGCTTTGATGCTCCAGCGCAGTGGGTGCTCGACCCAACAATGCTCATCACTAAGGAGGAGTATGTCGCCCAGCTTGGTCTGCGTGAGAAGCCCTCAGCAGATGTCTTTGCCTATATGCTCACAGACACTCCGTACAAAGAGCAGCTTGCTCAGCAGGTAGCTCAGGAACAGCATACAGGATGCCAACTCTTCGCCCCGTGGCGACACTGGACGGAGCGAGGAGGACGACTAGAGGATTGTATCTTACCTCCCGTAGAGGCGTGGCTCGAGGGAATTCTAAATGCTCGCTGTGTGGTGACAGACTCCTTTCACGGAGTGGCCTTCTCGCTCATCTTTGGCAAGCCCTTTGTTGCCATTGTCAACGATCGTGGCGGATGTAGTCGTTTCGACACCCTAATCAAGCTCTTTGACTTAGAGAGCCAGCAAGAAGGAGCCTATGAACTGGTCTCATCGCCTAAGCCGTACGATGTAGCGACCGTTGCGAAGCGGATGGCAACTCATCGGGCGAGGTCACTGGCGTTCCTACAGACCGCCCTAGCGTAATAAGTCGACAGCCCATAATAACATATGAGAAGAGCCTGCCACGATGTCGTGACAGGCTCTTCTGTTGCTGTGGCGAGGCACTCTGCACAATGGCGCAGTAAGCCCCGCACATATTGATGCGCTTCGGATCCGACTAGCGGAGACCGCGGAAGCGTAGGAGTGGCTCGATGTCGACCTCCTTGTGTCCGGTGAACTGCTCGAAGAGTACCATCAGGTCCTCACTGTTACCACGAGAGAGGAGGATGTCAGCAAGGCGCTGACCGTTCTCACGGGTCATACCACCGTTAGCCTCGATCCAAGCGTATACCTCGTTGTCTACAGCCTCGCTCCAGAGGTAAGAGTAATATCCAGCAGAGTAGTCGTTGCTCCAGATGTGACGGAAGTAAGGTGAGCGGTAGCGGGGTGGTATCTGCGCATTGAGCATTCCGTACTTAGTGAGTGCTTCCTGCTCAAATGCCTGAACGTCATCAACCTTATCACCTACAGCGAGTGCATGCCAGCACTGGTCGATGAGTGATGCGGCAATGTTCTCACCGATTGAGTAAGCTTGGTTGAAGTTGCCAGCAGCGATCATCTTCTCACGTAGCTCAGCAGGCATCTGCTCACCAGTCTTGTAGTGCTTAGCATAGTTGGCAAAGACAGTAGGCTCAGAAGCCCAGTGCTCGTTGAACTGTGAGGGGAACTCGACGAAGTCTCTTGAGACATTAGTTCCAGAGATCGAAGGATAGGTCTGCGTAGAGAGCATACCGTGCAGTGCGTGACCGAACTCGTGGAAGAGTGTCGTCACCTCGTCCCAAGTCATCAGACAGGGCTGACCAGCAGCGGGCTTCTTATTGTTGCAGACGTTGTAGATGACTGGCTTGTTACCTAGGAGGGTAGACTGCTCGACGAAGTTGCTCATCCAGGCACCACCGCTCTTAGAGGGACGTGCATAAGGATCGAAGTAGAAGAGCGCGATCACTTCGCCCTGCTCGTTCTTGACATCATATACTGTCACGTCTGGGTTGTAAACAGAAACATCGGTGCGCTGCTCGAAGGTGAGACCATAGAGCTTGTTGGCAGCGTAGAAGACACCGTCATGTAGTACGTTGTCTAGGACGAAGTACTCGCTGAGCTGTGTCTCATCAATGTCGTACTGCTCCTTGCGCATCTTCTCTGCGTAGTAAGCCCAGTCGTAAGCCTCTAGCTTGAAGTCTGGGCCCTCGCTCTTCTGTGCAAACTCCTCTAGCATCTTAGCGTCCTCAGCAGCCTTAGGCTGGTAGAGCTTAGCAAGACGCTCGAGGAAGTTACGAGCTGTCTCGCCATTCTTAGCGAGTGCGTCTTGTAGCGTCCAGTCAGCAAAGGAGTTGAAGCCGAGGAGCTGTGCCTTCTCAGCACGGAGTGCAGCGAGACGCTTGACAATCTCCTGCGTGTCGTACTTGTCGCCATTGTTGCAGCGATTGATCGAAGCCTCGAGGATAGCCTTGCGCGTGTCGCGGTTGTTGAGCTTAGCCATGACAGGTTGCTGGGTCGTATTGACTAGGCGAATAGCCCACTGACCCTCTTTGCCCTCCTCCTTAGCGAGGTCAGCAGCCTCTTGTAGCTCGCTGTCAGAGAGACCGTCGAGCTGTGCCTTATCGGTAAAGAAGACGGGTACGTTCGTCGCGTCTGTCAGCATATTGCCAAACTTAGCGGTAAGCTCGGCCTCCTCGCCGTTGAGCTTCTTGAGCTTCTCCTTGTCCTCAGCGGATAGGTTCGCACCAGCCTTGACATAGCTGTCGTAGTACTGCTTGGTGAGGCGTACCTGATCGGGCTGTAGTCCCTCTAGACCTGTCTCATAGACAGTCTTGATGCGCTGGAAGAGCTTGTCGTTGAGCATGATTTCGTCACTGTGAGCTGTGAGCTTGGGGACGTACTCCTCTTCGATAGCGCGAAGCTCATCGTTGGTATCGGCACTGGTCAGTGCAAAGAAGACGGCTGAGGTGCGCTGGAGCACTTGTCCAGCACGCTCGAGAGCCTCGATGGTATTGGTAAAGGTAGGTGCCTCAGCATTGTCCACGATGGCTGCGATCTCCTCGTTGTGCTGACGCATGCCCTCGTCAAAGGCGGGTGCGAAGTGCTCCGCCTTGATCTTGGTAAAGTCGGGTGCATTCATGTAGGTTTCGCTTGGATTAACGAATGGATTGTCAGCCAGGTCAGCCTGCTGCTTCTGCTTATTGCAAGCGGTCAGCAACGTGGCGATGGCTAGTAGCATAATTACATGTCTACGCATAGTCTTAGTTCGTTTGATATGAATTATATAGTTATTGTTGTTACATTGCAAATGAGTAGCACTGGGAGCCGCATGTCACGCCCCTCCAAGAGAGCTACTACGCGAGACAAAGATACTAATATCTAAACACATACCCCAATTACAGAGAGCGCACAGGCTCCTCCGCCAAGCTTGAGACAGCTCTGTGGGAGCCTCAAGCCAACTGGCAAGCTCTCACTAGCGTATCTCTCCCTGGCGGTCATGATTTGTCTCAGTGTCCTCCGTGGGCTTGGCTCCTATCTCCGTGAAGTCGCCCCGCTCGCGTGCTAGTCGCTCCTCCTCGCGTGAGGGGAGCCCCATAATCTTGCGCTCTCGGTCGGTCGGATTCCAACGCTTACCGTAGCGCTCACGCATGCGCTGTGCGTACTCCACGTTGAGATCCCGCTTCTTATCACGGATAGGTGTGGTGGCATGCTCATCCTTTTCCGCGCCCTCTAGGTCTTTAGGTCGTTGCTTAGCTAAGGGGGTGCCGTCGTACTCCCACTTTTGCTCGGTAGCAAAGCGCCCTTGCACACTGACAGAGTGCGGCAGGTAGCGCACCGGTTCGGGCTGCATAGCGGGGTAAGTGCCACCGTCCCAGACGCCGTTGCCATTGCGGTCCACAAAGAGCTTGAGAAAGTAGCTCCCAGGAGCAAGCTCGGTAAAGGAGACCAGCCCCGCACTATCGGGCTGAGCCGTCGCCAGTATCTCCTCTTTGCTACTGAGTAAGTGCACGTAGAGCAGACTCTCTGTGGGGTAGTCCGTGAGGGTTATAGCAAGAGAGCCCAGTTCGTTGGCAGCGGCTATCTTACACTCCTTCTCTACTGGAGCACTCATCTGCGGATATAGTCCCGTGAGAGCTGCCGTATCGACCGTCAGACGGTAAGTGGTCCCCGGCTCTTTGGGGAAGTCCACAAGCCATCTAGTAGTTCGGATAGAATCGGGAAGTAGTTGATACGAAAGCGGATGGGGCACCGAGTCAATGAGCTTTGCCAAGTGAAGGCGCGTAGTGTCTATAGCTAGTATCGGCACATCGTAAGTAATCCAAATAGAGTCTCGGGTGGTCTCTTTGTGAATCCCCTCGTGCGAAGTAATCTGAACCGGTGCGAGCTCTATTGTTGCCTCCCGGTGCGCTGTGGTGTCACTAGGCTGCACAAGCGTATCCGTCGGGACTTTGGGGCTAGCCTTCTTCGCTGGTGTGTGAAGCTTCGGGGCTCGCAGGGTCATCGTATCTAGCTGATTGATTGGACTACCTATGGAGTCAGTCGTAGGATAGGCAAAAGCCACGACCAGCGAGTCCTGTGCGAGTGAAGCGTGAGGCGTGAGCCAGTAGACGAGACTCTTGCCGTCCATCGAGAGGTCTGGATAGTAGCTCGTCGGGGTCGTCAGATAGTCTGGCGAGAGTATGGTGAGCTGGGGGAGCGTATCGATAGGCTCCGTAAAAGTCGCTACGAGCGACATCGAGTCTCGTCTCGCCAGTCGTTCGAGTCGAATGATATGCGTCTTCGGGCGTGTCAGTAGAAGGAGCAGATCATTGGGCAGGTAGACGTAGGACGAGATGCTGTCCGATGCTGTGCTGTCTGTCGAGCTGGTGTGCGTCTCTCCCCCACCCTTCTGCGAGGGCGTTTCCTTGCTGGAGAGTGTATCTGCCTGAGCAGCCAACGTATCTACCGGAGTCGTAAGCGAATCTGTCTGAAGCTCCTCGGCAGGGGTGAGCGCCGAGCGTGGGACTACCTGCGTGCGAAAGCTGTCGGCTGTGATGGCAAAGCTCTCGTTTGGCGCATTATAGCTGTAGCTACGGTCCATATCGATGAGGGCGATGGCGTAGTAGTTCCCATCCCGTACGTTTTCCAGCGTGAAGTGTCCAGCATCGTCCGTGTAGGTCATGCGGGTCATCGGTCGGTCCAATGTGTCGGCGGGGAGTGGCGTCTCATAGACACCCGCCAGGATACGAGGCACAGGCTCCAGCGTGTAAGCGTCAAGCACCTGCCCCGTCACCTGCATCGTGTCGAGATAGTCGCCCGTGCTAAAGGCGTAGACATACTGCTCGATGTAGTTTCCCTCGTTATAATCCTTGATGGCACGGTTGAAGTTTATCGTGTAGGTTGTGTTCGCGATGAGACTATCTTGGTAAGTGATGACCAGTTGCTTCTGATTAACCAAAGCTTTCGGGGGGATGCGCTGTGGGGGCGAATAGATTACTTTGTCCTCGCCTCGCTCTAGCTGGATATATTCATCGAATGTAATGCGGACCCGTCGCGCCGATACGTTGGTACTACCCATCTAAGGCGTGCAGCGCACTACCCTGGGCGGGGTCATATCATAGGGACCGCCCTCTGGCGAAGCCTGCTTGGCACACCCCACAGCTCCCAAGACAAGGAGCAGGAAAGTAGCGATGAGTGACGAAAACTGCCAGTTTGAGTGAGACATACGCCGTGACTTGGTAGTTTCTAGTTAGTCCCCTCACGAAGGATCTGAGGCTCAGTCCCCGTGCAGTCGATGATGGTGGTATGACCGCCTGGTGCTACGCCACCATCGATGATAAGGTCAACCTGATGCCCGTAGTACTCCTCAATGAGCTCTGGGTCGGTCAGGTAATTGGTGTCGTACCCCTCGGGCAGGTCAGGTAGCGAGCCTGTCAGCAGTGGAGCCTCCAGCTCCTCCAGTATGATGCGTGTCACTGGATGCTTACAGAGCTGCACACCGACCTCCTTGCGCTGTCGAAAAGTGGTGGGGAGGGTGCTCGTCGGGGGGAGGATGTAGGTCGCTGGCTCGTAGGTTCCTGCCTTGATTAAGGCAAAGGTCTCGTCACTCAGCTTGGCATACTGCGCCACCTCGCCCAGGTCTTGACACATAATCGCCAAGGTGTGTCTCTTGCTGTCCACCCCTTTAATCTGACAAACCTGCTCGACAGCCCGCTTCTTCAGAGCCGAGCATCCGAGCGCATAGCCCACACCCGTCGGGTATATGAGCACGCCACCACCCTCGAGGCAACTGACCACCTCACGCACTACTGCGTAGTCGGGCGTGTCAGCATAGATTTTCGTTAGCATACGATACGATTAGAGCGAATAGAGGTAAGCGATCTCCTCCGCCCAGAGCTCTGGCACGGGGGTCTCAAGGACGATGGGGATATTGTCCAGGTGCGGGTCGTCCATCAGCATCTTGAAAAGGTCAGTCCCCATAAAGCCCTTGCCAATAGACTCATGCCTATCCACACGAGTGCCCAGGTCCTTCTTACTGTCGTTGAGATGGATGGCGCAAAGCTTGTCATAGCCGATGATATCGTCGAAGGCTTGCCACATAGCCGTGTAGCCGTCGGCCGTACGTATCTCGTAGCCAGCCGCCAGCGTATGCGCCGTATCTATGCAGACTCCTACACGACTAGCGTCCTCAACGAGTGAGATGATGTAGGCGAGCTGCTCGAAAGTATAGCCCACGTTTGTCCCCTGACCAGCCACATTCTCCAGAACCAACTTGACCCCCTCCGACTCGGCCAGCACGGCATTCATCTCAGCGGCTATGTACTCCATACACTGCTCCTCAGAGATCTCCTTGAGGTGGCTCCCCGGGTGGAAGTTAAGCAAGCTCAGTCCCAGTTGCTCGCAGCGATGCATCTCGTCAATCATTGCTAGGCGACTGCGCTGTCGCTTGGTAGCATCCGCATTACCTATATTATAGAGGTAACTGGCGTGCGGGAGTATGTGCTCTCGCCGAATGCCCTCTCGGTCACAATTTGCAATAAATGCCTCAATTTGCTCCTCGGTATAGGGCTTAGCCTGCCACTGTCGCTGATTCTTGAGAAAGAAGGCGAAGGCACGAGCCCCCAGCTCGCCAGCACGTAGCGGCGACTGCTCGATACCTCCCGATGCGCTCACGTGCGCACCGATATACTTATGTGGGTGTTTGCTATAGCTCATGATGACAATGCTAGTTTTATAGTCCTAGCTCTCGCAAAGATACAAAATGGGACCGAATGAAGCGTCACGACCTTCCCCCTACAAGTCGTCGGGATGCAAACCGTCGGTGCGTCCAGTCGTCATAGGTACTGACAGGCGGGGCTGCAACGAAGGTGACCTACCTCGAGACCGTGCTTATGGTGCTGGAAACAGAGCTTCCAAGACCTGCGTCATCGTGCGTCGTGTGGTGGGGCGATGGCGCATATCATTGGCAAGAAGAGCAACGCAGTAGGTGTGTCCCCGATAGCTGACGTAGCCGGCGTAGTTCTGCACACGCTGTATGGAGCCACTCTTGAAGTATGCTGTGAGCTTTGATGCGGGGAGCAGATGGCGCACAGTCCCCTCACGCCCCACTTGTGGCAAGGAGAGGATGAATGGATCGGAGAGCGGTAGCGGCATAAGGTAGACTTGTCGTAGCGTCGCTGTAAGCGCATAGGGCGAGAGCTTGCTCCGTGGGGCTAGCCCCGAGCCGTCGTATAGCTCTAGCTGGTCGGCGGGGAGAGCGCAAGTCTTTCGCCAGTAATTCATCTCCTGTCGTAGAGCTTCGCTTGTTGAGATGCAGCCTCTCTGCTGAACGGCTCCAAAGCGATTGCCCGTACTGCGGAGGAGTGCCTCTGCGTAAAGGTTGACACTGTGATAGTTGCAGGTGCGGATTAATTCGCTCAGGTGGGGGCTGAGGTAGATGTCGAGGAGGGTGGTCAGCACGGGGGCTGACTTGTCATAGTACGCTACACTCTGACACTCGGATAGCTCTATGCCATGCTTGCCTAGATGCTGTGCTAGCTGTAGTGCCAGTGCCATCGCAGGATTGCTCAGGTCGCAAGAGATAATCTGCCGCTGGGAGCGACCACGAGCTAAGCGTCCCGAGAGGCGACGTGTGGTGCGGGAGTCCCGGTCGGCCGATATGGAGAGGCGATTGCCACGCTTGACCAACTGTACATCCATCTGCCACTGATGACCAGGTGTCGAGGGGTGGACGAAGGTGGGTTCTTTGGCACCTTTTGCGACCTCCTGGGCGGAGATGCCAACCTGCATAATATTGTCGCAGAGGTTGACGCCGTAGACTGCTGGGGCGTAGCGTCTGCCCCAGTCTTCGCGGGGCCACACGTCGAGATAACCCTCATCGCAGTATGCTGAGGCGTCGACGACGATGCGCCCTCGTATCTGACGAATGCCGACCCGCTGCAGTGCTAAGTAAACCTGCTCGTATAGTAGTCCCTTGCGTCGTGGATAGTGCTTGGACTCGAGCGAGGGGTCGCCGTGCCCTACGATGATGAGGTCACCCTCTAGCACACCGCCCTCACGGATGGTGCCACGATAACCTATCTCTGTGGGAAACTGATAGTCAGCCCCTAGGGCTATGAGTGCTGTAGCGGAGGAAAATATTTTGGTCACGGAGGCTGGTGTGAAGCGCTCTGTAGCATGGTAGTCCAGTAGTGGCTGCGGCTGGTCCACTCGCCATACGGAGACGCCATAGCGTGCCTCCCCACGTCGCTCCGCTTGCTGGAGTAGCTCGAGTGCCTGTGTGATGCCGAGTGAGTCCTCTTGTGCCCACCCCTGTAGGGGGAGGAGGAGGAGTAAGAGTAGGGTGTAGAGAGTCGTGAATCGTAGTTGCATCTGCATGAGTCAAATGAGAAGAGAGCAAAGCGTAGCCGAAGACTCACTTTGCTCTCTTAGCTATATACATATATTACTTAGGTCTCTCACGGAAGGAGGTACGGAGTACCGACGATACAGTCCTGAGAGCCTTCTCAAAGGCGTGTCCTTGGGACGCGCTAATACTTCAGCGCCTGCCCTGGGCGTAGCGTAGCCCGTGAGGACATGTTGTTTGCCTTACAGAGGTGGCTTACGGAGACGCCTGTCTTCTTAGCGATGTGCGAGAGCGTATCGCCCTTCTTGACACGGTATATGCGTGGTGTGTGTGATGCGGAGGCGTGACTCTTCTTATTAGCTTTCGCCTTGTACTTAGCGTCTGAACCAGCCTTGCTCTGTGCGTCACCATCCTCGTAAGCATAGGTTTTATACCCTTTGGGTGCGACGAAGGTGTAGTAGTCACTCTGCGGGGCGCCGACACTAAAGTCTATAATGAGGGCGGGATTGATGTCGATGCCTAGGAAGCGGGTCTCGAAGTGCAGATGTGGTCCTGTGCTACGACCAGTGCTACCACCCTTGCCGATAACCTCACCAGCCTTGACTATCTGCCCCTCCTGAGCGATGCAGCGACTCATGTGTCCATAGACGGTCTCCAAGCCGTTGGGGTGACGTATGACGATATAATTGCCATAGCCCCCGCGCTCATAACCACGGATGCGAACCTTGCCGTCGAAGGCTGCCCGTACATCATCACCCGTGCGGAGTGCGATGTCGATGCCTTTGTGCTGGCGACGGTAGCGAGCTCGGTAGCCATAATTGGATGTAATACGCATAGTACCCTCTAGTGGCATCACGAAGCCCGAGCAGTCGATATTATATGTAGCGGGGATACGTGGGCTACCTTTTCCCGCGAAGGGGTTGACCCAGTCAGTCCACGAGTCCTCACCATACAAGTCTATTGCAGGGTATTCGAGAGCCTCTCTCTCGAGGGCGCGCTCCATCTCAGCATTGGATATGCGCGTCTCGGCATCTCTTGCCGTCTGGATGGTGTAACCATCTGCTAGGAGGTTTCTGCCACTAAGGGAGTCGCGTGAAGAGATAATCCTCGTCGGCGACACGAGTCTAGTGGGGGGTGCTGTCTTCTGTTGGGGCGTCTGGGCTGCCAGCTGGGCAAAGGCCACAAATATAAGCCCCACGAAGGCGACAAAGCTCTTACTCTTACTTATCATAAGGTCTTAGATTGATAAATGATCTGCTTCTGTCGAATAGAATTACGGATTAAAAATAGCTAATGCATAGCAGTCACTCTCTCCCACATCTGTCACTCACAGCAGGAGAAAAACAGTAACTACTTTCTCGCCAAAGTTCGTAATAAATTTTGAAACCACCAAATATCTGCCCAAGAAAGTTTGCGCAGACGCCCTCTTCTGACGTGAGACTACCGCCACGATTGCTGTTGTCTGGCCAGGGCTGACGCATTATAATGAGACTGTTGCAATAGTCAACAGTCTCACTAATTGCTCTGTCAGGAGCGACACATAGCGACCTGCGAGGCATAGAGAGGTAGATGAGCTCATTATATATGATGAGTCACCCCTGCCCTCTAATCTCTAACCTCTAATTTCTAACCTCTAATTACCCTCCTTTCTCGAATATCCACGTGGGGAATCTCAAATCTCCACGTGGATATTTTTTATTTTCCACGTGGGCGTCAATCAATTCCTCCGAAGTTTCATTTGATTCCTCCGAAGAATTTTTTCTTCCCCACGTGGAAAATAAAAATTCTCCACCTGGATATTTCGAAATATCCACGTGGAGAATCCGTTTCCCCCCGACATAGTGTCGTTGTTGATATGTAGTCGGGTCTAAATTATTGTGAGACTATTGCCTTTGCAACAGTCTCATTGTAGCGTTCCAGCGATGAATTTCTTCAGCCAGGGGTGACGCATCATGAGACTGTTGACTTTGCGACAGTCTCGTGAGCTACTATGCAGAGGTAGGCTTGCTACGACACATAAAGAGGGGAAGGCTTACCTCTGGGCAAACCTTCCCCCTTGCTATTGCTTTATATCGAGGAGACGACGACGCGTCTCTGCGATAATCTCTACTATTTAGTGAGCTTCCTAGCGAAGCTCCGTGGCACTATGCTATCGAGCAGGTGCCGTCTCAGGAGCCTCTTCGCCTTCGAGCTTCTCGGCTCTGTAAGTGGCATCAGAACCAGTCTCTGAGCTCTTGGCCTCAATCTCGTCATGCTCCTCACGGCTCATGACGATGAGCTTGTCGTACTCGGCTAGTCCCGTACCTGCTGGTATGAGGTGACCGCAGATGACATTCTCCTTGATGCCCTCGAGCTTATCTTCCTTACCTGAGATGGCTGCATCGTTGAGGACCTTGGAGGTCTCCTGGAAGGAGGCCGCCGAGATGAAGCCTCTCGTCTGCAGTGCTGCCTTGGTGATACCTTGTAGTATCTGATTGGTGGTAGCAGGCATAGCTTCACGAGCTGTGGCGGGCTTGAGGTCACGACGCTTGAGTGAGCTATTCTCATCTCGTAGCTTACGACTGGAGATAATTTGACCAGCTTGTAAGGTTGTCGAGTCACCAGCGTCTGTGATGACCATCATACCCCAGAGCTTGTCGTTCTCCTCGGTGGCGTCGTTCTTGTCCACAATCTGCTGTGGCATCAAGAGCGTATCGCCTGGATCGATGACTTGTACCTTACGCATCATCTGGCGAACGATGACCTCAAAGTGCTTGTCGTTTATCTTAACACCCTGCAGACGATAGACGTCCTGTACCTCATTGACGATGTACTCCTGTACGGCCGTCGGTCCCTTGATGGCAAGGATGTCGGCTGGCGTGATGGCTCCCTCAGAGAGGGGCATACCAGCACGCACGTAATCGCCTGGCTGAACGAGAATCTGCTTGGTCAGCGGTACGAAATACTTCTTGATTTCTCCGAGACGCGATGTGATGGAAATCTCCTGGTTGCCACGCTTGATGCCACCAAACTCGACCGTACCGTCAATCTCTGCGACGACGGCAGGGCTGGATGGATTGCGGGCCTCAAAGAGCTCCTGCACTCGAGGTAGACCACCGGTGATATCACCAGCACCTGAGATAGCTCTAGGAGTCTTGGTTACGATGTCACCCTGTGTAATCATATCTCCCTCCTCCTTGACGAGGTGAGCGCCTACGGGGAGGTTGTATGAGCGTAGTACGTTGCCGTTGTCATCTAGTATCTGAGCGGTTGGGATCAAGTTGTTCTTGACTCCTTGCTTGCGGATGATGACCATCTCCTTGTGCGAGGCACTCTCATCGGTCTCGTACTCGAAGGTAACCTTCTCAACGAGGTTCTCAAAGTGTAGACGACCTGTGAACTCGGATACGAGAGCCGTATTGTGCGGGTCGAAGTTGAGTAGCGTGTCATCCTTGCTCACGGTGGCACCATTCGCAAAGAAGATGGTGCTGGCGTAAGGTACGAGCTCATGCTGTAGGACGACTCCCGTCTTGGGGTCTAGGATGCGTAGCTCAGCGGTACGGTTGATGACGATATGAGCCTGTATCGCACTACCATCACGAGCTGTGCGCTCCACATCAACGTATCGTATGTCAGAGTACTCTACAGTTCCTGAGAAGCGAGCCCTAACGGTCGCATCGGTCTCTTGGTTGCTCGCTGTACCACCGGCGTGGAAGGTTCGCAGCGTAAGCTGTGTACCAGGCTCACCAATAGCCTGAGCGGCGATGACTCCGACCACCTCGCCACGCTGAACGAGCTTGTTGGTGGCAAGGTTGCGTCCGTAGCACTTGGCACAGACGCCGTTCTTGGCCTCGCAAGTCAGCACGGAGCGGACCTCGACGGTCTCTATAGCTGCGGCTGTGATAGCAGCTACAGCGGCTTCGTCTATCTCGTCTCCTGCATGAACGATGTAGTCTCCAGTCTCTGGGTTCTTGATGTCATGGACAGAGATACGACCGAGGATGCGCTCACCGAGGGTGGCGACGACGGTACTATTCTTCATCACATCAGACATCTCTATGCCACGCAGTGTACCGCAATCCTCCTCGGAGATGACAACATCGTGCGAGACGTCGACGAGACGACGGGTGAGGTAACCAGCATCGGCAGTCTTCAGAGCGGTATCGGCAAGACCCTTACGTGCACCGTGAGAGGAGATAAAGTACTCCAGCACGGAGAGACCCTCCTTAAAGTTGGAGAGAATAGGGTTCTCGATGACCTGTCCGCCACCTGAGCCACTCTTCTGAGGCTTTGCCATAAGACCACGGATACCTGCGAGCTGACGAATCTGCTCCTTAGAACCACGAGCTCCTGAGTCCATCATCATGAAGATGTTGTTGAAGCCCTCATCGTCCTGAGCGAGCTGTCTCATCAGGGATGCGGTAATCTTGTTTGAGACGTTACTCCATGTATCAATGATTTGGTTGTAGCGCTCCGTATTTGTGATGAAGCCCTCGTTGTACTGTGCGAAGATCTCCTCGACGCGCTCATTACCCTCAGCGACAAGTCGCTCCTTGTCCTTAGGTATGACGACATCTTGCAGGCGAAAGGATAGTCCACCCTTGAATGCCATATAGTATCCTAGGTTCTTGATCTTGTCCAAGAACTTAGCGGTCTCGGCGAAGCCACACACCTTAATAACCTTAGAGATGATGGAGCGAAGTGCACCCTTGCCGAGGGTCTCATTGATGTATCCGACCTCGTTGGGTACGTTTTCATTGACCATAATACGTCCCATAGAGGTCTCGATGATCTTGCTGACGAGCTGACCATCCTCGAGGACGTTGTCAATACGTACGTTGATCGGTGCGTGGATGTCGAGCTTGCCCTCGTTGTATGCAATCCAAGCCTCCTGTACTCCGTAGAAGGTGTGTCCACTACCCTTGGCACCCTTGCGTATCTTGGTGATATAGTAAAGTCCCAACACCATGTCCTGAGAGGGGACGGTGATTGGAGCACCATTGGCAGGGTTGAGGATGTTATGCGAAGCAAGCATAAGGAGCTGCGCCTCTAGGATAGCTTCGTTGCCTAATGGTAGGTGTACAGCCATCTGATCTCCGTCGAAGTCGGCGTTGAAAGCGGTACAAGCCAAGGGGTGTAGCTGGATAGCTTTACCCTCTATCATCTTGGGCTGGAAAGCCTGGATACCAAGACGGTGTAGCGTCGGAGCACGGTTGAGCAGTACGGGATGCCCCTTCATGACGTTCTCTAGAATCTCCCAGATGATGTTGTCGCGACGGTCAACGATACGCTTGGCACTCTTGACGGTCTTGACGACACCTCTCTCGATGAGCTTGCGAATGATAAAGGGCTTGTAGAGCTCGGCTGCCATATCCTTGGGCAGACCGCACTCGTGCATCTGTAGCTCAGGACCGACAACGATGACGGAACGAGCGGAGTAGTCAACGCGCTTACCAAGGAGGTTCTGACGGAAGCGACCAGGCTTACCCTTGAGACTGTCGGAGAGTGACTTGAGAGGACGGTTGTTTTCGCCCTTAAAAGCACTAGACTTACGCGAGTTATCAAGCAGTGAGTCGACAGCCTCTTGTAGCATACGCTTCTCATTACGGATAATCACCTCGGGAACACTCTGGTCGAGGAGACGCTTGAGGCGGTTATTACGCAGGATGACACGACGGTACAGCTCGTTGAGGTCACTCGTAGCAAAACGTCCTCCATCGAGTGGTACTAGTGGACGCAGATCGGGCGGAATGACTGGCACGACCTTGAGAATCATCCACTCGGGACGATTGATATCCTTAGATGCGCGGAAGGACTCGACGACGTTGAGACGCTTGAGCGCATCTAGACGACGCTGCTGTGAGGTCTCTGTCTGAGCCTTGTTACGTAGCTCGTAGGAGAGACTGTCGAGGTCGAGCTGTGTGAGCATCTCATAGAGTGCCTCGGCGCCAATCTTTGCTACAAACTTGTCTGGGTCACTATCGGGTAGCTCCCAATTGTCTGGATGGCTCTGGTCGAGCTGATCAAGAGCTGCCTGATACTCATCCTCAGTGAGGATATCGCCGACCTGTAGCTCGGAGACTCCGCTCTGCAAGACGATATACTTCTCATAGTAGATGATTGCCTCCAGATCCTTAGACTTTAGATTGAGCAGTGAGGCGAGCTTGTTAGGCAAGCTTCGGAAGTACCATATATGAGCGACAGGAACGGCTAGCTGTATGTGCCCCGTACGCTCACGACGTACTTTCTTTTCGGTCACCTCTACACCGCATCGGTCGCAGATGGTGCCACGAAAGCGGATACGCTTGAACTTACCACAGTTGCACTCGTAGTCCTTGACAGGGCCAAAGATACGCTCGCAAAAGAGTCCGTCACGTACGGGTTTGTATGTCTTATAGTCAAGAGTATTCGGATTAGTAACCTCTCCATGCGACGCCGCTAGAATCTCCTCTGGTGATGCCAGTGAGAGCCTAATGGATGAAAAGGTGGTCTTGCTCTTAGGGGCTGTCTTGTATGCCATAACTTAAGTCTGACTATATATTATTGTGTAAGGAGTGGAGGTGAAACTACTCAATGTGTACGCTGAGGGCTAGACCCTTGAGCTCGTTAAGTAGCACGTTGAGAGACTCTGGAAGACCAGGCGTAGGCATATTGTCACCTCGCACGATAGCCTCGTATGCCTTAGAACGACCTACGACATCATCACTTTTGATCGTAAGAATCTCCTGTAGGACATGTGCCGCACCAAAGGCCTCGAGTGCCCACACCTCCATCTCTCCGAAGCGCTGACCTCCGAAGTTGGACTTACCTCCTAGAGGCTGCTGAGTAATTAGCGAGTACGGTCCTATGGAACGAGCGTGCATTTTGTCATCGACCATATGACCCAGCTTGAGGAAGTATGTAACTCCTACGGTAGCCTCTTGATCAAAAGGCTCTCCCGTTCCACCATCGTAGAGCTTCATCTGACCACCACGAGGTAGACCGGCCTTGTCAGTCCACTCATTGAGGTCATCGAGGGTGGCTCCATCAAAGATCGGCGTGGCAAACTTGACTCCTAACTTTTGTCCAGCCCAAGCTAGGACGGCCTCAAAGATCTGTCCGAGGTTCATACGAGAAGGCACTCCAAGCGGGTTAAGACAGATATCTACAGGCGTTCCGTCTGGCAAGTAAGGCATATCCTCACGACGTACAATCTTAGAAACGATACCCTTGTTACCATGTCGTCCAGCCATCTTATCGCCGACCTGAATTTTACGCTTCTTAGCGACTAGAATCTTTGCGGTTTGAATGATGCCTGAAGGCAACTCATCACCTAGGGTCTCATCAAGCTTGCGCCTATTGACGGTAGCGATGGTGAGCTTGTCCTTCTTAAGATAGTTTGCAACTGTTTGCTTAACAAGCAGGTTGGTATGCTCGTCTTTGGTCCAGTCAGACATTCTTAGGTCTCCATAGTCTAGCTCGAGAAGCATAGCCTTGGAGAAGCGTGTTCCTGCCTTGACCTTGACAACTCCGATGTAGTCAACGAAGTCAGTCGCTGTGGTCTTGTGCTTCTTTAGTATAGTCTGTAACTTGGAGACGAGCTCCTCTTTGAGAGTAGCCCGTAGCTTGGAGAGCTCCTCCTCATAGCGCTGGTTAATCTTGCGTGTAGCTGCGATACCACCCTTTCGGTTAGCACGAGAGTACAGTTTGGTATCGATGACAACACCCTTGAGTGAAGGAGATGCTTTGAGAGAAGCATCCTTGACATCACCAGCTTTGTCGCCAAAGATGGCAAGCAGGAGCTTCTCCTCGGGGGTAGGATCAGACTCGCCCTTAGGTGTAATCTTACCTACTAAGATGTCGCCTGGTACAATGCGAGCACCGACACGAACGATACCATTGGAATCTAGGTCCTTGGTCGCCTCCTCGCTAACGTTAGGGATGTCGGCAGTGAACTCCTCCATACCACGCTTAGTCTCACGGACATCTAGCGAGTACTCATCGACATGCACCGAAGTAAAGAGGTCCTCAGCAACAACGCGCTCGTTAAGTACGATAGCATCCTCGTAGTTGTACCCCTTCCAAGGCATGTAAGCGGCTAGAATATTGCGTCCGAGAGCTAGCTCGCCATCTTGTGTGGAGAAGCCCTCAGTGAGTATCTGACCTTTGGTAACTCGGTCGCCCTTACGACAGATAGGACTTAGATCTATTGTTGTAGACTGATTGGTCTTGCGATACTTAGGTAGCTTGTAGGTAACCTCTGAGGGTTCAAAGCTGACTAGCTCCTCCTCCTCGGTACGGTCATAGTCTACCACTATCTTAGTGGCATCGACATAGACGACAACACCATCGCCTGTAGCCTCAACTTGCGTGCGGGAGTCTGAGACGAGTCGACGCTCGATTCCCGTACCTACAATAGGTGCTTCAGGAGTCAAGAGCGGTACTGCCTGACGCATCATGTTTGATCCCATGAGCGCACGGTTAGCATCGTCGTGCTCGAGGAATGGAATGAGCGAAGCAGCAATCGAAGCAATCTGTGTCGGCGAGACATCCATGAGGTCTATCTCTCCTGGCTCTACAACGGGGAAGTCTGCTCCATAACGTGCTTTGACACGAGAGCGTACGAAACAGCCATTGTCGTTCAGCGGGGCATTGCCCTGAGCTACGGTTTTATCCTCTTCGTCTTCAGCGGTAAAGTAAGCCAACTTGGCATCATCAAAATCGACTTGACCATTCTGGACATTACGATAAGGTGTCGTGATAAAGCCTAGCTCATTAATCTTGGCATAGACACAGAGCGAGGAGATTAGTCCAATGTTTGGTCCCTCTGGGGTTTCGATAGGACAGAGACGACCATAGTGTGTGTAGTGTACGTCTCGCACCTCAAAGCCTGCTCGATCTCGTGTTAGACCTCCTGGGCCAAGAGCCGAAAGACGACGCTTATGCGTAATCTCAGAGAGTGGATTCTGCTGATCCATAAACTGAGAGAGTGCATTGGTCCCAAAGAAGCTGTTGACGACCGAAGCGATAGTCTTCGAGTTGACAAGGTCAACGGGCGTAAAGACTTCGCTGTCACGAACGTTCATACGTTCCTTGACAGTACGAGCCATACGGCTTAGACCTATGCTAAATTGATTATATAACTGCTCGCCGACCGTTCTGACACGACGGTTGGAAAGGTGGTCGATATCATCCACAGGAGCCTTGCCATTAACCAACTTAATGAGGTGACGAATGATGGCAACAATGTCCTCAGAAGTGAGGATCTTGATACTAGGATCAATGTTTAATCCGAGCTTACTATTAATCTTATAGCGCCCTACATCCCCCAGGTCATAGCGTTTATCAGAGAAGAAGATGTTGTTGAAAATCTCCTTAGCACTCTGATCATCGGGTGGCGTAGAATTGCGCAGTAGGTTATAGATAAAGTTGTAAGCAGCCTGCTCAGAGTTAGCAGAGTCTCGTTTGAGCGTGTTGAAGATAATCGAGTAGTCCATAACCTCCTCGTCAGTGGAGTCCTGATCAGACATCGCTAAGTCGCGACGTAACAGGATGGTCTCGATACCATTCTCTAGTATTACCTGAGCACTCTCTTCGTCTAGGATGGCGTTCTGCTCGAGGAGCGTATTGTATCTTGCGAAAGTCTCTGTCTCTCCAGTCTCCTCCTCACTTTCCTCATCATAATACTTGAGTATTACAGCAGCAGCCAACTGGCGTCCATAATTGGCTTGGAGAGACTCTAGAGTTACAGGAATTTCCTCGGCAATGCCAAAGAGGTCAAGGATATCTTTGTCCGTCTCATAGCCGATAGCACGTAGCAAGGTCGTGATAGGAAGTTTTTTCTTTCGGTCTATGTAGGCGTAGAGTTCATTGTTTGTATCGGTAGCAAACTCAATCCATGAACCTTTGAACGGAATAATACGAGCAGAGTAAAGTCGCGTTCCGTTGTTATGTAGACTGGATCCAAAGAAGACGCCAGGAGAGCGGTGAAGCTGTGATACGACTACCCTCTCGGCTCCATTGATGACAAACGTTCCCGCAGGAGTCATGTAAGGAATAGAGCCTAAGTAGACGTCTTGTACAGTAGACTCAAAGTCTTCGTGCTCGGGGTCTTCGCAGGTCAGCTTCAGCTTGGCTCTAAGAGGGACGCTATAGGTAAGACCTCGACGAAGGCACTCTTCGATGGAATACTTGGGAGGGTCAACGAAGTAGTCTTCGAATAAGAGCTTGAAGTTGTTGCGTGTATCTTCGATGGGGAAGTTCTCAGAGAAGACTTTAAACAATCCCTCTTTCTTTCGACTCTCAGCGGGTGTATCGAGTTGAAAGAAATCTTGAAAAGACTTGAGCTGCACCTCCAAGAAGTCGGGATACTCCATCGGATGAGCAATAGATGCAAAGCTCTTTCTAGTATTAGTTGGTTTGGATGCCATCGTATGCTTCAGAGAGAAATGGTAAATGAAGGAGAGAGGGCTACTCTCTGTATTGAGAGAGGAGAATGAGTGAGACACACTACAGAGAGTTGTGTCACAACTCGTAAAGAGGGAAGGGTGTGATGCTAGGACTTTAGAGCTACCGCACTACTGTACAGCAACTCGCACCAAGCAAATCCTCATGTTAGATTGATTCGCTGTAATCTACACTAGACTGAGGACGCTCTCTAGAAACTGCTCACCACGCAGATTTACCTACGTTGCTTACAGCTTAGATGATAGCTCACACGAAAGAATGAGGCTAGCCTCTTTTCATTAGCACATCCTCGGCTCCTTAGCCTAGTTCAATATAGTGAGGCTCCACACACCAGTATTGGATAGAGAGACTATTGGTGTAGGATTGCTAGGTAGGAGCAAAAGATGCGAAAAGGCTAAGAACTCCCCCAGGAGTTTCGAGGGGGAATCCTTAACCAATACGACCTGTGTCAGACAGGTGTCAAAAGGTTTACTTTAGTTCAACCTCAGCACCAGCCTCCTCAAGTGCAGCCTTGAGAGCCTCAGCCGTAGCCTTGTCGACACCCTCCTTGATGTTCGTAGGAGCAGCGTCGACTAGCTCCTTAGCCTCCTTGAGGCCAAGACCAGCGTGCTCCTTAACAGCCTTAACGACTGCAAGCTTAGCAGCACCAAAACTCTTGAGTACAACGTCAAAAGAGGACTTCTCCTCAGCCTCTGCTGCAGCACCAGCCGCAGGACCAGCTACAGCAACTGCTGCAGCTGCAGGCTCGATACCGTACTCCTCCTTGAGGAGCTCCTTGAGCTCGCTTACTTCTTTTACCGTGAGATTAACAAGAGTCTCTGCAATAGCCTTTATATCTGCCATATCTGTATTGATGTTTTGTTTGTTTCTTAATGAAGTGAATCCTTAGATTTATTGCCTCTCGGCCAGGGTATCTAAGACCCCATGAATTGTGCCAGCAGCTGAATCGAGCTGTCCGAGTACACCCTGTATTGGGCCCTCGAGCATAGCCACGATATCTGCGATGAGCTCCTCACGACTCTTGATGTTGACGAGAGCCTCGAGTTGGTCAGCTCCGATGTAAAAGCCCTCCTGGACGTAAGCAGCCTTGAGATCAGGACGTCCAAGTTCTTTATTGTCAGAGCGAAAAGCCTTAATAGCCTTGGCGGGAGCATTAGCTACCTCTGAGAACATAACGGCCGTATTCCCCTTGAGAGACTCATAGAGCTCTGCAAAGTCGATAGACTCGACCTCGCTAAGGGCACGACGCATCAGCGTGTTCTTAACTACAACCAGTTTGACGCCACTCTTATTGCATAGACGGCGTAGCTCGCTCGTCTTCTCTGCATTGAGTGCCTCAATATTGGTTAGGTAGAAATTTGGGTAGCTCTCTATATAAGTGCGCAACTGCTCAATAACAGTTGTTTTCGTTTCCTTTTTCATAGAATTGTGTTCCTTGTTTGTGAGACCTTATTCTACGGATACGACGGACTTAGGATCAATCTTAATCCCTGCACTCATTGTCGTAGAGAGGTAAATGCTCTTGAGGTATGCACCCTTGGCAGCCGTAGGTTTAAGTCGTACCACCGTATCGATGAACTCCTTAGCATTTTCCTTAATCTGCTTAGGGTCAAAAGAGATTTTACCCACAGAGGTGTGGATGATACCACTTTTGTCGACCTTAAAGTCGATTTTACCAGCCTTAACCTCCTTGATAGCAGCACCGATTTCGTTAGTTACGGTACCACTCTTAGGATTAGGCATCAAGCCACGAGGTCCTAGTACACGACCTAGAGCTCCGATTTTACCCATGACACTAGGCATAGTAATGATGACATCAATATCAGTCCATCCAGACTTAATCTTATTGATGTACTCATCAAGGCCCACATAGTCGGCACCAGCCTCTTGAGCCTCTGCCTCTTTATCAGGGGTGCAGAGTGCTAGGACACGGACCTCCTTACCGATACCATGAGGCAGTGAGACGGTGCCACGCACCATCTGATTAGCCTTGCGAGGATCGACACCCAGACGAATGTCTATGTCTACAGAAGCATCAAACTTAGTAAAGGTAATCTCCTTCAATAACTTAGAAGCCTCATCTAGTGAATAGGACTTGCCTGCTTCGACCTTACTCGCTGCTATCTTCTGATTCTTTGTTAGTTTACTCATTTCAGTTGATTGCGATTAGAGATTCTCAGGTTTAGTACCCGTCACACTAATCCCCATACTACGAGCTGTACCAGCGACCATTTTCATAGCCGACTCGACAGCAAAGCAGTTGAGGTCAGACATCTTATCTTCTGCTATAGTACGTACTTGATCCCAAGTGACTTTAGCAACTTTGATTCGGTTGGGTTCAGCTGAGCCACCCTTTGCTTTGCTAGCCTCTAGTAGCTGTACAGCCACAGGAGGTGTCTTTACAATAAAGTCAAAGGACTTGTCAGCATAGTAGGTTATCACAACTGGCAATACCTTACCAGCGCGATCCTGAGTCCTGGCATTAAATTGCTTACAAAACTCCATAATGTTGATCCCCTTAGCACCAAGTGCTGGACCTACAGGAGGCGAGGGGTTAGCGGCCCCTCCTTTGATTTGCAGCTTAAGCTGCCCTGCAACTTCTTTTGCCATTTCGTTATTCGATTATATTAAAACAGATACACATAAAGGTCATCACTGCGTCTTTAAGAGTCGTAGTCTCGTGGAGTAAGATAAGTGGTCTTATGATTGGAAGCTAGACCATTTGTCTCAAGACCGTGAGAGTTAGCACAACTCCTAATGCGAGCGACTATGAGTCGGTATGCTCAATCCGTAACAATCTCCTATTCCTTCTCGACCTGTGTGTAATCAAGCTCCAGTGGAGTCCTCCTTCCGAAGATCTTCACCATCACCTTGAGCTTTCTCTTATCACTCTTGACCTCATCAATTGTCGCTGAGAACTCTGAGAACGGACCATCTATGATCCGTACAGAATCTCCGACACTATACTCAACATCAAAGCGTCCCTCGCCCTCGGCATCCTGGTCTACTTGTCCTAGGAGTGCCTGCACCTCTTGAGTGCGTAGCGGCTCGGGCTCTAGCTGTCCATCTGTCGTACGAGAGGTCAAAAAACCTATCACATTAGGTAGTGTACTAAGCGTGTGCTCCGTGTCTCCGACGAGAGCTGCCTCGACAAGCACATAGCCTGGCATGTAGGGGTGCTCTTTGACCACTATCTTGCCGTTGCGCTGAGAGGTCACCTTCTCCATAGGGACTAGGACACGACGTACGTAAGAGCCTAATGTGCCATTGGACTTAGCCACTTCTATATACTCACAGACTTTCTTTTCCTGTCCACTGAGGACACGAAGTACGTAAAATCTCATGGGTTGTGAATCTTGACTCATGTCTTTTCTTTAGATTAGATTCGTGATATAGAATACGGCTGTCCGTTTATTACTACCGAAGCCTAATAACAGGAAGTCTGGTCAGGGAGGTGACTAGGAGATATTCCTCTGAGGGGAATTCTCTCTTCCTAAACCCGTCGACTCTTCTTGCAGTGCCGATGGTCTCCTCCCCAGAGCCTATCTTCTTGTAAGGCTTATATAATGTATCAATGCTCTACACGGCTTGACGCTTGGTCTAGGCTAAGCCGTAGACTAGCTGCATCAGCTGCTGGAAGATAAAGTCTACACCAGCTACGAAGATGGCAATAATCACCGAAGCAACCATAACCACCACCGTACTATTAATCAGTTCGCTACGAGTAGGCCAGCTAACTTTATGAATCAGCTCGTTGTAGCAATTCTTGATGTAGGTACCTGTACGCTTGAAAAATTTCATAAGAGCATCTTATTGTTTGCACGGGTTGAGAGGCTCGAACTCCCGACACCAGGTTTTGGAGACCTGTGCTCTACCAACTGAGCTAAACCCGTATATGTTATCCCGCCTCATTTACATCCCCACTCTTTGCCAAAAGCCTTGAAGTACTCCTATATATAATAAGGAGTAAATATCTTCCTAAGAGTTGGCGTGTGAGGGGAACCCTTTAGAGGGGATATAAAACTTCTCGAAACTCTCCCTCCCACTACTACGCCTATACGACAGGGAAGCTGCGCGCATCTATGGTAGTGGGGGAGAGAGTTGAGAGAAGTAGTCCGTGCCTAGCCGACGTAAGCTATATAAGTACTACAGGCTAGAGCAGGAGAGACTGTCGTATCGAAGCAAGTCGTGTGTATTGAGCAGCTTCCTTACGACAGTCTCCAAAAGCGATTAGTCCTCTAGTGAGGTAATCTGACCAGCACCGACGGTACGACCACCCTCGCGGATAGCGAAGCGTAGACCTACGCTACAAGCTACTGGAGAGATGAGCTTGACGTCGATTGTGACGTTGTCACCTGGCATAACCATCTCTACACCCTCTGGGAGTGTGATCTCACCCGTTACGTCTAGCGTGCGGATGTAGAACTGAGGACGGTACTTGTTATGGAAAGGAGTATGACGACCACCCTCTTCCTTCTTCAGGATATAGACCTCAGCCTTGAAGTGATCGTGAGGCTTAACCTGTCCTGGGTGTGCTAGGACCATACCGCGCTTGATCTCGTCCTTGTCGATACCACGGAGGAGTAGACCTACGTTATCACCAGCCTCACCCTCATCAAGGATCTTGCGGAACATCTCCACGCCCGTTACGACGCTCTTCTTACCCTCAGCACCTAGACCGATGATCTGGACCTCGTCGTTGACCTTGACGACACCAGTCTCGATACGACCAGTAGCCACTGTACCACGACCTGTGATAGAGAAGACATCCTCTACAGGCATTAGGAAGGGCTTATCGACGTCACGCTGGGGTAGTGGGATCCACTCATCCACAGCCTGCATGAGCTCCATAATCTTCTCTACCCACTTAGGCTCACCATTGAGTGCACCAAGAGCAGAGCCACGGATGATAGGCGTATTGTCACCATCGAAGTCGTAGAAGCTCAGTAGCTCGCGCATATCCATCTCTACGAGCTCAAGCATCTCCTCATCATCAACAAGGTCGCACTTGTTCATAAAGACGACTAGACGAGGTACGTTGACCTGACGTGCTAGTAGGATGTGCTCACGTGTCTGAGGCATAGGACCATCAGTAGCAGCAACTACGATGATAGCACCGTCCATCTGAGCAGCACCAGTGATCATGTTCTTAACGTAGTCAGCGTGACCCGGGCAGTCGACGTGTGCGTAGTGACGGTTTGCCGTCTCGTACTCAACGTGTGAAGAGTTGATGGTGATACCACGCTCCTTCTCCTCAGGTGCGTTGTCGATAGAGTCGAACGAGCGAGCCTCTGTAAAACCTGCATCAGCCAGTACCTTGGTGATTGCAGCGGTTAGCGTAGTCTTACCGTGGTCTACGTGACCGATGGTACCAATGTTGACGTGTGGTTTCGTCCTTTGAAAATGTTCTTTAGCCATAACCTTGTTCTTATGTTTGTCTTAATCTTATTCGTCACAAGAGCAACACCCCCACTATCACACGAAACTGTGCATCGGGCGCTGCCACGGAATATATTAGAGCCGATGCCGGGATTTGAACCCGGGACCTCTTCCTTACCAAGGAAGTGCTCTACCACTGAGCTACATAGGCATGGTGGGCAGTGATGGATTCGAACCACCGTAGGCTTACGCCAGCTGAGTTACAGTCAGCCCCATTTGGCCACTCTGGTAACTGCCCATTTAGAGTCGTTTGTTCGTATCGCCAGCACCCTTTGGACGCTTCGGAAAGATGGATGGCATCACAAACTGGGTGCAAATATACGAACTATTTTGGAAACACCAAAACTTTCGGGCGACTTCTTTCGCAAAGAATGCTCTATCGATGGGGAGGAATTGTATCGTGGCGGGTGGTCCGTAGGCGGTAGTCAGTGGATGGAGTCCCCACAGCTCCGACGAGTTTTGATTGCTACACACAGACTACAGACCACTCACCACTGCTTGTTTAGTTATTTATTTGCCTTAGCGCGATCTATCTGACGCTTGAGAGCGTCGATTACCTCGTCGATAGCTTCCTCAAAGGAAGCAGCTCCCTTCTCAGCGTAGTGGTCATATCCTGGCACTATCAGGCGGATGGCAGCTATCTTGCCTTGGGTAGCGTTGGACTTATCTAGGCGCAGGGTGACCTCAGCCTTGCTAATGGAGTCATCAAAGCGAGCGAGACGGTCTATCTTCTTCTTAGCAAACTCTTGAAGTGCCTCGCTGGCATCAAACTGTAGAGACTGGATGTGTACGTTGATCATTGTTGATACTTGACTTTGTGCTCTAGGGTGAGCGTGATACAATTGTTTAAGCTGCTCGAAGGAGGTGTGCGTGTATCGTGTGGTGGTCTCTAGATTGCTATGCCCTAGTAGCTCTTTGATGGAGGTGATTGGGGCTCCAGCGTTGAGCATCTCTGTGGCAAAAGAGTGCCTCAGCGTGTGAGCTCCTCGGCGGGGCAAGCCCGGCACTACTTCGAGTGCTTTGTGCACCACTTGATAGACGTCAGCTCCTGAGAGCGGTCCGCACTTCAAAGTAACAAAAAAATATTGAGATGAGCCAACCTTTCGGTCCCGAAGCGTGACATATTCTCTCATTTTCTCTCTCAGGTCCGTGCCGAAGGGGATAATTCGCTCCTTGCGTCCCTTACCTACGACACGTAGCGTCATCGCTCCGAGGTCGACCTGCTGCGACTCGAGACTAGCCACTTCAGCCCGGCGCAAGCCCGTTTGGTAGATTGTCTCTATGATGAGCCGATTGCGTACAGAGAGGAAGTCCTCTGGGTCTTCGGGTATAGTCGCCAGAGCATCCTCGACCTGCGCCTGCGTGAGAAATGAGGGGAGCGTGTGCTCGCGTTTGGGACCACGCAGATAATGCGTGGGATTGCTACTCACCTCGCCCCGCAGCTGGAGATATTTGTACAGGGAGCGCACGGCACTTAGATTCTTATTCACCGTCGTACTTGTCAGATCTTCGTCCATCTGCTTCATAATCCAGTTACGCACGAGGTCTCGATCGTTACTCGATGGTAGCCACTCATCACTAGCTATCTCTAGAGCGCACTCCATATAGGACTCGATGGCAGGGCGATAAGTCGTCAGCGTCAGTGGCGAGGCGTTGCGCTCCAGACGCAGGTACTCCATAAAGGCATCCAGCGTCTTCTCCAGAGGTTCGGTCAGCATGATAGATTTAGCTCCTATATTATATAGGTAATGTGAAGGCTCCGCCACGAGGTTACAAAGTCGATACGGCTAAGCATCCGCGCCGGCTAAAGGAAGGGTTGTGGACGGCTTCTGTCGTCACGCAGGAAGTAAACCTCGACATTGCGCTCCTTACCCCGTATCTCTTTAATGCCCTTTGTGAAGTGGTCATACTCTATCTTTATATCGCCCACCTCGGAGATGCGGTTGGTAAAGAAGTCGTACTCGACATCATAATCGCCAATTTCGGTAACACGGTTGGAGAGCAGGTCATACTCGAGTTCGTACTTCCCGACCTGCTCTAGCTGTCCTGAGCTCCAGTGGTACTTAAAAGCGTGAGGGCCCACTTGACGCACCCGCTCGGAGCCCAGCTCATACTGCACGCGCCACCCGTAGGGGAGCTGATAGACGCCCTCACGATAGGAGTAAGCGAGCCGTCCGCGCGTGTCGTAAATGTATAGGTCCTCCAGCTGCCCGTCATTAAGGACGAAGAGCAACTGGCGGTGTATCAAGATGCCGACGCGCCGTCCCGAAGCACCTCTCTCGATAGTAACTGGCTCATCTGCCCCGATGCTTGGCTGGGGGTAAGGTGCTGGCTGCCCCTGTGCATAAGCCCACGTGCCGTTAGGGTAGAGGATGACCTCGTAGCCATCGCTGGTGATAGCACGTGTCTGCGCCTGTGCGAGAGCAACAGAGGATAGGAGTAAGAGCAAGCCTATCAGGCTGGTCGTGAGATGTCGCATAGTTCTGGGTCTCTATATCTAGACTGTATGACGAGTGATGAGCAAAGGTAGCAAAAATAGAAGTTAACGGTTAGAGGAGACTCCCCGCAAAGCAAGGCTGAAGAAATACAACGCTGATTCGCTACAATGAGACTATTGCAAAAGTCAACAGTCTCATTATAATTTAGACTCGACTACATACAAAACGGTGCTATGTCGGGGGAAACGGATTCTCCACGTGGATATTTCGAAATCTCCACGTGGAGAATTTTTATTTTCCACGTGGGG
>JAERMT010000318.1_pt1 | contig 29372 bp, 27 predicted proteins | sample 9267081 | NCBI WGS metagenome assembly JAERMT01 (sample SAMN17071939, study PRJNA684904) | human gut metagenome | isolation source: diarrhea sample from child under the age of five | host: Homo sapiens | place: South Africa: Mafikeng, Mafikeng Provincial Hospital | collected 2019-09
CTCCCTACACAGGGCGCTTTTTATTCATGTCTACTAATCTTGGGGCGGTTCAATCATTGATTTCAGAGGGCTTTTTCTTATTCTTTGTCTGTTGCGGCGCAGGATTTGAGCGGACACATCATACAAACATCTCGCTACCGACTAACCACCAGCATCGATACATTTTGGTTTGTTTACTGCTGTAGACTGCGTACGGAACTGGCAATGCGCTTCTCTCTGCCGTCTGCCGTTGTGTAGTATCTCTGCAAAACACCATATAGCAAGTAAGTTAAATCATCGTCGGTCTCAATCTTAAATGAATCGTCGTCATTTATGATGGAAGGATAGTAGTCTCTGATAGACTGCAAAACCGCTGTCTTTTGTTCAGCATCATAGCTGTTTAATGCTTCCTTAGCAAGTGCAATTCGCTTGCGATTTGGTTTCTTCACGCATGAGCTATCGTACGATTCACCTACGACAATAAAGTCGGAAGCCAAGAAGTTGTTGGTTTCCTCATCTGTTGCTTCACGAAAAATTTCATCAATTCCGTGGAAAATTGCAGTAATAGCAGATAACTTCTGAAAGAACAAGCGGTTATCCGTGGAACGGTATATTGCGTCAGGAGCGGAGCTAATTACAATTTCTCTTGAATTTTCTTCAAACCGCACACTGTCTCCAAACACAACTCGCTTCTGGCGAAGCAGTTGTGTTTTGGTAACTCTCTGAAAATAGACTAATCCGTCATCCTGGACAGAGCAGAGAAACGAAATTATTCCGAGTTCGTCATCTGTGATTGCTGCATACGCTGTTCCGTTAACAGGTGATCTCAAAATATCCAAACAGTAGTCTCTCTGAGTAAAATTATCCAAGTAGAACCATTCACTCTCTTCAAGAGAATCGTCTGGCGCATAGGGAACCGCCGAATCTAAGGTGTTAGGGCTTTCATAAATTTCCTGATTTGACAAAACGCACCGCATGCCATTTCTGCGGTCACGGATACGAGCCAATAAATAATTCATAAGTTCACCCCATATCGATAAAAGTAAAGTCATTAATTCTGCGCAAATTGTTCAATTCGGCATCTTGGTAGACTTTCATTTTCTGTTTAGTGATAAGGAAAATCTTTGTTCCATCTTCTCCCGTTACGAAATAAAACTGATACCCAAACAGAAGGAACAAGGGATTAAAACTCAGCGCCTGAGAAAGATGGGTAAAAACAAAAATAACTGCGTAGACATAAATTAATGTTGTAACATTCGGAATGCTCAATGCTACAAAAAAGTACCCTAAATAATTGGGCAAAAATGAATGGCTTGCGAGTTCAATCTCTTCTATCTGACACTCCATTCCGCACACGGACAAATGCTTAGACAATCGCAGGCACAACCACGCAACGAGCACGGGAGCCATCAGATAAATGATGTAAGATATATACTCCAACTTCTGTGGCAGAAAAGAAAACGTAATTCCTTCTTTAATTAGAAATACAACTACGACATAAGCCGAGGCGGAGAGGCTTAACATGAGATTAAACATCGTATGGGGTAGATGCTTAACTAAGCGAAAGATTTTTTTCATAGTACCAACTCCTGTTATTAAGTATAGCATTAAATGTCGAAATTTACAATCTTTCTATGTTTCCACTATAACAAATATGCTGTCCTATTATGCGGACAGTACATTCTGCATTTTACTGCAGCTCCATGTGTATGATAAAATCACCGACAGGGGTACCAATTACTTGGCACCCCTGTCGATGATTCTTTTTACTTACTCTTTTTTGTTTTCTTCCTGCCCTTCTTCAGCTCTTGCGGCGGAAGCGTTCCTTCAGCCTTCTGGCGCTTCAGCTCCGCCAGTTCGGTTTTCATCTCGATGATCAGCACCTTGAGCTTCTCTTCACACTCCTCGCGGGTGTGAGCGTAGACATTGCGGGCGTGCTTTTTGCCGTCTGGCCACTTGGGGGAATAGCGGCCCTCGAAGAGATGGTCGTTGATCTCGCTGACACAGCCGGTACCGGATCTGCGCTTACGGCCCACGTAGGGCCTGAAGTCGGTCATACTCGGCTTTTCCGCCTGAGCCGATGCAGTTTCCTGCCCCGGCTCTGAAGCGTCCTCCTGCGGCACTGCTTTGCCGATGCCGCGGTCAATGTTGGCGGCGGCCGTGAGCCGCATGTCGTCGGTGATGTGGGTGTAGATGTCCAGCGTGGTGGCCGCCGACACATGGCCCAGCATAGCGGAGAGCGTTTTCACATCCATGCCGTTCTCCAACGCCAGCGTGGCGAAGGTGTGACGCAGATCATGGAAACGGATGCTGGGGAGTCCTGCCCGCCGGAGCAGCGTCTTCATGTGGAGGTGGGCCGAGCCGGGGTTGACAGGATCCTCTGGCTTCACTGGGTCGGGGAATATCCATTGACTGATGGTATCCGCCCTGCGCCGCCGCAGGATGTCCGCCACCGTCTTCGGCAGGAGGATGGTACGCATTCCCTTTTCCGTTTTTGTCTCGCCGACGGTGTACTCACCCTTCCTCTGGCTGTGGAGGGTGCGGCACACCTTCAGCGTGCCGCCCTCCTCGTCGAAGTCGCTCCATTGCAGACCGCAGATCTCGCCGCGGCGCAGGCCGGTCATCAGCTCCGTCTGGAAGAAGTCTCGCCACACCTCGTCCTGCTCCACCACTGTAAGGAAGTCGTCCAGCTCCGCGCGGGTGAGGATACGCTTGGGCTTGTAGTTGGGCTTGGGCGCCGTTGTCCCCTCAGTAGGATTTCTGGGAATGACATGCGCCTGCACTGCGTCTTTCAGTGCGGCGTGGAGGGTGGAGTGAATGTGGCGAACCATGGAGTCCGAGAGCTGATGATCCATCTCGGGATGCTCGTGGATGCGCCCCTCCGTTTTTAGGCGGCGGTACATTCGCTGGATGTCTTGCTGAGAGATGAGAGAGATTTGCTTGTCGCCCAGCTGCGGCTTAATGTAGTATTCGATGTAGCAGCGGTAGCCCTCGAGGGTACCGGGGCGCACCGTACCCGCCTTGTACTCCGCGAGCCAGCGATCCAGCCACTGGCCCAGCGTCATGCGGCTGTCCTCGGTCAGCTCCACATCACGGTAACACTCGATGTTCTGGTGGAGCTTGTCCAGCAGTGCCTTTTGCGTCTTGGCATAGACGTGGCGGAACAGCGGCTCGCCGTTTTCCCGGTGCCCAATGACGATGCGCCCTTCCCAGCGTCCATCGTCACGCTTTCGCACCATGCCGTCACCGGCTGGTCTTCGTTTTGCCATGTATTTCACTTCCTTTGATTGAGATTTTTTTGCAACACAAACAATTACCACATTTTTGCGGAAATAGCTATTGCTTTTCTCAATTCTTTTTCTGCGTTTTGAAGTGCAAATTAGGTGTAAATTGGATCAAAATCGGGGCATGGGGCCGGTAGAGCGTCGGCGGAAACCTTTGAAAACACTGAGGAAACTGGAACTCGGAGCGTTTCACATGGTACAAACTCCCGAAAGGAGCGTTCCTCTGTCCCCGGTCACAAACCCTTGAAAATGCCCGCACTGCGGGCATTTGTGGGACGGACCGGGGCGTTTACGACCCCGGTCCTTTCTCCTGCTTTTCTTTCGTCGGCGGCAAATCGGTCCGATTTTCGGTCATCCCGCCCGGTCAAGCATCCACGGCGCATCACCCCCTTCCGGGCAGAACACACTGCGGTAGGTACTGATGTCCGGCACCATGCCCTGCTCCAGCATGATCTCACTTTGCAGCAAGCGCACGCACAGCTCCGCATAGACACTTCGCATCCCGTCCCGGCACCGACGGGCAACGGTCTTTTGCTCATCGGTCAGATCACCGTAGTGTTCATCGCAGAGAAACAGGCGAAGCTCCTCTGCGTCGATGGGGTCGGCATGATCCTTGTTCCACACCCACCGAATGTAGCGCACCGTGTCGTGCGTGCGCCGGATGACCATCATCGGGTCATGGTCTACGATAAAGTTTGCGATCTGCTGCATCATGCTCTTTCCTCCTTCTTGTTCTGCTGATTCAACTCGGCCAGCCGTTTCTCTGCCTTTGCCCGCTCCATGTCACGCTCCGCCTGTAGGAATTGCCGCTGATAATTCAGTTCCAACGCTTCCTGAATGGGACGGATGGTGTAGATGAGACTGCCGTTGCGCATGCGGCCATCCTTCGTTGTGACGGTGCTGGGCTCGGTGCGGATGAGCCCCTTCTCCTCCAGACCGGCCACATATTTCCGCACGGTGTTTTCGCTCAACCGCACCGACCGACCGATGGTGCGGTAGCTTGGGTGGCACTGGTAGGTCCTGCGATCCTCGCAGCGCAGAAGGTAATTGTAGACGGCGATCTCATGAGAGCTGAGTCCGAGATTGAAGACTTCGTTTGGGACAAGGTAGTAGTGCTTGTTCGGATCCCGCTTGGGCCAGCGTCGGAACATCAGGCATCACCTCCTGCCTGTGCGTCTACCCACTGACGGAATTTTTCTTTTGGCACCACGATGCGGTTGCCGATCCGCAGCGCAGGGAAGCCCGTCTCGTGCATGAGCTCATAGGCGCTGGAGATGGACACGCCCAGCACCTGCGCTACCGTGTTCGCGTTGAGGAACAGCGGCAGCTGGTCGTAGTTGGTGAATGTGGATTCTTGCATTGGATTCCTCCTTTATAATTTTTGATGTTTGTTGACGGAAGCTACAACGCAGCCTATAGGCATCACTCCTTTCAGTTCGATTTGAATACAGAGAATTGCTCCCTGCTAAATGCCTTAAAAAATCCCTCCACTTATCGCGGAGGAAAACATGTTTTGCACACCCTGTTTTAGAAAATTTTTTCTTTGTCTATCGCGGCGTATCTTCTGAGACAGCAAATAGAAGTTCCATACCATCCAACAGCTTCATGAGGGACAATTCTAACATTCCTCTACCTATTGCCGTTCTTCAGCAATTTTTGGGCCTTTTTTCTATGCGATCCACACGCTTAAAAATCGTTTTCATGTTCATGCCGGATATCCTAAAATATACGCCATTCCGTTTCTTTGAATCCCATACATACCATGGACGCAAAAAGGGAGCCGCGCCAATTGGCGCGGCTCCCTGAGTTGAGTGTTCGGTTTTACATTCCCAGCGTCGGTGAGGTGTGCTGCTCCTGCTCCATCAGAAGTTCCAAGCTGTAATCCAAAATCTTCTCCTTGCGCTCGGTCAGCATGGTCAGATAGAATTCGCGCTGGATCGACAGCAGTTCCGGGACATCTTCGAGAAAGTTATGGATCGCATCGAGGTCGATTCTTGAACAGACACGCTTGAGCGCCTCATTGCAATCCGGATTTTTCAGCGAGGAAATGTAATCAAAATAAGATACCTTTTTCCCGCCTTCTTCGATAGAGGAAGTTGGGAAGGTATAGATGCGCTGGTCGATTTCCGCTTCGTCTTGCAGCACAGTTTTCATCCGTTCCAAATCAAGCTGCGGGTACAGGCAGGAACCGCAGTCATAGACCGGCGCCAGCTCTGCCTGCTGCTTCTCCTCATCCACGAGGAACCCCCAGTTGCCGTTATGCCGGTCGAAGTTTCCAAGGAACGCATCCGCAATAAACATGTCCCAGAAAAATTGCCGCAGCTCATCGGAGGGATAAATACTCTGCTCCTCGATGGCCTCCAGAATGGAGGACAGTTCTTTTCCATAACCGTTCTGTTCACTGTCGATGCAGGTATTCTTCAGATGGGCAAACTCAATGAGCCGTTTTCCGTCCTCTGTAAAATCCCGACAGGCAACTACCAGCTTTGTCTTGCCGCGGCTGTCCGTATAGTTTCCGAGGAGCGTTTCCTGTGTCCGAAAGCCCAACATCTCAAAGATATGACGGGCGACATATTCGCTGATGCAGCCGTTGCTGTAACTCATATCCCGATTTCGGCTGGGCTTTGGCGGGAACTTGAGCATATAACTATGTCCTTGATAGGTGATATTGATTTTATTCCCATTGGCTCCGCCGTAGGCGCGGAAGCGGTTGACTGGGCAGTTGGTAAAATCAATCATAGGTTCTCACCCCCTCATAAATATTTTGCGCGAAGATAATCTGCCTGCTCCTGCGTGATGGCATTGCTCCACTGATTGGAGTTGATCGCACTATACAATTCTCCCCACAGGCAGTCCATATAAGACACCTTGTCTTTTTCGCCCTGAACATACTCACGAAGCGCTTTATCCAGACTGGCGGGCAGATCCTTTTCCAAATAGCTTCGGTCAATTGGCTTGCTGCCATGCATTTGCGGTTTCTCCACGGTCAGCGTAATGAGCTGCTCCATCGGGATATCCAGTGTGGAAGACAGCTTCATCAATGTTCCGGCGCTGCATCGTGAGAGCGTCGTCTTGCCGGAACAGATGTCCGCCAGCGTTGCCCAAGGCACACCGCTTTTCTTGGAGAGCTGGTAACGGGAAAGGTTCTTTTCCCGCAGTATCTGTTGGATCGTCATATACATCACCACTTTTATTATATCGGTGCGCCGATAATCAGTCAAGAGAAAAGCTCTTACCGACCTGTTTGTTTACATTTGTCCTCCCCAAACTGTTGACTATTACGATACATACAGCGGGACAAGCCTCTACGGCCTGTCCCGCTGTATTTCTGTCTGGATTTTGAAAGTATTTTCCTTGTTTATGGCGGTGCAGCCGCTGCGCTGCTGCCTATGATTTATTCGTCATCATCTGGCCATGATGAGATCATGTGAATATCGCCGGTGTCCATATCCATTGCCATGTGATCGCCCATGCGCATCATGAGATTCCCATCGGAGTCCATCGCCATATTATCCGAAATGCTCATGGCGAAGTCGCCGTCATCGTAGTCAAAAAATGGATTGCACACTGTACCCACCTCCTCTATTGAAATATCTGTTATAAACCTCATTCACCGCTTCCACATACACCACAAAGGATGGATGATTATGATCTTGTCGAAACAGATACATATTTTTCTTCTCAAGATACCTGTCCCGAACCTTCTGCCATAATCCCGCTCTCTTCAGTTTATCCGCTCTATCTTTTACTTGATGAGAGTTCGGCACTTCGTTCCATGTGTATTGATCCAAGCCCAGTGCGTACACATTTTTGTTATGTATCAAGCGCATGCAATTCCCGTCTTTATTTTTCGTGGTAATAGCAACATCAAAGCTGAATTCAACATTTGGAGTATCCTTAAAATGCAGCAGTGCAGTCAAGCAAGAAGTTGAATCTTGGGCATCCGAAAAGAACTTTCCGCCCACTGCTTTGTTAAGGGCATTTCTAATTGTATCTTTCAGCAATCGCGGGTCGCGATACTCGTTATCTGCCTTCATGACCAAAAGGTTGTAGTCCAAGTCATACGGGCCATCTCCATTTCTCGTGATCATATTCCTTGCCCCGCTTCCGACAAGCGAAAACTGCACAGAAATGCCTTTCTTTTTCAGCAACTTGCAGGTTTCCTTCAGGACATCCGAGCAATCCGAACGATAGCGCTTTGCCTCGGATTCGCAAACAAACTCATACGCCATGCATACTCTCCTTCTCGCCTATGCCACCCATTCAACCTCAAGGTTAAATCATTATAGAATAGCATAGAAAGTTTGATTGTCAATAGCGACTTGACCCCATTTTGAATGTTTTCCGCATATTTCACCCTATGATCCCAATTTTGTTGCCGTTTTCGTAAATGTCCGTGCCATCTTTGCTGTGATTAGGTCCCTCGTACTCTACCCATCCGAAGCCCGCCACATAGACTTTGTCGCCGGGGTGCAGTTCTTTAGAAGGCTGTGGCGGAGTTGGCTCTGGTGCGGAATTCTTAGCGGGTGCCTGCCCCGTGGAAAGCTGGAGTTCGGAAGCTACGGGTGTTTCAATAGGCCCTGTCTTCGGTTCAGGTTGCTCTTCTTGGGGCGCTTCTTGTTGCGGAATCGTTCTTTTTCCTTCTCTGCCAGTGTTGCTGGTTCCTCAATTTCCGCAACGGTCGCTTCCTTGGCGCTCACAGCGGTTTCTGCGGCTGGGACGGGTGTTTCCTCGACCGCGTTGCCATGTGGCCACACAGCGGCGCACAGGGCGACACATGCGGCAATCATTGTCACTATGATGAGTTTCTTCATTTCTCTTCCTCCTTAGATGCGAAACGAGCGCCTGATCCCATTGCCGTTTGGCAGGAGACTGAGCGCTCGTTTTCGTAGTGATTCAATTCTACGGAGAGTTTCCACGCCAGTTCAAATCCAGCGATAAAGCTGTCGATGGAGGTCTCCTCCGCAATACGGTCTTTTGCGTCGATGATCTGGAGCACCAGCCGACGCTCCAGTTTGCCCAGTACCTTGCTAAGTGCTTGAATTTCCTGTTTCTGAGCCTGGAGTTCAGGCGGGGTACAAAAGCAATCGTATAGGTCTTTCAGCATCTTGTATTTCATGCGCTCGCCTCCTTGCAGCATAAACATATACCACAGTTCGACGGAAATAGCTACTGAAACTTTTTCAGAAAAATAGCGGCTGGAACATTGTGTTTCAGCCGCTATTTGCGATGCGGGGTACTCGTGGTGCGGGCTCGCAGGTTAGCTACACCATTACTTGTCGTGGTTGACATTGATAAGGTACGATAAACTGCATAAATGGTAAAAGTAACGAGGCTCCCATTAGACATTTAGTCAGCAGGAAGCCCCGTTTTCTCATTAAAATATTTTAGTCAGTAGTGTTCACGGCAGATGTACACATAGGGAAAGTTTATATTGTAATTTTGATCTTAGCGTATAATTCTGGAGTCTGCTCATGCAATCGGATTGAGAAGGCACAATAGGTCATCCCTTTTTCAATGCATTTCATAAATTCTTTATAGTAATCCTCTATCTCCGAATTTATTGTAATTTCTTTTACACTCGGATTTAGCGAAACTAAAATATAACAGGCACGGTATCCCTCATCCAACAAACGTGAAATTTCAGTCAACTGCTTTACAGCTCTTTCAGAGTATACCGTTGGAAAAGTAGATTCCTTGGAAAATGACAAAGTACTTTTAATCTCAATGAGTGTGTTTGTATCGTGAATAAATAAATCTGCTTTATAATTCCCGATTTTATATTCATGGGAAATCTTTTTTCTTACACCCAAAAATGAAAAATACCGTCTTCGAATTTGAGCTTCAATCACCCTATTGGTCTGCGCCAAGTTTAATAAAATAAAACCCTTACGGTATTTTACTGCGTAAACGGCATAGGCATTCCTTGTGTTCGGTGTTTCTATCGGCCTCAACAAAACCGTTCTATCTGTCATATCGATGAAATTGCTGAGTCTGCAGGATGATGGAATGTAGCAGACCGCATCCTTTCCGCCTATATTTACACTGCATAGGAATCGATTCTTTATTTCAGCTTGAAAAGTCCCATATACATAGTCTATAGATTTAGGGTCTGCCATCTGCTACCTCCCTTCTTAAATTCTACCGTGAATCACATCGTCTACGATTTTATCCAACTCTTCAATTTCAATCAAGTAGCCTTGAGCACGCTCAATGATATCGCCATTACGATAAATCATATCTCCATGCTTCTGAAGGTACTGTGCATCAGGCTCCTCAATTATCATTCTCGAAGAAATACCATCATTCACACGCAACGCCACACGACCATTTAACTGAGCCTTCGTCGTCGACGGGACGAGTTTTGCTTCTGGTCTTTGCGTACAAATTACAAGATGAATTCCTCTGCTTCTCCCAGCTTGCGCAATTCGTTGAACCGGCTTATAAAATGCGTTCTTTTCCTTTGTTGTTTCCAGTTGGTCAGCTAAATCCGCAAACTCATCAATAACTACAACAATCGGCGCAAGCTTTTCAGCTACCTTTTTGTTATACTCAACAATATTGGCAACCCTTGCCTCTGCCAGGAGTCTGCCCCTACGTTCGGATTCTTCGAAGATAACTTCCTTTATTACTTTCGTAGCTTTGGTTGCATCGGATATAATCCTACCTGAATACAAATGTGGCAATCCTTTGAAGTGAATAAAGTCCTCCAACTTTGAAGATGACAGAATTAACTGCATATCCTCTTTTTTAGGATGTGTCATCAGCAATGCAGCCAGCATGGAAAATAAAAACACTGATTTACCAGAGCCGGTACTACCACCAACAAGCATATGCGGCATTTGACTCAGATCCTCAATCAAATCTTTCCCGTTTGGTGTTCTCCCAAGAGGGAAGAGCAATTGCTCTGGCGATGTTACCTTTGGAATTGAACTGATTACATCCTTGAAGAGAACCTTCTCTCTCTGAACCCTCGGGACATCCAGCAGTAATTCATCTGAATTTGGAACCTGCTGAATAATGACGCCTGTTCGTTTCATTTCACGCCCTATATCCTCAAGATGGCTTGCTAATCCCTGTAAGGCTTGACCACGACCGAGTTTAAACTTAAGGCGAATAACACTTGGACCAACTACTGCAAATGCTGCTTCACATTCACGAAGAGCAACATGATAGTCTCCACAGGAGCGTTTGAAATCCTTTACCAACTGCTCAATCTCTTCGGAGGAAACACCTGTTGTCTTGCACCCTGTCTTTCCTTGAGACTCCACCTCGATTGGTTCTATTCGAGTTGTTGCGCTTTCAACGATAGCAGTTCCCTGTTCGGCATCAGATTTAGTCTGCTCTCTCATCTCGGCCGAGTATGATGGATTTCCAAATTCGTAGACGACAGTTCCTTCTTCATTTGACTCGGGAGTTTCATCGGAATCGTAGTCGGCAGTAAGGGTCTCCTTCAGAATAGTATCCTCTCCAAGAACCTCCTGCTGTATCTCCTTTGCGGTTAACAGTCTATACTCAATCGGACACCCTCGATACTCAATTGGGCCTTCATCACCGTCTGCATAAGCACACTGGATGACCTTACCTCCAGAAACTTCACTTAACTTAATATGCATTAGCAAACCGGAAACCTGAATATTGATATTTCCACTCGCTCCATTGCCGAAGGCCTTTTTAAGAATGCCGCACCACCGCTTCTGCCATTCGGAATCATGTACATTTCTAAAGCACTCGGAAACAATTTGGTATTTTAGGACCTCTCGTCTCGCAGAAATAAACATATCAGAAGAATTCTCATCGACAGAAAAGATTTCTTTAAGCATTCCTACGATTGACGCAATCTGACCTGCCGCGTGGCCAGAAATTAATTGTCTCCCATCATCACTCTTTGTAATTGTAGCATCTGGTGATTCATCTCTTGTCTTGACCTCTATTGGCTGAATTAGCAAAGTATTAGTCTCAGCAATATATTTCAATCCAACAAGGTCAGCTCGTTCATTTCCAAAATGACTATCCTGAAGCCACAGTCGAGCCTTGTCATCATCAAGTGATGCCACCAATGAGTCCGGATTATTTCTCGTATACCAGGATGCTGCAAAAAGCGTGCCAATAAGCCCTTTTTTCTTATTGTCTATTGCCTGTGTGTCAGCGCCAAACTTTGGAATGCTGATGAGTCCGTTAGATGCAATGTGTCCAAAGTTTTTTAGAATACCAATAAGAGTCTCTGGCTTCGGGTACAAGTTATAGGTGCGTAACATGGTTAAGTACTGCGTAATAATTCTGGAATCACTGGATGCCCACACATTTACCATTCGACGATCATACTGCATTTCTCCAATTGGAATAGCTCCATTGGGGTCATAATTATTGGTATCTCTATCGGCCGCAACGAGCCACTGCACCATACCGTCCTGAATAGTAGACACAACCGCCGTCATATCCGCACTGCCATTATATGTTGTGCGAGGATTCATGTTGTTGCTAATAACATCGGCAGACTTCATTAGCTTATGATAGTCTCCAATTAAGCCAGAATCCATCTCTGATGAAGGGAAAATGCTTCCCCTGTGCTGAATCTCATCAAAATCATAATCATAGGTAACAACGAGCGGGTTAATATATAGGTTCTTATTATTGGGGCCAAATTCGATTGCATATGTAGACTGATCAAAATAGAACGCAATATGAACTGGCTTTTCAGAAAGAGCGGCCTTTACATCGCTCGCAGATTCAACATTGCGGATGCTAATTGCAATCTTACTCTGGCGAATGAACTCGCCAATTTCATAATCTTTACCAGAATAATCCAACCTCGAAAGTTCTGTATTTCCATTTTGCTTCCTTGTCAGATAGACATCATAAACAACTTTTTCACAACCGCTTTTATCCATAAAGGTCTTGATTGCACGTATATTAGCAATCAAGTCTGGAGCATCGACGGAACAAATTCGAATTTCGTTTTTGGTGTAGGGAGCAAAGCCAATCCATCGCATTAGGATTTCCCCGATTGATTGAGTTCCATCATCACCCAAATACCTATTCGTCTTATTTTCAAATGTTGGTAGCATTTCGATATTTCCAGAGCACGGTAAAACCTTGTCATCTGAAGTCTCAGTAACAATGCTATTAGCAATAACAAAACTCAGAATCTGAGGAAGTTGGGTTAATACAGTTGTCAGAGCAACTGCATCATCCTCGCTAAGTTGTGATTTCTTTGAGGGGAGGATTTTAAAAATCTCATAGTATCTCCATAAAAAGATTGGATGTAAAGGAAGGAGAATCGCCTTCCACTCCTTGGGTGTCTTTACATACAATACATCAAGAAGCAATAGCGCTCTTGCAATAAAACTGGTACTGCTTGGACTCATTTCACGCATAGCAGGCTCGTTGATGCTAAATGCGTGGTACAACTTTGCCCAAGCATCAATGTAGCCAATCAAGGTGTTGCGTGCTTCTTCGTCAACCCCAAAGCTAAGAACCGGATAATACATTATCATGTCCAAATTGCCGAGCAGTTTATTGCGAAGTGTCAGCAGTTCCTCGATTATAGGGATGAACATCTCCGCCGTTTCAATATTCTTAGCTTTAAACTGTGCGTCAAATTGTTTTATGAAATCAAACAGAGACTGACTACCATCAATTCCACCGTGAAAAGCTACCATAGATTCTGCATCTACGGGATTAAACGAATTGAAGCTTTTAATATCCGCAGAAATAGCGTCCTTAAGTACACTTTCTTCCGTTTCCATTAAGCCGCCCCATGCTATTGGATTACAAACAGTGCCAACAAGTCTTCTCAGATCTGATTGATGGTTTTCAATGACTATCGTCCTGTCATCAAACACTCCACCGATGGTTGGGATACTATCATTGTTTTCTTCCGTCTCTGGGTCAAAATGTTTTTTTAGCTCCTCAAGCAGTTCTTTAATAGAGGCAGCATCATTTTCGTCACCGTTGACAATGGCATCAGAAATCAATTGTCCCAATTCCTTTGGGCGAATAGGCGCCGCTTCAGAGGTAACATTAGGTGTATCAGATTCACTCCCATCGGAATTCTTAACCGAGCTTTTCTTCTTTTTCTTGGATTCATTTGCCTTTGAAGCCGAAAATAACTCCTGCACTGTCGCAAAGTCTAATTGCTTCAGGATATCTCGTTTTCCATATTTGTAAAGGTTTTGAAGGAGGTTATATGCATTTTGTAGGCGAATTTTATCATCGCCCTCGGTTTTGGCCAAAGAACGGCTCAGTTTTTTTCGAGAATCTTCGCTCAATTGCCCTATTGCAAAAATTAATTCACGATTTCTTGTTAAACGCTCACTTGGTTTGTATTTTGTCCCGAGGATATCAGCATCACACAGGAGATTTAGTCTCCACATGTTATTAGGGATTGCTTCCGCTACTGTTTCTTCATTGGAAATTGACTGAACAAATTCCATAATGGCTTCAAAGGAATAGTAATCTGAGGTCTGCTGCAGTGCACGCCAGAAATTCTGTGTAGGTGCATTGCTTTCGTTTGAAATCTGTAACTCCAAAAGATATTTTGAGACATCTCTTAATGAGATAACATCAAACTCAGCAAGAGAATGCAGTTTGTCTGTGTCTATTTTTACAAATACAACGATATTACCTGCATACTCGGGGACACTTCTCCACAGAACAGCCTTCTCAATTGACGGAGTTAGAGTATACTCTGATTTCTCAACATCTGTAGAAATACCATACCCTACTGCTGCCATATAAATATGAGTCTTTCTTTGACTTGACAATTCAGCAGCTATTTCATCTGGCTGAATACCGTTAATTCCTTTAACAAGAATTCCAACCTTGGAATCTGCCAGTCTTTCTAACAATAAGCCTACAACGAGACTTTGTTTATTCATCATTAGTCTGAACCTCCTAACCGAATCTGGAGAATACCGTCTGCCATTACCTCGGCAAAATCCATAGATTCAAGTAATGCAGCAAAGGAAGTAAAATTCCGTTCGAGGGAATCTTCGTCAATCTGCAAGAGCATGCCACTACTCTGGAGTTTTTCAATTTCATATGTACTTCCCCCAATAATAATGCCAAAACGCTCCCACAAGCGGTTTCTCATATCGTTACCACTAAGCACTTCGTCAGGGCTTACCGTGCTACGAAGTATCATCTCTAAAATATCTTGCGACAATACAAATCTCTTGTTTGGATGCATTTGATCTGGTGGATATAACATTCCTGCAGAGGTCCCTAAAATTTTAAGGCAATTGACCGGATGTGATGAAGCTTCTAATGCCAGCATATCGTACATTGTTTCACCAAATACCAGTCTTGCTGCATCGTCTGTTGCGCAGGCACTTGCGCGTTCCTTTGCCAAATTCCACAGAGTGCTAAACTCAACAGATGCTTTTTTCTTTTCGTCATAAACCGGAGTTTCGGATTGAAGCAAATCTTCCTTGCCGTAACCCTTTTCTTTCAGCTTTTGTGCATAGCCCCATGCGTAAAAGCGGTTAATAGACTTGTGCATCTGAGTATATGCCATTTCTGATGCCCGTGCTACACTGCTTTGACTTGGAGCTATTCCGGAGAAATCCAGTAGAACAGGTCTAATATTTTCGCCACAATAAAATGCTTCAAGCAGTGCCATGTAACGAACCAAGTGAAATATACAGAAGAAATTAAAAAGTCGTAATTGCGTTAACGGATTTGGATGCCTCTTGAGATTATCCATCAAGCATAATCCACTTTCCTTAAGGCCCTTTAAATACCACTTCACAGCTTCATTTTGTGACTTAAAGGCTGGTAAATCCTCATGTCTACTTTTCTCAAATATCTGCAGAGAACTCTCTGAGACTGGTTCAAAAAGGAGTGATATCGGATCCTCTGCCTCATCAAGTAGTCTCCTAATATATTCTGCTAACTCTGGGCAATAGGAATGGATTAGGCCGCCAATAAACTCTCCTGTATCCTCATAAATTGAGGATCTTGTAAGAAAATATTTTGATCCTGCAGTAAAGGATATCATATCATCCTTAAGCCCCTTTACTACATATACACCCTTATCTGCTGATAACAGTCTCTGCATAACATTACGCATGGATTCAACAGAGCCTTCAGCTATTCCATCTTCAATTGCCTCGTTTTTTGCTAACTCAGCATATATCGTTTCGAGCTCACTTCCTGTAGGCACATTGCCCTTTGCATCTGAAACTAAAGCAAGTCTCTTTATCTGCATTGCCGTGTTAAAGCCACCAAAAATGCATCTTTGAACTCCGTTGGCAACATGGACAGGCTTAATTGAGCCTCCATTTGGCGTGAACCCAACATATGTGCTGTCTACTTCTTTTCTAAAAGAATGGAGCTTTATTTGCTCTGCCATGTTATACCTCCTTTGCTTTCTCGCCTTCGATAGCGGAATATCTTTTTTCCTCTCTGTCGATGGTTACTGATATTTTCTTTTTGTTTTGGATATCCAGTAAGGAGATTGTGATAGTATCATCCTCATCTAAATCCCCCAAAGATTGAAGTTGCTCGACAAAGCGCCAGACCTTCTTGACAAGGTTAGATTCCATGAAAAGGACTGGTACACCTCGCTCAGCTTCCGACAAGAGCATATACATGTCAAAATCAATTTTGAGGAAAATGTTTGCAGTATCCTTTTTCTCAAGACGAATATAGCTTGCGGTCATGTCAATTCCGCTCTTCATGCTTTTCAAAAGAGTCGGTCTGCCAATCTTCAATCCACTTTTCTTAATTGAACCCGTGGAAATCAGAACTTTCCTCGGCTCATTATCATAACGATGGCCTGTCCAAATCTGCAACTCCGAGTTAGAGGCTTTTACAGCGCCAAAGAAAGCATTTAACCTTCGAATCAATTCCTTGACTATTTTCCCATTGTCCTGTCCTAAAAACGCCTGGAATCGAGTAGCATCATCATCCATGATTGTTAGAAGCGCTTCTCCGTTTTTATTGAAGAAATAGAATTGCCTTTTTCTCAGCCTAAATAACTCATCGTTATCATAGGCTATGGCTTCAGCAGGAATCTCATAGCCATCCACCCAACTATCGTTTGGAATATCATTCAGCAAAATCCTCTCATCCCATATGGGGTGAGAAATAGTGACCGGGTCAATTGCGCTTCGAATTGCATCAAACAGAGCCCCCTTCCCAGAGAATACCAGGTTGACCAGATTATACTGATTACTTCCGGTTGTACGACCTATTTCCTTACAGCTTCTATTGCCGAAAATCAGATAGGCAATAAGGCTTTGTAATTCACGCACGGTTGCATGATATCCCTTCATGGATACTCGTTGTAAAATCACAAAAAGCCGTTCTTGAAATAGTGCACTATTAAGTAGGGTGCAATTTTTATGAACATCGCAGTTCTCATTTAAAGGGCATCCGGCACATTCTGTATAATGCGTGGAATCTGTCAGCTTTTCTATGGCCTTCTTCAAAATGTCTGCGGTTAACACTTCTCTTTTGCTTAAATCAAAAACTACTACATTACCATTCTCAGTTACTTCATCATGAAAAACAACCGCATGGCTCATTTGAAAATAAGCATCCCTTATGGGCTGAAATTCAGAATACTTTTGATAAACCGAATATAAGACAGCTGCATTAATTGCAATAACAAAGGGCATATTATTTTCTCTTGCCGACTTCCATTTCAAATAAATGTCCTCATCAGAAAGTGTACTTGCGTCTAATTCAATGCGAATTGGCTTTCCCGAGCCTTCCAATTTATTTTTTAGCATTCGGATAACATGGGTTTTCCCATCGCCTGGATTGCCAGTAAGCACTATGTCCTTACCACTAAGCGCAGATTCTATAATGGCTGTATCCAGTTTTGTCTCAAGATGGATTGCTGACAGCAGTTCGGATGCTATATGATCAGCATATGCACTGGAGCCTCTATAAAAATCTCTTACAAACTGAAGCCCGGTCTTAGTTTCATCATTTGTAGGCATGTGTGTCACCTCCTCAAGTTTAGAGAAACTCCATTCTTCGTCCTCATCTATCTGATTACTTATAAGAAACCCCTGCTTGTCAAAGTCACGGATTCTTCGATAAATAGGTTCATAATTCAAACGGCTTTTTAACCATCGATTTCGCCAAAAATCAATAATCTTTTGGGTTCCGGAAACATAGTCAGCCATATCCGTGTAGTATTTCGGCTTCGACTCTTTTCCTAAAAGGTAATCAAAAGTGTTTTCCGCCAAGCATGCGCCATATACAATCCTTGACATAGCGTGCTTGGAAAAGTCCTTTGAGTCCTCATTGGTCGATTCGAGCAATTCACGAATCGACATTGTGAGAAGTCTCATTTTAGGGCTTGCTCCTTCGCCAAAGACATGGTTAATGCGGTTGAACCCATCACTTGTCGCTTCAGTGAGGCTCATCGTCGTTGCCTTGCTTATGTGCATCGTCCCAAAGCCTATTGTCATTCCAAGCTTTTTCCAAACAATATCAAAATCTGTATTGAAAATGCTCCCAGGCATCTTAAGGCGATTATACTGGCTGGAGCCAACATAATACAATGATGTAGTACCTACATACACAAGATCTGCTGGTCTACAAACCGGCATTCCTTTCAGTCTACTGGCAATTTCACTCGCCTTATCAGCATATCGTTCCTTATAGTCGTGAATAACCTGCGGAGAGGTTGCTAAAAGCGCTACAAGCTTGCCGCCCAAAATCTCGTTATATGGGGGAATCGCTCCACATACATTCAGTTCCATCATACTCGAACCAATATGTTTTGTCTTTTGTGCAACCAATGCACTTCTAATGGCAGAATTTCCAGTCTCGCTTTTGCAAAAATCTATCCAAATTTCATTGAAATTTTCTGCATTAATTAGATCTCTGATTGCCTTTTTTGCGCTCAAAAGACGGGCAAGCTGTTCCGCACGTTTCCTGCGATAAAGAGCTCTTTCGGCATCAATAGAAATGCTACCTAATTCACTCTTTTCGATATCATCGACATCGCCTTCCACTTCATTGCGTAAAAGCTGCTGGCGGTTTTGCTCTGCATTAGATGCCTCATCTAATAGAAGTTGAATATCGGTATCAGTGGGATTTTTAACAACCATTGCAGTACAAAGCTCTGAATAGTCGATTCCATCAATGCCGTCTTCTAAATAAACCAGAAGTTGCTTGAACTCTTCCTTTGCGCGGTCGTTATCTACAGTAACAATTCTCTCAATAAAAGCCTTTTGGTTCCAGCCGATATAGTCATCTCGGCAGGTAATCTGTACTGCGCAATTTTCGAGTGACGCTATTCCCATAACCGCATGCATCGGATGAGCAGCATCTCTGATCAAATACTGCATAGTTCTTCCCGGTGTTGTTTCAACAGGGGTTGACCATGTCAACCGAAAGTAACGCCATATCTCCGATGTTTTGAGTCCTGTAAACACATCTCTGTCATTTTCGCGTACCAACTGTAGATATGGTTGGACAGCCGTCTCAATTGCTATTTCTCCAGTATGTACACGCTTTATTCTTTTCTCCAGTTCGTCGCCATCAGCGATAAGCGCTGCTATACTCTGCTTATTTGTTCCTGGGTTTTCCATTCGGTTAATAAAATCGGTATAGCCTACAAGTCTCTCGTGGCGGCTTTCGCTCATCCAACTCCGAAGCAATGCTTTAACCTCCGGAGAGGTCGTGTCATGCATATCAGTTCCATTGAGAGTCGGCAGACTCATATATATAACGCCATTTCTATAGCACGCCTTCCAAGAAGCACGGATTAAATCTCGAAACAGAAACCAAACGGCACGATACTTTTTGCGCTGTTCAATGTTATATTGGCAATCCTTTTCAACCCACTCGATCTCTCGTTCAGCTATTCTTGCAATAGTAAGTGTTGGAGTTTTTTCGGTAATCTCAGATGCTGCATTATAAAAACGAACCCTGAATTCACCTTCTAATCTTGGGCGAAAGGGGATCTCTCTATTTATCATTTATCACCACCTCCTTATTGAAGTAATGTTGAGGAATCGATAAAATAAACATTCCATAAATATATACTCTTCATTTTGCTTAACGCCCCTAATTGTCTTCTCTGTTTATAAAATCAAACCAATTACCCTAAATTCTCATCTGGCACAATCTCTACAATATCCTCAATCCTGCAATCCAGCGCTGCGCAAATCTTCACGAGTATCTCCGTGGTGACATGCCCATTCCGTCCCATTTTGGTGACGGAGGCTGGGCTGATACCTGCCTTTTCACACAGGTCTTTTTTCTTCATGTCCTTATCGATGAGTAACTTCCAGAGTTTTTTATAGCTAACCGCCATAAAGTCTCTCCTCCGTGCCGATATATAAAATGCTCTGCCATCTGGCAGAGCATTCGAGCTATTACAGCCGCACTACCAGGGCATATTTCAACGCCTGACAGCGCCATTTTTATGATAGCACATTCGGTCAGAAAAGGCAAGAAAATGATAAATCCGCACGAATTCCGACTCTATTAAATTTCTTTTCGAGCCACAAAAGAAACAGTTGAACCTACAAGCAGTCAGAACTACAATGCCAACACCTCATTGTGAGGACAAACTGATTGGAGGTCACATGATGAATTATGAAGTAAACTCATTTCAGAACTACGAATCGATCACCATTGATGAGCTGAAGGATCAATCTAACAGTCTACTGAATCTGGTAACGGAAGAACAGCGACCGCTGCGCGTATGCATGAATACTGGCAAAGAGTTTCTGCTGTTCCCTCAGGATCTGCTCGCCCCGATCTGCGACTCTGACTTTCGCTTGATCCTGCTGTCGGCAATGCGGTATGCGATGGGCAGGAATACTTGTATGCCCATGGTAGTCACTGATTATATCAAGCGTCACATTCAGCTTCTGGATGATAAGTTTCTCGTACTGGCTGCCGATGAGATTAGGCGGCATCTTGAAGATTACGCAGAGCATGAACTGAATACAAATTTTTGGCAGGGTCTTTTAGATGCACTTGAAACAGAACAGAGAGAGCGTGCCACTCGTGAGGTAAGGAAGACCAGACCTTGCCCAGTCTGCGGGAAGCCCTTGGAGGTCATGAGCATTGCCGACAACCAGCATTCACCCGGCGGTTTTGATGTAATTGCCCACTGCCGTAACTGTCTTTCTGATTATGAATGGTTCTGTGATAAGGATGGTAACACCTCAGACATGAAGCAGTATTTCTTTGGCTAAGGCGAGTGTGTTTCGGCAGAAACCTTTTGGTGTATTCCTTGTCTATAGCGGCTCAACCCTTGAACTGTACGCCAACTTCCGTAAAGCGATTAAACGGGCCGCACCTGCTCGTATGAACAGGTGCACTCCTCTAAAATGTTGCTTTTATTGAAGGACATCTAATTCAGCCTAAAATAGCAGGTATTTTTCCCTTTTCCTTCTTTTTTCAATTCTCCGGCTGCAACCAGCTTGCGCAAGGCCCCTTCAATGGAGCTGTCACTGAGCGTTGGGCAAAGCTCGCGGATGTCCTGCTTATTGAATCGCCCGATTCTATTCTTGCTTGCTCTGCGCACCATTTCCAGTGCGGACAGCTTGGTTCCTACAAGCGCCACGCGATCCTCGAAGTCTTTGTAGGCGGCAAGGATCGTTCCGAGCAGATACTTGATGAAAGGCACTACATTCTCGGTGCCTTCGTGCCAGCCGGTTTGCGCCTGTGCAAGCGCATCGTAGTACAGATCTTTATTTTTGGCGATTTTGGCTTCAAGGGAGATATACTTGCCGACATAAAAGCCGTTTCGGTACAGAAGCAGCGTTGTGAGCAATCGGCTCATTCGTCCGTTGCCGTCATTGAAGGGGTGGATGCACAGAAAATCATGGATGAAAACCGGAATTGCAATCAACGGCTCCAGTTCCATATTCCCGATTACTCGGTTGTATTCCTCGCAGATTCTGTCCAGCGCTTCCGGCGTTTCATAAGGGGCAAGCGGCGTGAACAGCGTTTCCACATGTCCGTCCGGATAGGTGGCAGTGATATAGTTCTGTGTAGCTTTGGTGCGACCCGCAAGCGGGTTATTCATGTGGCTGTACAGGATTTTGTGAAGCTGCAGGATGTAGTTCTGCGTAATTGGAATCGCGTCAAAGCTCTCGTGAATGATACTCAGCACATCGCGGTATCCGGCGATTTCCTGCTCGTCTCGGTTTCTCGGCGTGGTTTTCTCCTCGACGAGCTGCCGGATTCGGGTACTCGTGGTAACAATGCCCTCAATGGCATTCGATGCCTCGGTGCTCTGTATCTTGGCAATCTCCACGAGCTTTTCGAGCTCCTCCGGGCGCTGCTTCAAATACAGTTCCTGCTTGCCGGCTTCCTTGTATATGGCCGCAATCAGGCCAAGAATATCCGAGTCCCACTTCTGCTCCTTGATTGCGGAGTAATTGAAGGTTCTCATTCCCTCACCTCCCTTCATTTTCCCTTAAATGATATAGAAAAATAAGGGAATAGTCAATAGGCTGTGCCATAAATTCCTTATTATTATGCCACTATTAAGGGATTTATACTCAGAGAGCAAGAAAAGTACCTCTACCTATCTACCTGCCTATTCTTTGTCTATTGCGGTTCAACCTTTGAGCTGCCGCCCTTGCAGAAACCACTTGCACACCCCTACCATTAGAGTTACAATTCAGGTAATCCAAAACGATTCCCGCTGAGGGCAGGCGAAAGTTCACCGAAAGGAGCAACTGAAATGGATAAAGAGCGTATGGCAGCGTTAGAGGAAATTGAATCTCATGGTGCCGAGAGCGGCTGGGTTGCCCCGATGACAGAGGAAGACAGAGAGTTCTTTGCATATTTTCGCTCGGTGTTTAATCGCTACAATATTTCGCCTTCAAAGGCAACACGGCTGGAGTATGATTTTGTGACGAGAGTTTCGGAGAGTGAGTTTTACCTTCAGAATGCAACTACATGAGGTTATTCTTTGTCTATTGCGGTGCAAATTTTGCCCCATATAACTCCACAGGAATATCTCGCCTAATCATCAGTCACTTAACATGGCAAAATCTTAAAACACCTATGATGGAGGTAATTAGCAATGACAGAAACACAAAACAGAGTCACAGCATGCTTAAACTCCGCCCTTCAAAGTTTTAATCAAAATGAGCAGTATTTGATATCCAGAGATTTAAGCGAACGGTGTATTTGCGCTAAGTTTGCTTCATATCTCGAACGTGCTATTGCAGAATCTGAATTTTGCGAGTATGTAGTAGATGTAGAATATAACCGTGGAAGCCGCGGGAATGAGCACGCCGCTAAAGTGTTAAACGGTCATAATATTGTTGTAGATTTAATTGTACATAAGCGGGGCTATGACGAGCAGAGAGGGTTTAATAATCTTTTTTGTATTGAAATGAAGAAAGCCTACAAGCGCTGCGATCTTTCATCAGACAAGGAGCGCTTAAGAATCCTGGCAGATAACTTTTGTGGCTTTGGGTATAAAGCTGGATTTATGATTACAGCTACTGCAGATAAGATCCATGATGAATATAAGTTAGTAGTTGAAAGTGCTTTCTATAATCACTCCGAAAATTAGCTTCACTTTTCTTATCTATAGCAACTCAACTTCTGTCTCACCTCTCGTAGAATCCACTTGCATAATCGCCTGCTCAGAGCTACAATGCAGCCAACAGCAACGAGAAACGCTTCCCGTCCGGCGTCGGTGAACATTCACCGGAAACCGGGCGGGAAGCGTTTTTGACCACATAGATTACCACAGACGGCGCTGGAACACCCGGAAACAGTGGAGATAAGAGCGTCAAAGAGTAAGTGAAACAAATTAAAAAGCGCCGAAAACCGCTATAAACGAGCGGAAAAAGTATTCCCGATAAGTTTGGGAGCAGGAGGCCGCGAGTTCGAGTCTCGCCACTCCGACCATGCAGAGTGTCCTTATAGGATCTGAGTATCCTGTAATGGACACTCTGCTTTTTTATGTGAAGAATGGTGAAAAGCTGGAGCTGTCGATGCTCACCCGTTCCCGCAGGCACAGCAGCTTGACCTTATGTGCGGTCAGCAGATCGATGTACTGCTTTGTCATGCCCCAGTCCCGCCCTATACGGTCAAGGCTGCTTATCAGCACCACATCCACCTTTCCGGCAAGGACGGCCTCCATCACCTCTTGCAGAGCCGGACGGTCAAGGGTCATTCCAGAGCCATGCTCGGCGGCAGCACCAACGATGGTGTACCCGCTTGCTTTGCATAGCGGCGAAGCTCCTCGGCCTGCCGTTCCAAAGAAAAGCTATCGTCGTGAGCAACGCGGCAATAGAAATAGGCTTTCATCGTGTCGTACCTCCTATACCGCAACCTGTTCTGGGGCGTAGCTGAGTGCTACGCCTTTTCTCGTTTCCATGATGATGTCGGCCTCCGGAATCTTCCGGCGATCCGGCACATCAAAAGCGCCGATGCAGTTGTAGTGAATAACGACGCGCTGGTTGGTAACGCCGTCCTGCTTTTCAGCGTGGTACACCTCAATGTGGTCGATCAGCTCTGCAACCATCCGCTTTGTAATGGTGGTTGCGTCTGTGTATCGCCGTACCGTTTCAAGAAAATCGTCAATGTCCATGCGCTTGCTCTCGTCCTTTTTCAGTTCCAGCCGCAGCGCCTTGATCTTCTTGGCGTTTTCGCCCTGCTCCTGTTCATAGCGTTTGGACATTTTGGCAAATCGGGCATCGTCGATCTTGCCCGCCACATTGTCCTCATAGAGCCGTTCAAAGAGCATATCCAACTCCCGGTCACGGGCGGTCAGAGCGTCCAGCTCCCGCTGCTTGCGGATGCGCCCGTTTTCCGCCACCTTTGCCGAGCGTCCGATCATGGCCTTGATAAAGTCATTTTCGTATTCGATGGCGAAGCAGGCCAGCCGCTTGACCTCATACAAAACGACCTGCTCCAAGAAGTCCAGCCGGATATAATGCGTCTTGCTGCACTTGCGATAGCCGGAGTTGTGATTTTGGCAACTGAAAAACTTGATGTCGTGGTTGTTCTGGTTGAAGTGGAAATTGAGGTTGCCGCCGCACTCCGGGCATTTCAGCAGGCCAGAGAATACGCTGGGCTCCTGCGTGACCGTGGGCTTTTTGCGGCGCGTCCCTTTTTGGAGCGCCTGCACCTTTTCCCAAGTCTGGCGGTCAATGATAGCCTCATGGACATTGAGGAAGATCGCCCGGTTTTCCTCCGGGTTCTCGATCCGCTTTTTCATCTTGTAGGACTTGGAGTAGCTTTTGAAGTTAATGACATCGCCGCAATATTCCTGCAAGGTGAGGATCTTCTTGACGGTGGTGTGTCCCCATTTGGTAGGCTCCACGGTGCTTTTCGACCCGCCCCGGCTCGTCCCGCGGCTGTGCCAGTAGTAGGTGGGATTGACCACGCCATCGGCGGCAAGGCGGGCGGCAATTTCCGCCAGCCCGTACCCCTCCAGCGCCATACGGTAGATCCGGCGCACCACCTCGGCGGCTTCTTGCTCTATCACCCAAAAGCGGGGATCGTCCGGGTTTTTGATATAACCGTAGGGCGGCGGAGAAAGCGGAACTCCCGCGTTGCCTTTCATCTTGTTCACGATCCGGCGCTTTTTGGAAATGTCCTTGGCGTAATACTCGTTCATAATGTTTTTGAACGGAGTAAAATCGTCCTCACCCTCGTCGCTGTCCACGCCGTCGGAAACGGCCACCAGCCGTATATCGTGGAGCGGGAAAAATTCTTCGGTCAGCTTGCCGACCTCAATGTAGTTGCGCCCCAGCCGGGACAGGTCTTTGACAAACACCGCCGAGATATACCCGGCCTCGATTGCGGTCAGCATTTTCTGAAAACCGGGACGCTTCATGGTCGTTCCCGTGATGCCATCGTCTACAAAGAAAACCGTGTCGGTGTACCCTTTGTCCTTGGCGGCCTTTTGGAGTATCTTCCTCTGATTTTGGATGCTGTTGGACTCGCTGTCCATATTATCGTCACGGCTCAGTCGGCAATAGAGAGCGGCTGTGCCGAGTTCGTGTTTTTTGCTTGACTGTTTCATATAAACCTCCTCTCTGGCAGTCAAGCAAGAGGTCATTCATCCTGACTATATTATACCTCGCCTGACCGCCCATGTTAAGGATGTCGATGGGGTTATACCGGCTCCAAGTCAGCCAGCATCAGCTTCAAAAGGATGTCACGCATCAGCTCTCCCGTTTCCTTGTAAACAGGCGTGACGATGAAGCGGATCTTTCCGATATGGTACACATATTCTTCCGCAGCGGGCTTTTCAGTCATGGCGTCCTCCTTTCACAGATGCAAAACACAATGCGCTTTCCCCGCTGTCCGCTGGGGAAAGCAAACAGGCCAGCGCTCCGAGCGCTGGCCTGCGGCTTATGACCTCTGGACGAAATGTCCCAAGGTATTTTTGAAAGGTGGGAGCGCCGCACCCGCTCTTGTTGGCCTGTCATAAGACAGCTCATATTCAATGCGGCGCTCCCTCACAGCGGACAGCGACGATCCGTGACGGAGCATCAACTACCTTGCTGCGGAAAAGTGAAAACTACTTCTCATATACCAAGGACAAAAATCGGGCAAATGGAGTCTCGCTCACAGAACTTTTTTCAAATATTTTTTCATAGCAGACATGCCGCGCTTCACCGAGCGCCGAACAACGCTCTTGTCCACTCCCTGCTCTCGGGCAATCTGGCGGTAGCTCTTGCCGAGAATCAGATGCGCCTCCACCCGGACGCCCTGCACCTCTGGCAGAGAGTTGAGGGCGTTCCACAGGTGGACGAACAACTCCATGCGATCCAGAAGCTCCTGCGGTGTCGGCTCATGCAGGCAGGCCGAGTATTCGATCCCATCGTCACAGTCGAGGGAATACTGCGCCTTGTTGCGGGTCGTGCGCCGCTGATGGGCTGCCTCATACAGCTTGTCCGCCTTCAGCTCGGCGGCCACTTCGTCGGAAACTTCGATGTATTCATCATGGGTGTACCAAGCGTAAAAGTCCTTCAGATTGATGGTCGTCATTTGTATTTCCTCCATTCGGTTCATGTGTGGGTGGGTGAACAGAACGGAGGAACGGCGGGGATCGACAGCCGGGGCTGGCTGCTTTGGGACAAATTGTCCCAAGATGCAGGCATATAAAAACGCCCGCACAGCATGACGCTATGCGGGCGCACGAAATATTACCGTTATTATTGTACTTATTTATTTCATGTTCATGTCCGGAATACTCCGTTGCGGGGCATGGGCTTTTTTTGACCGCAGAGTATTAGGGGGATTACAGAAAGCAAAAATGGACACGGCGATATCTCCTCGGACACCGCCGTATCCTTAAAAAAGGGCGACTTTATCACGCCCTCCGTAAATCCATTTTTTCAAAAGGAAAACGGCGGCTTGATTTCATTTCAAACCGCCGTTAGGCCACTTATATTTTGACGAGCCCGCAAGAACTCGGTCGCCAATACAACAGTTTTTTTATATGCCGTTGGGCGACTTGCCTGCGAAATCCTTATCAAATAAACTCAACTGAACATTGTCGCATTTCGTTTCAAATGTGCTCAAGTACTCAAAAATTTTCCTGTTATCATGCACAATCCCGTTCTTCTCGCAAGTATGATGAAATAACTGCATAAGCTCATCATTCTTGTTGCTTACAATTTGATATTGCATACCATAGGTCTGCAAATACTTTTCTTTCATTCCCGGAAATAGATGGTCTAACTGCCTAAAAAAATACTCTCGACTTCCTTCCCGAAGCGTTAATCCCATTCCAAAACAAATGATGCCATAGACTTCGGCTTCAGAGCAGTAGTTCAAAATACCTTTGATATTTTCCTCTGTATCATTGATAAACGGCAAAATATGACAGAGCCACACAACGGTTGGAATCCCTATGCGACGCAATTCTTTTAGAACTTCAAACCGTGCTTTTGTTGTGCATACATTTGGTTCTATCTTCTTGCATAGTCCCTCATCATATGTAGTCAGCGTCATTTGTATGACGCATTTTGTTTTTTCATTGATCGATTTTAGTAAATCTAAATCACGCAATATCAAGTCTGACTTTGTTATCAGGGAAAAACCATAACCATACCGTTCTGCCAGCTCCAGTGCTTTTCTCACATTTCCAATTTTGCGCTCGATAGGAATATACGGATCTGTCATTGAACCTGTTCCAAGCATACATTTTGAGCGTTTTCGTTTCAGGGCGGCTTCTAATAATTCAATGGCATTTCCTTTGATTTCTATATCCTCAAAATCGTGATCCATGTGATAGACACTACTTCTTGAATCGCAGTATATACAACCGTGCGAGCATCCCCGATATAAATTCATTCCATTCTTTGCAGATAAAATTCCTTTAGCCTCGACAATGTGCATTACACTCTCCCCGCAGGAATCTGTTCAACTGAATAGCGTAAAATCGTCTTTAGCTTGCTTTTTTCAACACGGTTTGCGTTGCTTAAATATATTTCTCTGTGATAGTTCTCTGAACGCCGCAACCCATGTGCTGCTGAAAATTGATCCATTTTTTCAAAAGATACGGGTTCATCGTCAAAAGCACCAACATGGAGAACTTCTACACACAGTCCGTTCTGCATCGTTTCAAAATGAATTTCTTCAAGCAAGGGGTTAGGCTTCTTTATTCTGACCATGCCCAACGCTTCATTTACCATTTCTTCGCTGATGAAATCTGGCTGTCGAATCATAATGGTATATTCCAGTTTTGCTTTGTCAAGGTAATCCCCATTTATTTTTGTCCAGATACCTTCCAGCGGGTAAACTGCGAAGTCATGGATTTCTTCTTGCAAAGATACCGCCTTATAAGATGACTTGACCGCATAGGCTAATGAATACAATGCACCAACACGATTTGAAAAGTCAACATTATTCGGATTTCCTTTGCCGCTTATCATAATGTAGTTTTGCGCCGGAATTGTTATCAGGGCTGGATACTTCTTTGCTCCATAAAGAGCCTTGTCTTGTTTTCTCCACTCATATTTCATCAAATATACCATCCTTTCGAAGATAGAATACCATATCCAACTTGACACCTAATGTCAGGTTTCATATTTTTGTAACATTGAAATGAGTTTTTCTTTCATTTGTTCCCGTACATTAGCTGGTTCAAGTATTTCTACATTATCGCCAAAAGATAACAGGTAGCTAAACAAAACCCCGTTATCTGGCAAATCGGCGGTCACATACAAGTTACCTTGCTGATCTGCTGTAACTCCATCCGTAAACTCATCGTACACACGAAAAGAAACTTCCGATGAAAATTTCAATTTAACTGAAATCAAACTCTCGCCTTTAAGTGATGTTTCAGCAGGAAGGCTGACAGGAACATCCCGCACAAAAATTTCTTCACAAAGGACGAGATTTTTTATTCGGGTCAGCTTAAAGAAGCGAAAATCATTTCGCAGTCGGCAGAATCCATATAAGTACCAATCTTTGCTTTTGAAAACCAATTTAATCGGCTCAACCGTTCGCTTTGAATAGCAACCATTATTGCCAAAATAAGAAAAGTCAATCAAGACTTTCTTGAAAATAGCAGTTTTAATGGAATTAAATATGTCCCGATCTGGATTGTTTTTTATCCAATCCGAAAAGTCCACTTCAATCCAATTTTCTGCTTTTGTTTGAAACAACGCTCCCAATTTTGAGAGCAAGTCATCAGTCGTTTCATCGGTAACGGCGATACCTTGTAATGCCATTACAATTTTTTCTTTTTCTTCATCAGACAATAGTGCATTATCCATGACATACTCAGGCGGTATAGATATTCCGCCGCCTTTTCCCTGTGTGGCATAAATCGGAATACCCGCTGCACTAATCACATCCAAATCCCTATATATCGTCCGTGTAGAAACTTCAAATTTATCCGCCAACTCGGGAGCTGTGCATTTACCCTTATCCAACAAGTAGTACACAATTCGGAACAATCTGCTATCTTGCAACAAAATCACCTCCACTTATATTATACTCTCAAAACAAGACCAGTAAATGTCATGTTTCTAAAATGCAAAGATAAAATAAAATACTACTAAAACATAAAATTGTGTTTCGTTCTCATAATCAAACACGAAATGTAAAATAATATATGGGTGATATGAGAATGTACCAAGACGAAAGACGGCTTGACTTCCACGCATTAGGCCGGGAGATCAAGCGCAA